>Ga0257112_10000306_pt1 | contig 21333 bp, 30 predicted proteins | sample LP_taG_5_FD_191565 | JGI IMG/M metagenome (GOLD analysis project Ga0257112, IMG submission 191565) | Marine microbial communities from Northeast Subartic Pacific Ocean, Canada - LP_J_2015_P26_1000m | ecosystem: Environmental > Aquatic > Marine > Oceanic | place: Canada: Northeast Subartic...
ACCGCCCCCGTGCAGCGACTCGCCGACCGTGTCTCGGCCGTCTTCGTACCCACGGCACTCGGAATCGCCGCCGTGACCCTGATCGGCTGGCTGGTGGCCGGACAGCCGGCGACCGAGGCCTTCACCGCGGCGGTGGCCGTGCTGATCATCGCCTGCCCGTGCGCCCTGGGCCTCGCCACCCCGACCGCCATCATGGTCGGCACAGGTCGTGGCGCATCCCTCGGGGTGATCATCAAGGGAGGCGAGGTCCTCGAGGCGACCCGCCAGATCGACCACGTCGTCGTCGACAAGACCGGCACCATCACCGAGGGCCGGATGGAGCTGGTGTCGGTCACGGCGACACCCGGGACGGACCGCAGCGAGGTGCTGCAACGGGCAGCCTCCGTCGAGTCACGCTCGGAGCACCCGGTTGGAGAGGCGATCGCCGCCGCCGCACCAGACCTCCTGCCGGTCTCCGGCTTCCAGAACCTCCCGGGACTGGGAGTCCGTGCCACGGTCGACGGTGTCGAGGTGGTCGTCGGACGCAGGCAGATGTTCGACGAGGTCCCGGAGGACCTCGCGGCGGTCATGGCCGAGGCCGAGGAGGCCGGCGGCACGGCGGTCATGGCCGGCTGGAACGGCAGGGCCCACGGGGTCCTGGTGGTAGCGGACCGGATCAGGCCGACGAGCGCCGAGGCGGTCGCCGCATTCCGGGAACTCGGCCTGGAGGTGACCCTGCTGACCGGCGACAATGCCCGAACGGCCCGGACCGTGGCGGCGGCGGTCGGAATCCACCGGGTGGTCGCCGAGGTCATGCCGGAGGACAAGGACGCCGAGATCCAGCGCCTCCAGGCCCAGGGCCACGTCGTGGCGATGGTCGGTGACGGCATCAACGACGCACCGGCCCTGGCACGCTCGGACCTCGGCATCGCCGTGGGCACCGGCACCGACGTGGCCATCGAGACCTCGGACCTCACGATCGTCTCGGGCGACCTGAGGGCCGTGGCCGATGCGATAGCGCTCTCACGACGGACCCTGGCCACCATCAAGGGCAACCTCTTCTGGGCCTTCGCCTACAACACCGCGGCGATCCCGCTGGCCGCCTTCGGCATCCTGAACCCGATGATCGCCGCCGGGGCGATGGGGTTCTCCTCGGTGTTCGTGGTCACCAACTCGCTCCGACTGCGCCGGTTCGACGGCTACCGGCGCGCAACGGTGATACCCGACATGGATTCGATGGCGGGCAGCGAACGGACGACCACATGACGAGCCGGGTGTTCGACGTTCCCGACATCTCCTGCGACCACTGCAAGAGAGCGATAGAGGAGGCGGTTTCGGCAGTTTCGGAGGTCGACTCCGTCGTCGTCACGGTGGACCGACGGTTGGTCGAGGTCGCCGGTGTCGCTTCGGATGACGCCGTCATCGCCGCCATCCAGCTGGCTGGATACGAGGTCGCACAGGGCTCCTGACCGTCGACGATGGCATGGACGGTAAACGACCCCTACTGTCGCCCCGGGAGGATCCGATGACCGGACCGATTCATAGTGGCCGTGCCCTCCATGGGGAGCGGCGGCGGAAGGCACGACGGACCACGCGCTCCGGTCATGTGCTCATAGCCACGGCGGCCATCCTCGTCCTCGGAGGGTTCCTCCTCACGGGCTGTGGCTCCGAATCGACTGCCGCCGATGTCGCGCCTGACCTTCGGCTCACCACCATCGACGGTGAGCGGGTCGCCCTGGGCGACTACCTGGGCCGACCGGTCGCCGTCATGTTCATGCACAGCTATTGACCGGTCTGCACCGCCAGTGCCCCCGAGTTGCGGGCGGCCTACGAAAACCACCGGGAGGAGGGATTCGCGGTCCTATCGGTGAGCATCCGGGAGAGCGACCAGGTGATCAGTGAGTTCATCTCCCGCCACGGGCTGCCCTACCCGTTCCTGATGGACCGGGACGGCAGCGCCAGCCTCGACTTCGGGGTGATGACGACGCCGACGACCTTCTTCATCGGTCCTGACGGAACGATCATCGACACCAGGGTCGGGATGGTCTCCCGGGACTGGCTGGAACGCCTGGTCATCGAGTCCACAGGTACGTAGGCACCTCGGCGCCGGGCGGCGTGGCGCTGTGGTCAGTCGGCGAGCGGCCGGATGCCGCCTGGGAACGGACCTGAGGCGTCGAGGTGTTGGACGACCAGACCGAGGCGCTCGATCATCCCGCGGCTGTCCTCCAGGTGACCTGTGTGGTCCGAGCCGCGGCCGCACAGGGCAACCAGGCCCTCGACCATGGCTCCATCGACTCGACCTGATCGGGCCGTAGACGGGCACCGGCTATGGTCGCCGCCCCCTCGGCGGCCAGACGGGTGGCAGCGGCAGCGCTGATACCCCGACTGGCACCGGTCACCAGGACGACACGGCCCCCGAATCGCTTCGACATGCTCCCGAAGGTGGCGACTCCGCCTTTCCGACGCCCAGCGGCAGCCCCTACTGTCCGGGCATGTTCAACCTGACGGGACGAACCGCTCTGGTCACCGGGGCCGGGCAGAACGTCGGCGCGGGCATCGCCAGGGCACTGGGGGCGGCGGGCGCCACCGTGCTGGTCAACGACCTCCGCTCCGAGCGGGCCGACGAGGTCGTCGAGGCCCTCCTGGCCGACGGAGTGGTCGCAGTGTCAGTGCCGTTCGACGTGACCGACCGGGCCGCCATCGATTCGGCAGTCGCCGGGACGGGCCCCATCGACGTGCTGGTCAACAACGCCGGCAACGGTGGCGCCGAGGCGATGCGGCCCAGGCGGTTCACCGACACCGGCCCGGACGACTGGCTGGGGCCGATGGAGGTCAACCTGCACGGGGTCCTGCACTGCTGCCACGCCGTGCTGCCCGGAATGGTCGAGCGGGGCCACGGGCGGATCATCACCATCTCGTCGGCCGCAGGCACCCACGGGGTGGGCATGGGCTTCGTCCCCTACTCGGTGGGCAAGGGCGGCTCGCTGAGCCTCATGCGCAGCCTGGCCCTCGAACACGGGCGGGACGGCATCACCGCGAATTCGGTGGCCCTCGGGATCATGGACTCGGTCCGGGCCGAGACAGCCGCCGCTCTCACGAAGAGGATCCCCGTCGGCAGGCTGGGATCACCCGACGATGTCGGTGCAGCCTGCCTGTGGCTGGCATCGGACGAGGCCGGCTGGATCACCGGCCAGACGATCGGCCTGAACGGCGGTGCCTTCACGTCGTGAGCAGGCCCACGACCGGGTCAATCACCACCGTGGGCCCGGAATCGGCAACCTGGTTCCGCGAAGGGTCGTGGTCGGTCGACGCAACCGAGATGGTGTAGCAGTGAAGGGCGGTGAACGGTGAAGGCGAAGAATCTGATAGCGGCCATCCCGAGACTCCTCATGGCCCCACTCCGAATTCGGCGACGTCCAGATGAACCTCCAGCAGGGCGTGAGCACTTCGAGCCAACACCCCTTTCGGCGTCGACGGCCGAGACGACCGTCAAGGCGGTGGACATCCCTGTCGCGCATACTCCTCCTGGTGGGTACAGGGACTTCCCGCAACCAGTCCTTGCAGGGTGCGACGAGCCGATCACACCGGGAGCGCCTGATCTTCGGGGTGTCTGGCAGGCCTACAGGGGCCCGCTCAAGGGACACATCGAACGCGTCGAACAGGCCGGTAACCGGGTCGTCATCACCAGTGGCGGAGTCATCCACGACATGTACGCGGACGGCACGCTCGAGGGTGGGGTCAACGACGTGAACGCGAACAAGATCGACCGGATCTCAGTTGCGGCTCGATTCGAGAACGGTCGCCTGAACCTGTACCCCGGAGACCGCAGAGTCGCGCTCGTCACGCGCTACCGAGATGGGGACGAAATGGTGTGGCGCTACGGGCCCTGGAAGAACCGACTGCGACGCCTCGCCCCCGTCGAGGAGGTCGACTAGTGGCAGCAACTGCACCTCTTGGAGGAATCCGCGGGCGTCTGACGGCCCGACCGAAACCATTGGGGAAAGACGTTGAGTAGATCATTGAGGACCCCACTATGCGAACGGTTGGAGATCGACTTCCCGATCTTCTCGGCCGGCATGGGGCCGATCGCGGGACCCGAACTCGTGGCAGCGGTATCCAACGCAGGTGGGCTCGGAGTGCTTGGTTGCACCTCAATGTCCCCGGAACAGGTACGGGCATCACGCCAGCCCGACACAGCCCACCGGGTTGGATAGATCTATCCGACCCTGATCCGGCCAAACCGGCCCAACGGGCACCCCGCTGTACCCTGACAACCGGTGGTCGACCGGGTTTCGCACCGGGTTTCAAACCGCCGTCGGGTCGCTAGCTCATCGGGTAGAGCAGGGGACTTTTAATCCTCAGGTGCCGGGTTCGAGACCCGGGCGACCCACCAGTTCAGAGCCGGTTTCCGGTACCCCTCCTGTGGGTCGTGACCGGCAGGCTTTCCCAATGTTTTCCCATCCGGGTACGCCAGCGCCACAGGAGCGGTACCGGCGGGAGATTACTCGCCGATGTCCTCGTTCCAGAGCTCCGGGTGCTCGGCGATGAAGGTGGCCATGAGCTCCACGCACCCGGGATCGTCGACCACCTCCACGACGACACCCTCGTCCCGGAGGAGCCCCTCCGGGCCCTGGAACGTCCGGGCCTCTCCGACCACCACCCTCGGGATGCCGTAGAGGAGGACCGCACCGGTACACATCGGGCACGGTGAGAGCGTCGAGTAGAGCGTCGACCTCCGGTAGTCGGCGGCGGTCAGCCGCCCGGCGTCCTCCAGCGCCGCCATCTCGGCGTGCAGCACGACCGAGCCGCGCTGTACCCGCTGGTTGTGGCCGCGCCCGACGATCGTCCCGTCGATCACCAGGACCGAACCGATGGGCACGCCACCCTCGGCCAACCCGAGGCGCGCCTCGTCAATCGCAGCCTGGAAGAAGGGGTCCGTCACACCGGCAGCCTCTCAGCCTTCAGGGCCTACGAGGGCGCACGGGTCCACGCCGCGCATGGCCAGGACGCGTTCGACGGCCTCGTCCAGCCAGCGCTCGTCCAGCGAGCCGTCGTCGAGGGCGGCCATCAGGCTCCAGGCGGCTGGGACCACGTTCTCATGGGGACCGACCATGAGCAGGTCGGCTCCGGCGATCAGGGCCAGACGCGCCGCCGTGGGTACGTCGATCATCTGGGCCACCGCCCCCATGGCCAGGTCGTCGGTGAGTACCACGCCGTCGAACCCGAGCTCGTCGCGCAGGATTCCGGTCACGGCGGCCGCCGACAGCGACGCCGGCAACCCGTCCGTGAGGCCCGGCACGACGAGGTGGCCGACCATGACGGCGGCACCAGCGGGCAGGACGCCGAACGGCAGCAGGTCGACCAGGCGAAGCTCGTCGAGGGGCGGGGTGGTGGCCGTCTCGTCGTGGCTGTCGGCGTTGGCCCGACCATGCCCCGGGAAGTGCTTGGCGACAGGCACCAGTCCGCCGTCCAGGATCCCCTCGGCGAACGCCAGGCCGTGGGTGGACACCACCATCGGGTCATCCGAGAACGAGCGGGTTCCGATGCCGGGACCGGATCCCACGTCCAGGACCGGCGCAAGGTTCACGGTCACTCCCAGGGCGCCGATGGCGACGGCCCTCTCCCGGGCCAGCTCCCGTACGTCACCGATCGACATGGCACCCATCCGGGCGGCCGACGGGAGCTCGCCAAGAAGTGCACCGAAGCGCTGGACCGTGCCGCCCTCCTCGTCCACGGCTATCACCACCGGCCCGGTGGCCGACGCCTCCTGGACCGCTGCAACCGCCGCGGGGAAGCCGTCGCCCGGCGAGCCGATGACCACTGCACCCGCCACCAGGCCCCGGCCGGCCAGGTCGGCGACGACGGCCAGCCCTGCCTGGTCGACCACAGGGAGCAGGACCTGTCCGACACGTAGTCCGATCGCAAGGTCGGCAACGCACTCGATCGCCGTGGGACCAGGAGGGCGGCTGGTCGTGGTCGTCGTCGACGTCGTGGTCGTCGTCGAGGTCGTGGAGGTCAGCGAGGTCGTCGTGGTGCTCGTCGTCGATGCGCGGGTCGGATGCGGACCGGGCGTGGTGGTGCTGATGACCGGAGCGGTGGTCACCGGAGCAGCCTCCCGGGACGAGCCGCACGCCCCGGCAAGCAGCGCCAGGGCTCCGACGACGACCAGGTAGCGCATGCAGCCAGTGCACCACATGGCAGGGACCAGCGGGCGGCGGCCCCTGCACGGCGCCCCGCCGGGCTCCGAATAGCCTGAGGCGATGCGGACCCTGCTCGTCGGCTTCCTGGCGATCGCCACGGTGATGGCCGTGCTGTTCTTCGGGCTGGGAGGCGGCAGCGGGCCAGCGGATCCGATCCTGGTGGCGACCGCCTCCACCACGGCGGCGCCCGAAGCCATGGGGTCGGTCAGCCCGGGGGCAGACGACCCCGACGCCGAGCCCACGCTGGTGGCCGTGACGACGACAATCCGGGTCGCGCCGGTCGCCACCATCCCACCCCGACCGCTCGGCACCCTGGCACCAATCGATGACCTGGGGAGGCCGACGCTGGACGCCACCTCATCGGTCAGCACCGTCGGAATCGACCGGATCATGTTCGGCATGACCGTCCACGACGCCCAGGTGGCTGCCGGAAGCCGGTTCACACCGGTCACAAGAATCGGACACTGCTACCTGGTCACGCCCGACGACGGCCAGGCAGGCCTCACCTTCTGGGTCGTGGCGGGAACCGTCGAGCGCGTCGACGTCGACACCCGCACCATCACCACCCGTTCGGGAGCCGGCATCGGTAACACCGAGGACCGCATCCGCGAGATGTTCGGGGAGCGCATCCACACGACCCCCCTCCCGGATGGTTCCGGAAACCTGCTCGCATACATCCCCAAGGACGTCGCCGATGCCACCTACAGGGTGATGTTCCTCACCAACGGCGTGCAGGTCACCAGGCTCTGGGCCGGCCGCCTCCCCTGGGCGGAGGAACTAGGCGGCTGCCCGTCCTCCTGACGGACCCTCCCCACGGACCGCCCGGACCGGTCAGTAGCCCTCGGGCAGGTCGTGTTCGTACTCAGCACAACTCACGAAGACCGCCCCGTACCCCACCCTCTCGCCCAGACCGGACCCCAGGTCCAGGCCGCGGGTCCACTCGATCGCTCCCGCACTGATCGTCCCGTCGTGGACGAACACCTCCAGGGGGCCGTCCAAGGTCGCCTCGTAGAGGACCGAGCCCCCGACGGTCACACCGACGTACGGCTGGCCGAGGAACCCCTGGATGAGCGCCTCTACGGGCTGGCCGTTGTCCGGGTGCCCACCCACCCCGATCGCCACCACGTCGCCCGGCCCGGGTGCATAACAGGTGAAGGCCAGGTCGAAGGTCCTGTCGCCCACCTGCACCCAGCCGTTGGTCACGACGTCCGACTCCGGCCCCAGAGTGGTCGTGGTCGGCTCCTCGGCGACCGATGCCGGTGGCTCCACCGGTCGGTCACCGGCACAGCCCAGCGCCGGCAGGGCCATGACCAGCACCGCCAGGAGGATCCGACGACCGGTCACCATCCACCACCGTCCACGACCAGCAACTCGACCATCCGGTCACCATGGTGACGCGATTCAACGCCGTCCGGCAACGACCCGACCAGCGACACGCCTGCATCGTCCTCGACCACCAGCGCCGACTCGCTGCGTCGACGGAATGCCACCGTGCCGGCCGTGGTCCAGTCAGCCACGACCATCTGGAAGGCCCCGGCAAGGACGTCGGGTACGACACGCCCGACGTCGGGTGACGACCCGGCTGCGGTCCAACGGCCCACCTCCTCCCAGCGGCCCGGGCGCTCGGCCGAGGCCAGCCTCAACCCGGCTCCCCGGAGGCGCCGCACAAGGTCACGGCCCGGGACCGCCTCGGCCCCCATCTCCAGGGCTTCCGCCCTTACCGACCCGGGCACGTCGTAGTGGTCGCCCTGGAACGACATCCGGCGCAGGCCCAGGCGATCGGCGAAGTCGTGGAGCTCGGCGACGCTCACATCGCTCACCAGGTGTGCCCACCGGGCACCCCGCCAGGGCCATATGGCCTCGTCGACCAGCACGGCCATGCCGCCATGTTGTCCCACGCCGACCCGTCACCGCCAGACCTGCGGGCACGTGGACCTGACCCCGCGCCATCGGGGCGGGGGTGGGAGACTCCGGTCATGACCGGGGCAGGCCAGCAGGACACGATCACACTGCGCCTGCCACCGTCCCGGGCCTTCGCCGACCTGTCCAGGGTGGGCCTCGCGGCCCTCCTCCGGATCCACCGGATAGACCCGGGCGACATAGGCGACCTGGCGACCTCGGTCCACGAGATCGCCAGGGAGATGACCGGCGGCGGCTCCGAGGTGGTGGTGGAGTTCCGCATCACCGACACCGAGATCGTCGTGGACCTGACCGGCGACGGTCGCACCATCCGGATCAGCTCGCCGCGGGCCTGAACCAGCGCTCAGGCCCGACGCACGACCGCCCAGGTGGCCTCGCCCACCCTCGAGGCCAACGCCCGCCACTCCCCCCCGCTCGCAGCCCCCAGGGAGGCCAGCACGTCGGGAGTCGAGAGGTGGATAGGTGTCTCCGGTCCACGGCTGTTCACCCAGACCAGTGCGCCACCGGGGGCCAGGCAGCGATCCATCTCGGCCGGGAACAGGAGCATGTTCTGCAGGATGAACACGTCAACCACCCCATCGGCCAGCGGCAGTCGCGAGGCATCGGTGCAGATCAGCGGAGGTGCCCCGTCCACTGCGTGGGCGAGCATCACAGGCGAGAGGTCCGCGGCCACGTAACGGTCGAAGCGTCCGACGAGGTGCCGGGCGGAGATACAGGTTCCGGCACCCAGCTCGACGGCCGTCCGACCCTCGACCCGTCCCCGGTCCAGAGCGTCCAGCAGGGGAGCGCTCCGAGCCGGATGATCCCGTGTGGCCGTCCATCCGGGGGCCAGCGAGTCGAACAGCGCCCGAACCTCGTCGAGGACCCCACCGTCCCAGATGCCCCGCTGGGCCACCTGCTCGGTGACCTCCCGCATGCGGTGGTTGGTGACCGTGCCCCTGGTTCCCTCGTCGTGACCCGGAAGCGGGGGTAGGTAGCGGACTGCGCCGTCGGACATGGGTTCCGACACCGCTCAGCGGCCGGTCGAGCCGAAGCCGCCCTCACCACGGTCGGACGCCGGCAGCTCGTCGACCGCCACGAACCGGCACTCCTCGACCCGCTTGATGACCAGCTGGGCTATGCGCTCACCACGAACCACCTTGAACGGCTCCGTGGGATCGGTATTCACGAGCAGGACCTTCAACTCCCCCCGGTAGCCCGAATCGATCAGGCCGGGGGAGTTCAGACAGGTCACACCGTGCTTCAGGGCCAGCCCACTGCGTGGCTGCACGAACCCGGCATAGCCGGGCGGGATGGCGATGGCCGCTCCTGTGGGAACCAGCGCCCGCCCACCGCCCGGAGCCAGCACGAGATCCTCGGCGGCCACCAGGTCGGCACCGGCATCACCGGCCTTCGCGTAGGTGGGCATGGGGAGGTCGGCGTCGAGTCGGACGAGGGGGATCTCCAGCACGGCGGCGACCCTAGCCGGGGCCGTCGTAGCCCACGCCGTAGGCTCGGCGGCGTGCTGGCGTGGATGGACCTCGAGATGACCGGGCTGGATCCCGACTCCGACGTGATCGTCGAGATCGCCACTCTCGTCACCGACGACGACCTCGAGGTCGTGGCCGAAGGCCCGGACCTGGTGGTCCACCAGCCGCCCGAGGTACTCGACCGAATGGGCGACTTCGTGCGGGCCATGCACACCAAGAGCGGCCTGCTGGAAGCCATCGAGTCGTCCACCATCACCCTGGCCGAAGCCGGTGAGGCGACCCTGGCCTTCCTCCGGGAGCACATCGCCGAACCGGGCACCGTGCCGTTGTGCGGGAACTCCATTGGTACCGACCGGCGGTTCCTGGTCCGCTGGCTCCCAGAGGTCGACGGCTTCCTCCACTACAGGTCGATCGACGTCACGTCCATCAAGGAACTGGCACGACGCTGGAACCCCGAGGTGTTGAAATCGGCACCCGAGAAGTCCGGTGGGCACCGGGCACTGGACGACATCCGCGAGTCACTGGTCGAACTGCGCCACTACAGGCAGCACCTCTTCCCGGAGCCGGCGACCTGACCAGCCGCTTCGGCCATTGGCGCCACCCCCTCCTAGGGTGGCGCAGTGACCGAGGCGACCGCTCCCACTGCTTCCGAACTGGAAGCCCCCAGGCCCATGCGCCAGGAGCAGGAGCCTGCGTCAACCGACGTGACCGAGGTGGCGCCCGGCCTCTACCGGTTCCAGCTCCCTATCTCGATGCCCGGCCTCGGCCACGTCAACTGCTACGCACTCGAGGACGCTGACGGCCTCACGGTCGTGGACCCCGGGCTGCCCAGCCTCGAGTCATGGGAGGCCCTAGGAGATCGCCTCGCCCAGGTGGGTGCCCGCTACGAACACGTACACACGGCCGTGGTGACGCACAGCCACCCGGACCACTTCGGTGGCGTCCACCGGTTGCGCGACGACCACGGGACCCGGGTCCTGACGCACGCCGACTTCCGGTCGGCGTGGCTCGGTGCCGCGATGGACGATGACCTCGGTACAGACGATCTGGACCTGGCCGACGACGAGCACATGGAGAAGACCCGTTCCATGATGAGCCGCCCCACGCCGTGGGGTTCGACCCGTACGCCACCCCCGGCGGCAGAACTCCGAAGGTGGGCGGAGATGGACCCGACCGGTGGCTCCCGATCGTGGCAGGTGCCGGAACCATCGGTCACCGTCGACGACGGCGACGAGATCACGCTGGGTGGTCGGACCTGGCTGGCCGTCCACACCCCGGGCCACACGCACGACCATCTCTGCCTCTTCGACCCGGCGGACGGACTGCTGCTGTCCGGCGACCACGTGCTGCCCACGATCACCCCGCACATCAACGGCATCGGGCCCATGGACGACCCCCTGGCCACCTTCTTCCGGTCCCTGGAGCGCATGAAGGAGCTGCCGGGGGTGACCAACGTGCTGCCGGCCCACGGGCACCCCTTCACCGACGTGGTCGGTCGGGTGGACGCCATCCTGGGCCACCACGAAGAGCGTCTGGAGACCATCCGCGAGGCCGGCGACGACCTGGGCAGCGGGACCGTGGAGTCGTTCATGCAGCGCCTCTTCAAGGAGCGCTCATGGGGGGACATGGCGGCCAGCGAGACGTACGCCCACCTCGAACACCTGCGGATACTGGGCCTCGCCACGCGCGACGAAGTCGCAGGTCAGGCCATGTATCGGACCAGCTGATTTAATCGTTTGACGGGCAGGCACCCCGTCCACTTGAGTAATGGGCGTTCGGACGACCCTAGAGTTGACGTCCGGAGGGGTGGAATCAGCCACCCACAGGACACAGGAACCCACGGAAACAGACCCACGATGCACGAGCACCACTGCCACCGTCACGGCCATCCGGCCGGCGCGCACGTGTCCTCGTCGCGTGCCCACCTGTCCGTGAAGCCGGACACGTCGATGAACGTCGCCTATTCGACGCCCATGACGACCGTGTTCCGGACCACCGGTTTCTGGACCATCCACCAGCGGCCCCGGGGAGCGAACAGCTGAACAGCTGAACGCAGACCAACCCCCGAGGCCGCCGGAGAAATCCGGCGGCCTTCTCCGTTTTTCAGCCCACCCTCCGACCACCGACCCATCTACAGACAGAGACAAGGAAGCAGGATCATGCAGGCACTCATGTACGAACCAGAGACCTGGCGGCAACAGGCCGCCTGCGCCAGCCTGGGCGTCCCCACGGGTGTGTTCTTCTCCGACGACCTCGGCGACATCGCCCAGGCCAAGCTGATATGCGCCGACTGCCCCGTCATGGAATCGTGCCTCGAGGGCGCCATCCGACGTGGCGAGCCATGGGGCGTGTGGGGAGCCCAACTCTTCCGGAACGGTCACATCCTGACCAGCAAGAGACGCCGGGGACGGCCATCGAAGGTGCCCCGGCCCGAGGACCAGTTGCTCATGGTGCCGATACCGATGCGCCTGCAGCGCGAGCTGCTCTCCGCCTGAACCGCCCCTCCAGCGGCAGTGGCTCCGCCGGCCCGGCCCCCCTCACCGGGCCGGCGGAGCCGGGACACGAAGATCGCCAGAAGCACGGGCCGGGGTGACGCCACGGCGAGCCCCGGCCCGTGGGCACCAACCGGGCCTCCGACTACGGTCTGGCGTCGTGACCAGACGACCCGCCGGCGCCATCCTGATGGCCCTGTCCATCGTGGCCGGCGCCTGTTCCCCGTCCGGTGGCGAACCCGCGGCCGTCCCCGTCGACCCCGTCTCCACCATGGCATTCGAACTCTGGGACGGGTCCGAGACGAGCCTCGTCGACCTGGTGGCCGGTGACGGGAAGCCGATGGTCGTGAACCTCTGGGCCACCTGGTGCGCGCCGTGCCTGGAGGAGATGCCGACGATCCAGGCAGTCCACGAATCACTCGGTGGGAACGTCCGATTCCTGGGCATCAACGTCAGCGACTCCCCCACCCGTTCCGCCCAACTGGTGGCCGAACTGGGCATCACCTACCTGCAGGGCCGTGACCCGGAGGGCCTGTTCACCGTGGCACTGGGAGCCGTCGGGCTGCCGGTGACCGCCTTCGTGGACTCCGACGGCATCCTCGCCCACGTCCGGCACGGCCGCCTGGACGTCGCCGACCTGGAAGCTGCGATCCTGGAGTACCTCTCGTGAGACGACGCCTCCGCTGGTGCCGAACGTGATCGACGTGGGCCTGGCCGTGCCGTTCACGCTCGGAATCGTCACGGCCGTGAACCCCTGCGGGTTCGCCATGCTCCCCACCTGGCTCGGGTACTTCGTGGGCCGCGACACCGCCGACCACGAGGCCCGGCCCGAACAGGTCCTGCGTGGGCTGTCGGTGAGCCTCACCCTCACGGCGGCCTTCGTGCTGGTGTTCGGGGCCCTCGGCCTGGCGGTCAACTCGATCGTCAGCGAGGAGGCGATCGCCTCCAGGACACCGTGGGTGACCGTCGCCCTGGGCATCGCCTTCATCCCCTGTGGGCTGGCCCTCCTGACCGGTCGCCGGGTCAGGATCCCGTTCTTCAAGGTCGGTCGGGGACCCCGCGGTCGTGAGGTGTGGTCGGTCCTGGGCTTCGGGATCTCGTACGCGGTCGTCTCGGTGGGCTGCGCTGCACCCATCTTCCTCCTGCACGTGGCCGGCAGCTTCGGACGGGACGGCCTCCTCGACGGCGTCCTCGTCTACCTCGCCTACGCCGCCGGCATGGCCGCCGTGGTCACCTCGTTGACCCTCTCCCTGGCGGTGGCACGCGGCGGCATGGCCCGCCACCTCCGGAGGCTGCTGCCACACGTGGACCGGATCAGCGCCATCGCCCTGATGCTGGGCGGCGCCTACCTGGTCGTGTACGGGGTCTACGAGATCCGGATCCTCCGGAACCCCGGGGTGCCGTCCAACAGGATCGTGGATGCGGTCACCGACCTCCAGACCCACCTCGCCAACTGGGCAGCCGGAATCGGTGGCCTACGCCTTGGCCTGGCCCTGTGGCTGGTGATCGCAACCATCGCCGTCTGGGGGATAGGGCCGGCGCTGACCGCCCGGACCCGGCGCAACGTCCGGATCGCCCTCCTCGGCGCCTGGCTGGTGGCCGAAGGCCTGTTCCACCGTGGGGACCTCGTGGTGCTGCCTGTCGGCCGACTCGTCGGCGGCTGGCCGGCCCGGATGCTCAACTGGGTGGACACGCCATGGCGTTGGGCCACCCCGCTGGAACTCCTCCTCACGGTCGTGGCGGCCCTGGTTGCCTTCGGGGCCATCAGGGGCTCCATCGCCGAACGTCGTCGATGACACCTACCGCCCCAGAGGCCACCGAACCAGTCGGCGTTACCCCGATCACCAGCCTCGCTGATCTCCTGGCCGTCGATGGCGTATCCGAGGAGATGGAGATCAGGTCGGCCGTGGGGGTCCTGGCCATTCACGGAGGTGGGTTGGAGCGTGCCACCGACGTGGTCGCCCGGGAGGTGGCTGCCCGCACCGGGTCATCGTTCTACACCCTGGTCCAGCCCGACGGCTCCCGTCGACACCTGCCATCGATCCGTTTCATCCCCGGCGTCTCCGAGAAGTTGGACTCCTTCCTCAGGGAGGTGGACACGGTCATGTCGATCCACGGCTATGGACGCCACGACGACTTCTGGGCGGTGCTGGTAGGCGGCGCAAACCGTCCGCTGGCCCATCACGTGGCCGGCCATCTTCGGGAAACGCTGCCCGAGGAGTACCGCGTGGTGGACGACGTGGACGCAATGCCCCGCACCCTCCGGGGCCTGCACCCGGACAACCCGGTGAACCATCCGGCCGGGGGTGGCGTACAGGTCGAGCTGCCACCCAGCATCCGCTGGAACCGCGACCATCGGGACTGGTCAGACCACGACGGCACGCCGCGCTCCGAGCACCTGGAGCTCCTCATCGACGGGCTGTCCGCCGCCATCCAGGACCTACCCACCGCCGACGAAACCCCCTCCTAGGGGGAGCGGCGCTCCACGTCCCAGCCGTCGCCGCTGCGACAGAACCGGATCCGGTCGTGCAGGCGGTCGGGTCGGCCCTGCCAGAACTCCACGGAATCAGGCCGTACCCGGAAGCCGCCCCAGTGCTCCGGGCGCTCCACCTCCCGGCCGGCCCACCGCTCCTCGGCAGACGCGAACGCCTCCTCCAGGACCGCCCGCCCGGAAACGACGACGCTCTGGTCCGATGCCCAGGCCCCCAACTGGCTACCGCGTGGCCGGGTCCTCCAATAGAGGTCCGACTCGTCATCGGTGAGCCGCTGGGCGGTCCCGACCACGCGTACCTGACGCCGCAGTTCAGTCCAGCTGAACGTCAACGCCGCACGTCCGGCGGCGTCCAGCTCGATGGCCTTGTCGCTGGTGTAGTTGGTGAAGAACACAAAGCCGCGGTCGTCGATCCGCTTCAGCAGCACGTTGCGGGCCGACGGCCAGCCATCGGCGGTAACGGTGCTGAGGACCATGGCGTTGGGCTCCCAGTAGCCGGCAGCCTCCACCTCGCCGAACCAACGATGGAACTGGGCGACCGGGTCGGCCGCCAGGTCGGCCTCGTCGAGGCCCACGGTCTCGTAGGTCTCGCGTACCCGGCTGAGGTCCATCCGGGCAGTCAACACGTCGCAACAGGGTCCGGCAAACACCTGAGGTGCATCGCTCCACGGCCCTAGGGTTCGGACCATGGTCAGGATGCCACCGATCGCAGCGGTGGCGCTGGGAGGAACAGCGGGTGCCTCCCTCCGCTGGGCCGTTCTGGACGGCGTCGGCGGTACCACCTTCCCGTGGCCGGTACTGCTTGTGAACCTGGTCGGGTGCGCCCTGCTCGGCCTGCTCATCGGGCTGGAGGTACCCAGGTCCACCCGTCTGCTGCTCGGTACCGGGCTGTGTGGCGGCCTCACCACCTTCTCCACCTTCACCGTGGAGGCGGCGCAGATGATACGGGCCGACGACACCACCCTGGCGGTCGCCTACGTGCTGTGCTCGGTTGCGGGTGGCCTGGCCGCCGTGGTCGCAGGGCGTACGGCGGGCTCCAGGATCGGAGGCCCCGCATGCTGACCGCCATCGCATTCATCGGGCTGGCCGGTGCCGGTTCCGCCATCCGCTTCCTCGCCGCCGACCGGTGGCCCGGAGGCCACCGTGGAACGCTCCTGGTGAACGTTGCCGGCTCCCTCCTCCTGGGACTGCTCACGGGAGCCGGCGCGCCGGTTCCGCTGGTTGTCGGGGTGGGCGGGCTGGGTGCCCTGACCACCTTTTCGACGTTCGCCTCAGACACCCTGGCCCTGGCTGACGAGGGTCGTCGGAGAGTCGGGGGCCATGTGGCGGCGACGGTGGTGCTGGGCCTGGGCGCCGCCCTGGTCGGCCTGGCGATCGGTTCCTGAACCCCGGGGGCGGACCCGGACCCTGGGACACCCGCAGCCGGAGGGCCGGCCCCGGCGGGGCCGGATCAGCCGATGTGCGTGGCGCCCCGCATGTAGCGCTGCAGGACCTCCGGAATGGCGATCGTGCCATCAGGCCGGCGGTGCGTCTCGACCACAGCGGCCCACACCCGTGGCACGGCAAGGCCGGAACCGTTCAACGTGTTGACCACCTGCGTGCCCTTTCCCTCCGCCGGGCGGTACCTCACGTTGGCCCGTCGGGCCTGGTAGTCGCTGAACCAGGAGACCGACGAGACCTCCAACCACTGGTCCACCCCGGGGGCATAGACCTCCAGGTCGAAGGTCCGGGCCGACGAGCCGCCGAGGTCTCCGGCGCAGAGGTCCAGGACCCGGTATGACAGTCCGAGATCGGTGATGGCCCCCTCGGCACGGGCGAGGATGTCGGCGTGCACCTCGGGTGCCTGCTGCTCGGTGGCATAGGCCAGAAGCTCGACCTTGTCGAACTCGTGGACCCTCAACAGGCCACGGGTGTCACGACCAGCCGAACCGGCCTCCCGTCGGAAGCACGACGTGTGCGCCATGAGCTTCATGGGCAGGTCGGCCTCGTCGAGCACCTCGTCGCGGCAGAACGAGGTGAGCGGCACCTCGGCGGTCGGTATGGCCCACAGGTCGTCGCGCTCCAGGTGGTACGCATCGTCCGCGAACTTCGGCAGGTGCCCGGTGGACACCATGGTCGCCGTCTTGACCAGGGTGGGCGGCCGCATCTCGCGGTACGCGTCCGCGTTGCGATCCAGGCCGTACTGGATGAGCGCCCGGCAGAGGGTGGCCCCCATCCCCGTGTACATCACGAACATGGACCCGGAGAGCTTGGTCCCGCGCTCCACGTCCAGGATTCCCAGCTGCTCACCGATCTCCCAGTGGGGCACACGCTGGTGCTCGCCGTATGCGTCCTCGTCCCACTGCTCGTAGCGGGTGATGACGTTGTCGGCCTCGTTCGTGCCGTCCGGGCAATCAGGAGAGGGAATGTTCGGAACCCGCAACAGGATCTCGGTGATCTCGGCCGCCAGACCATCTGCCTCGGCGGCCAGGGCCTCCTCACGCTCGCCCAGCGTCCGGCTCTTCTCCTGGAGCTCTGCAGCCTCCTCAGCCCGACCGTCACGATGCAGTCCGCCCACCTCCCTGGAGATGGCGTTCACCTCGCCACGCACCCGGTCCCTCTCCTCGGCGAGGCCACGCTGCCGGGAATCCAACTCGATGACACGATCCAGGCTGGCAGTCTCCTCGCCACGCCGGGCGATCCCGGCCTTCACGGAATCGGGATCGGAACGGAGCAGCCGGATGTCGATCACGACCCCGAACCTAGCGTCGCAGTCGAACCGCTACTCGACCGGTTCAGTCTCGACGATCCGACGCTGGAGGTCCAGGTGCCGCCCATCTGCCGGCCGCATGATCTGGCCGTCCCGGTGATGGATCCGCGAATACCCGATGAACTTCAGGATGATGATCCCCCACAGGTAGAAGCCGCCCAGGAGCTTCATGATGAGGCCGGCCGTCTGCTGGTCGGACTGGACCGACACGCCCCACATCTCGAAGCCATCGTCGTAGTGCCTGTACACGACGCCCTCGGCGAAGGTCAGCCAGGCAGCCGGGATCGTCGGGATTATCGACATCAGGAACAGGTAGATCATCTGGCCCGGCAGCGAGATCCGTAGCTCGGGTATCGGCGCGGCCACCGGCACCCACATGAGCAACGCCGAGAGGAACAGCATCATGTGGAGCGCGTAGTGGAACGTGCCCGAGTCGAAGGAGAGCTGCACCACGCCGCTCCAGTGGGTGATGGCCACAAGGGCGTTGAACACCACGCCGGCAACCACCGGGTGCGCCATCCGACGCACCACCCGCGAGCCGACCCCACCCTCGAGCACCAGGAGGCGGACCAGCCAGGCCGGCGTGGCCAACAGGTAGAGAGGCGGCACGATGAACGTGATTGCCATGTGCTGGACCATGTGCACCGAGTAGAGGTGCGCCTCGGCGATGTCGTGAACGGGCCAGTCGGCCGAGGCCAGCAGCAGCACCGTGGCGGTCACGAAGGCCCGCCGCTGGAAGGGCGTCACCACCGGCTGGCCGGCCGGCACGACCCTCGGTCCGATGACGCGGACCGCCCACCAGCCAAAGGCCAGGATCGCCAGGACGAGGAGCCAGACCTCCGGGTGGGCCTGCCACCCCCACGGGTCGATCGCCCCCAACAGCGGGAGCACGGCGTCGGAGATGGTGGTCACCGCCGCTCCGGACAGCCAGAAGCGTCAGCTGCCCGGGGGCGACCGACGCTCAGCCCTTGGTCCAGAACTCGAAGACGGTGAGGAGGATGCCATAGACGAGCGTCGCCAGGACCAGGCCGGTCACGAAGAACTTCGTGAACATCGGGCTGTCGAACCGCAGGTGCATGAACCATGCGGCCACGTAGAAGAACTTGAAGACCATCATCCCCAACAGCACGGGGATGAGGATCGCCCCGGGGATGTTGACGAAGTAGGTCGCCACCTCCAGGGCCGTGACGATGCCCAGGACGATCGCCACCCGGATGTACCTGGCGTCGGTCGGGTGGTCGTGGCCGCCCTCGTGGGCTTCGACGTTCTGGGTGGTGGTGTTCATGGCGTCGGCTCCCGGATCAGCTGGTGGGTGATGGCACCAGGTAGATGACGGTGAAGATGAAGATCCACACCACGTCCACGAAGTGCCAGTAGAGGCCGACGATCTCGACGGTCTCGGACCGTTCCTTCGTGAGAGTCCCCCGGAACGACGCGATGAGCAGCGACACCAGCATCACGATGCCGAGGCTGACGTGGATGCCGTGGAAGCCGGTGAGGGTGAAGAAGGCCGAGGAGAACGGGCTGGTCGTGTAGCCCAGGCCCTCCCGCAGGAAGGTCGTGAACTCGTACACCTGGCCGCCGATGAACAACGATCCGAGCAACGCGGTGGCCAGCAGCCATACCCGGTTGTTGCGGATGTCGCCACGCTGCAGGGCCGACAACGAGAGCACCATCGTGAGCGAGCTCATGAGCAGGACGAACGAGCTGACCGAGGTGAACGGGATGTCGAAGATGTCGCCGGGTGCCGGGCCGTCGGCATAGCGGCTGCGGTAGATCAGGTAGGTGGAGATGAGGCCACCGAAGAGCAGGCACTCCGATCCCAGGAACACCCACATCAGCAACTTGTTGTTGGACAGGCCCGTGCCCGTCCCGTGGCCGTGGTCCACGGCAGCGGCGTCAGCCAACGGGGGCCTCCTCGGCGGTTTCTCCAGCAACTTCAGACGGTGCTTCCGCTCCATCATGGTCGGACGAATCCTCGGCATGGTGGCCATGGGGCCCGTCCGGGTCATCGGTCGGCTCGAAGATCCAGCCGTAGATGGCCATCAGGATCAGCAACGCGCCCGGGATGCAGATCCAGAGCGTGTAGATGAGGCCGAAGCCGACGAAGGGGAAGCCGGCGGCCAGGACGAACGGCCAGTAGGAGGGCGACGGCAGGTGGACGTCGGTCGCGGAACCGTCCTGGCAGACCTCCTCGGCGGTGGCCACGCGTACGACCCGGCCGTTCTCGTCCTCGGCGTACTTGCGGTGCCAGAACTCGTCCAGGGAATCCACCTGGATGAGCTCGTCGAAGTTGTGTACCGGCGTCGGGTTGGGCGTGAACCACTCCAGGCTCCGGGCATCCCAGGGGTCGGGACCCACCGGTGGCTCGTGCCTCGCCCGTCGGGCCGAGGTGATCACGTTGATCACGAACATGAGGACGCCCAGGGCGATGATGAACGACCCGATCGAGGCGAACATGTTCCAGAACTCGAACCCGAAGCCCGGGCTGTAGGAGTCGATCCGGCGGGACATCCCCTGCAGGCCCAGGATGTGCATCGGGCCGAAGGTCATGTTGAAGCCGATGAGCATCAGCCAGAAGTTCCACTTGCCGAGCTTCTCTGAGAGGAGGTGGCCGAACACCTTGGGCCACCAGAAGTAGAAGCCGGCGAATATGCCGAGCAGGGATCCGCCGAAGATCACGTAGTGGAAGTGGGCGACGATGTAGTAGGTGTCGGTCTGCTGGGTGTCGGCCGGAGCGACCGAGTGGGTGACCCCGGAGAGTCCACCGATCGTGAACATCGACACCACGCCGAAGGCGAAGAGCATCGCCACCGTGAACTTGATCTTGCCGCCCCACATGGTCGCCAACCAGTTCAGGATCTTCACCCCGGTGGGCACCGCGATGAACATCGTCGACATCGAGAAGGCCGCCACCGAGATCGGACCGATTCCGGACACGAACATGTGGTGGGCCCAGACGCCCCAGCCCATGAAGCCGATGGCGATACCCGAGAAGACCATGAACGGGTAGCCGAAGAGGGGCTTGCGGGAGAAGGTCGGGATCACCTCGCTGATGATGCCGAAGCTGGGGAGGATCAGGATGTAGACCTCGGGGTGGCCGAAGATCCAGAACAGGTGCTGCCAGAGGAGCGGATCGGCGCCCATCTCCGGGTTGAAGAAGTTGGCGCCGAAGTTGCGATCGAACATGAGCAGGAACAGCGCCACCGTGATGACCGGCACGGCAAACAGCAGCAGGAACTGGACGACCAGGATCATCCAGGTCATCACCGGCATCTTGAACAGCGTCATGCCCGGCGTCCGCATGTTCAGCACGGTCACGATCAGGTTCATCGCCGAGATCAACGATGCGATGCCCATGATCAGGAGGCCCAGGACGTAGTAGTCCATGCCATGCCCGGGCGAGAAGATGACGCCGGTGTTGGGGGCATAGGCGAACCAGCCACCGTCCGGGGCGTCACCGAGCAGCCAGGACATGTTCAGGAACAGGCCACCGGCCAGGAACACCCAGTAGGAGAGCGCGTTCAGGCGGGGGAACGCAACGTCCCTGGCACCGATCTGCAACGGCAGGAGGTAGTTCGCAAAGGCCGCCGCAAGCGGCATGATCACCATGAAGACCATGGTCAGGCCGTGCATCGTGAACACGCGGTTGTAGGTGTCGGCGCCCAGCACCGTGCCATCCGGCGTTGCCAACTGGAGTCGCATCAGGAGGGCCTCGAGGCCACCGACGCCGAAGAAGAACATGGCGGTGGCGCCGTAGAGGATGCCGATCTTCTTGTGGTCGATGGTGGTGATCCAGTCACGCCAGCCGCTGCCGCCCTTGGGCCGGGTGTAGGCGCCGAGCGGCCGGCCCGGTGCCGCGAGTTCGATGGTGTCGCTCATGGGTGGACCTCCGTAGCAGCGATGACTTCCATGTCGGGCCTCGCCCCAAGGGTCTTGAGGTAGGCCACCACGTCATCGATCTGGCCCTCGCTGAGGCCCATCGCGGGCATGCCGCGGCGACCCTCCGCATAGGCGGGCTTCTCGGCGGGCG
>Ga0257112_10000308_pt1 | contig 21264 bp, 16 predicted proteins | sample LP_taG_5_FD_191565 | JGI IMG/M metagenome (GOLD analysis project Ga0257112, IMG submission 191565) | Marine microbial communities from Northeast Subartic Pacific Ocean, Canada - LP_J_2015_P26_1000m | ecosystem: Environmental > Aquatic > Marine > Oceanic | place: Canada: Northeast Subartic...
CCCTGCCAAGGAAAGATGTGTTCAATGAATGCTATTCACCTTTGTGCTCTTGCAAACAATTGGACCGTACAGGAAACTGGGAAGACAACCGCACGGCCTCCCACAGAACCAGTAGCTCTAGGAACTCTAGCTGGGCAAAAAATGGAACCGGCGCAATTGTCTCCAATTCATAGCTGGCACGTAAATCGTGGTGCTCAAATGATGTTAGCTGGACTGTGGCTACGCCCCGAACATTATGGTAATCCTAGAGATGAAGTTTTGGCTGTACGTGAACGAGTTGGTCTGATTGATGTCAGCACGTTAGGTAAATTACAGCTAACTGGCTCAGGAGTGCCAGATCTACTTGAACGTATTTACGTTAATCAGTGGCGTAAACTTCGTCTAGGTAAGGTTCGCTACGGTGTGATGTGCAATGATGAGGGGATAATACTTGATGATGGTGTTTGTGCTCGTTTGAGTGATGAGTTGTGGTACATGAGTACGACTTCTTCTGGAGTGACGGGAATCTTTGAGTGGATACAATGGTGGTTACAGTCGGGTTGGGGATCTGGGATCCATCTGACAGATTTAACTGAGGTTTTCTCTGCTTTCAACATTACTGGCCCTAAATCTCGAGAAGTGTTAAGAAAGCTAACCTCCTGTAACCTTGATAGTGAGGGATTTCCTTACATGTCCGTTCGCACTGCTGAAGTTATGGGGGTTCCGTGCCGATTGATGCGGATTGGGTTTACTGGTGAGCTTTCTTATGAAATCCATTGTCCCTCTGGCTATGCCATGTATGTCTGGGAGTCTTTGATGCAGGCTGGAGAGGAATTTGACATCCTGCCTTTCGGAGTCGAAGCGCAACGAATACTGCGATTGGAAAAAGCACATATTATTGTGGGACAGGATACAGATGCTTTATCTGATCCGTTTTCTGCTAATATGGACTGGATAGTTAAGATGAACAAACCTGACTTTCTGGGCAAGCGTGCCTTTACACGGATCACTGCTGAAGGCACCAAACAATTGTTAGTTGGTTTTAATATGGATTGTCCTGATATTGTTCCCGAAGAAGGTAGCCAGATTGTAAGTAAGAAACCGGGGAAAAAGATGGAAATTATTGGCTGGGTTACTTCGAGCCGTTTTAGTCCCACTTTGACCCAGGCGATTGGTCTCTGTTGGTTGCCGAAAGATTTGGGTGCCCAGAATGGAGCTCCGTTTACAATCTACCTGAATGGGAAATTAGAAAAGGCGTATGTTCATCATGGGCCTTTTTACGATTCCGCAGGTGCTCGACAGCATGTCTAAAATGTCAAATCCACCGATTAAATTAACACCATTACATTCGTTTTTCCAACAATGTAATGTTCAGTTAATTGAACATCAAGGATGGAAAACCCCCCAAGTCTATACCACACGGGAAGCGGAATTAGAAGCGGCTCAGCAAAGAGTTGCAATTGCCGATGTTTCATCAAACGGCAAAATAATGGTTCAGGGCGACCGAGCACATTCTTTTCTGGCAGTTGTTTTAGGTTTGCCTGTGGTTAGCATCAACGCGGGGGCTTTGGTTATGGATGCTAGAATCTACCGTCTGCGAAACGATATCTTTTTTATCAGCACTTTACCTGGTAAAGAAGAAATTATCAAAGAAAACTTGGTGACTGCAACTCAAGAATCAGATCAATTTATCACAATCACAGATGTTACTCACGGACGATCGGAGATCATGGTCATTGGACCAAATAGTCAAGAAATCCTGAGTAAATTATGTGGTTTGGATTTCCACCCTTCTGTATTTCCTAATATGGCAGCTAAACAGAGCAGTTTCGCCAAAACAACCCAGTTAATTATCCGCCGAGATATTGTGGGCTTAGCAGCGTTTTCCATTATTGGAGCGAGGTCCTTAGGTGAATACCTTTGGCATACCGTTATTGAGGCCGGGTGTGAATGGGATATAATGCTGATAGGCCAATCGGCTTTAAACACCTTGCAAGAACAATCGTCTAAGTAAGGAGACTAATATGACTCTAGATCAAGTTAAGTCGTTCGTCAACGAAAATGGTATTGAGTTTTTTCTCTGTTCTTTTGTAGAAATGAGTGGAGCTCCAAAAGCAAAAGTAGTTCCAACAACCCACTTGGAAGACATGGCAACTGAAGGCGCAGGTTTTGCTGGCTTTGCTGCAGGGGAAATGGGACAGGGGCCGCACGATCCTGATATGGCAAGTATCCCGGATTTCGACTCCTTAACGATTGTTCCTTGGCGCAAAAATGTGGCTTGGGTGACGGGAAACGTGCAGGTGAATGAGCGGCCATGGCCCTATTGTCCCCGAACTATTTTGCAACGCCAATTGGAAAATTCCAAACAAAGAGGTTATACCTTCAATGTGGGCGTCGAGGCAGAATTTATGTTGTTAAAAGGCGATGAAAAAGGCCGTTACGCGTTATGGGATCCTCTTGATACTTTGGGTAAACCTTGCTATGATTTGCGGTCATTGCACCGTAATCTCGATGTAATGATGGTATTGATCAAGTATATGCAAGAATTGGGCTGGTCTCCGTATGCCAATGATCACGAAGATGCTAATTGCCAGTTCGAGATTAACTGGCAGTATTCCGATGCTCTAACTACAGCCGACCGACATACCTTCTATAAATGGATGGTAAAAACGATTGCTGAGGAGCAGGGACTGCTGGCAACCTTCATGCCGAAACCATTTACTAACTTGACTGGTAATGGTGCACACTTGCATATGAGTCTATGGGACGAAGGAAATCAGGAAAATCTGTTTCTTGATCAAGAGGACAAAAATGGGTTATCACAGCTTGCTTATTGGTTTATGGGAGGTATTCTTAAACATGCTAAAGCTCTGGCTGCGGTAGCCGACCCTCTGGTTAACAGCTATAAGCGTCTAATTAGTGGCGCACCTCGGTCGGGAGCAACCTGGGCTCCGGTATACATCACTTATGGTGGTAGTAATCGCACCCAAATGGTACGTATTCCTGCACCTGGTCGGATTGAAAACAGATCGGCAGATGGCGCGGCTAACCCCTATTTGGTAATGGCAGTCATGCTTGCTGCAGGCTTGGATGGCATTGAAAATAAGGTTGACCCGGGGAAACGGAATGATGATAACCTCTATGAAGTTTCAGAAGATGAACTTCGCCAACGCGAGATTGGCGTTTTACCCAGATCGCTTAAAGAAGCAGTAGACTGTTTAGAAGCTGATGAAGTTGTTAAAAAAGCGTTAGGGGCTGAATATGCTGATTATTACATACAGGTCAAAAACGAGGAGTGGCGTCAATATCACAATACCGTCAGTGAATGGGAAACTGATAGCTATCTTGGTTTGTACTGATTCTTGATGCTGATCTATATTGTGAAGGGCATTTATTAATCTAACAATAAACTATATAAATTAAGAGTGTAGTTGAGATCTAACTTGATGGGAAAACTTAAAAAATTGCTTTTTAGGTTCGTTTTTTGCATAACCATAGTGGGTAGCTTTTCCACTTTAATTGTTGGGTACAGTGAGTCGGTTTCTAATAGTTTTGATTGGCCAAGTTTTCGCGGGGACCAACAGCTAACGGGAGTTGCTAACGGGCGTTTCCCCGATGACATTGAGTTGTTGTGGACATTTGAAACAAAGGATGCGATTGAGTCGACCTCAGCTATATATGACGGTACCGTTTACGTTGGTTCATTAGATGGCTACCTTTATGCCGTCAACTTGGAAACAGGTCAAGTCAAGTGGAAATATCAGGCTACAGATGAAATAAAATCGTCACCGTCTGTGTACGAAAATACTATTTATTTTGGTGATGAGCAGGGTACTTTCCATGCGGTTGACATTCAAACTAACCAAAAAAAGTGGATTTTTCAAGCAGATGCGGGCATTATTTCATCAGCCAATTTCATCGATGATCGGATCCTATTTGGTTCATACGACCAATGTCTATATTGTCTTGATGCAAAGACCGGTGTTTTGATCTGGAAGTTCGAAACGGAGGGTTATATTCACGGAGCACCTGCGATTGTAGATAATCTTGTGATTACTTCAGGTTGTGATGGTTATCTGCGTATAATCAATATCCAAAATGGTGTTGAAAATCGTCGGATTCTTCTGAGTGATTATATCGTGGCTAGCCCTGCTATATATAGTCACAATGCTTATATGGGAACGTACGGAAATCAAGTAATTGCGGTTGATTTGAAGGCAGGCCAGATTCTTTGGAAGTATGAGCATCCGGTAAAACAATTCCCATTCTATGCTTCCGCTGCAGTGACGGAAAAGATCGTTATTGTTGGAGGTCGTGACAAGATGGTTCATGCACTGGAACCAAAATCGGGAAAGCTGATTTGGGCTTACGCAACCAAATCCCAGATTGAATCCTCGCCAGTTATTGTGGATAGTCGTGTCATTTTCGGCACATCGGCTGGAAATCTTTATGCTTTAGCCATCGATTCAGGTGAGCCTGTTTGGCAATTTACAGTTGGGTCGCCTATTATCGCATCTCCAAGTGTGGCGTTAAGCAAATTCGTCATAGGAGCCACTGATGGAGTACTATACTGTTTTGGGAAGAAATAATACTATGGATAAAAATCTCGAAGTTACTAAACCAGAACCTGCAACAACAAGAAATGAATCACGAGAGACAGAGGTTGGCAGTGTTTTTGTTTCGAATTATCCTCCCTACTCATTTTGGTCGGAAGAGAATCTGCCAACAGTTGAAAATGTCCTGAAGACTCCTCCCAATATAGACACAGATCTCGGACTTTATCTTCACATTCCTTTCTGCCGAAAGCGGTGTAAGTTCTGTTATTTTCGGGTATACGTGGATAAAAACAGTTCTGAAATTGAAACTTACCTTGATTTATTGGTAAAAGAGGTTGAACTTTACAGTCAGGTTGAAGCCGTAAAAAGACGGCCATTGAAGTTCGTCTATTTTGGTGGTGGAACGCCTTCTTATATTAGCAGTAAGCATTTGGAACAGCTTGTAGCACGACTCAAGTCAGTGATGTCTTGGGAGAGTGCTCAAGAGGTTGCTTTCGAATGTGAGCCTGGAACATTAACACAAAGCAAATTGCAAACTATTCGTGAGATTGGAGTTACTCGGTTGAGCCTTGGTGTTGAAAACTTAAATGATACTGTTTTGGTAGAAAATGGTAGGGCCCATTCAACAAAGGAGATCTATCGAGTGATTCCGTGGATCCACGATTTGGAGTTTGATCAGTTAAATATCGACTTGATTGCTGGAATGGTTGGTGAAACATGGGAAAGCTGGAAGGACACGGTCAAACGGACTATTGATCTGGATCCTGATAGTATTACGGTTTATCAAATGGAATTACCATTCAACACCGTTTACTCGAAGGAAATTCTTGGGAATGACAATTCAGGGATGCAGGTTGCCAATTGGAAAACTAAAAGGGAATGGCATAATTTTGCTTTTGAACAGTTTGAGTCAGCGGACTACCGGATTTCAAGCGCGTACACCATGGTTAAGAAAACCAAGCCTTCTCATTTTGTATATCGAGATGCTGTTTGGCATAGTAGCGATCTGCTTGGCACTGGTGTCGCATCCTTTTCACATGTCAATGGTGTCCATTTTCAAAACCTTACCGATTGGAAATCTTATATTGACTCTCTTGATACAAACCGTCTGCCCCTAGGGCGTGCGTTAGCAACCAGCAAATCAGAAAAATTAGTCCGTGAAATGATTCTGCAGCTTAAACTTGGTCGAATTAAAACGACATATTTTCTAGAAAAATTTGGTGTCAATATTCTAGAGGAGTTTGCATCAGGGTATAACAGACTTCGGGATGAGGGTATGCTGACGCTTTCTGAAGATCAAGTTATATTAACCCGAAAAGGATTGCTTCAAGTCGACCAACTATTACCCGAATTCTATGATATGAAATATCGCAATTCACGCTACACCTAGCCCGTTATACTAAAGAAGAAAGAGAAGATCGATGAGGCAACCTTTTTGTGTGCAAATATTTGTATTTGTTTTTCTCAGTGTGTTGATACATTCTAATGCTGAAGATCACCGGACTTCAGCGTTAGAATGGTCCCAGTGGCTTGGGCCGAATCGGGATGGTATTTCCCCTGAAACTAACCTTTTGACGGAATGGGAAGCGAATCGTCCACAAGTTCTTTGGAGATCTCCGATTGGCGACGGGTTCTCTGGCATTTCGATTGCAAAAGGACGTGGATATACCATGGATGCTACGGATGGAAAGGAATTTATCTATTGCTTTGACATATTAGAAGGAAAAGAAATCTGGCGTTTTCAATCCGATGAAGTTTATCTCGACTCAATGGGAGGGCATGGGCCACGTTCCACTCCAACCATAGAAGAGAATATGCTTTTTACCATGAGTGCTCACGGTAAAATCTATGCGCTGGATACCCAAAATGGAAAAGAGATCTGGTCGCATGATTTGAAGCGGAAATTCGGAGGAAAAACGCCAAGATGGGGGTTCTCTACCTCCCCGCTCATTGAAGAGAATTTAGTTTTGGTTGAAGTTGGAGGTAGATCTCATGCTTCCCTTGTTGCTTTTGATAAGAACAGCGGAAACATCATCTGGGAGTCTGACGACAGCAAAATTGGGGGGTACTCGTCGCCAATTGCCGTCACGAGTTATGATATTCGTCAAGCGATCTTTTTTACTGGAAATTATTTAGTTTCTGTCGCTCCGACAAGCGGTAAGATATATTGGAAGCATCCTTGGAAAACGAGTTTTGATGTTAATGCGAGTACACCTATTTTTATTCCAAGTGATAAGCTCTTTATTTCCTCAGGATATGGTGTTGGTGCTACAATATTACAGATGAAACTCAATAATGAAAGTATTGACGTTGAAGAAGTCTGGCGAAGCAAGGTGATGAAAAATCAATTTGGTACAGCTGTACTGAATGGTGATTATCTTTTCGGTTTTGATGATCGTATTTTAGTTTGTATCAACGCCAATACGGGAAAAGAGATGTGGAAACAGCGAGGATATGGTCAAGGAACACTTATATTGGCTGATAATCATCTAATTATACTTAGTGATAAAGGTAAATTGGCGTTGGCTGAAGTTTCCTCTTCAGGTTTTAAAGAGAAGGCTGGCATGCAGGTACTCAATGGAACCTGTTGGACTGTTCCAACGTTGTCGGGCGGAAAACTTTATCTCCGCAGCATGAATGAGATAGTTTGTCTCCAGATAACCAACGAGTAGTAAAATCGATTGGCATTGATTTTATAAATATTAGAAGATTAATAAGGGTAAGAATTTTGATGTGAAGAATAAATAAATTCTTATTTGTAATCCAATTCTAAAGTGCATTGAAGCCGGTGCTGGTTTGGAGAAATGAACATATTGAGGGTCAGACGGTCCCTTGATTTATAATGTTGTGTGGATGTTCTTTAATGGTTTTGAACCCAATCATCTCAAATAATATATGTATAATAGCGTAACGGTCGAGTCCTGGTACAATAAAAATTGTTCTGAAAATATGTTTGTATCTAAGACTGAATCATTGGATCGGGATAAACTAGAGCAATATCAGCTTATCAAATTTCGGAATATGCTAGGCTCTATTCTAGAAACTAATCTTTTCTACAGGAAAAAACTTAACGAAGTTGGCTTGATAAATCCGGCAGATATCCAGACACTGGCAGATTACCAGCAAATACCTTTTACTACCAAAGATCAATTATCCGCTGATCAGTTTGCATGCCCACCGTATGGTACTAATTTAACATTTTCTCCGAGTGAATACATCCGTGTACATCAAACTTCTGGTACGACTGGTGCTCCATTGCGATGGTTAGATGACACAGAAAGTTGGAGTTGGTGGGGACGTTGTTGGGCTTCTGTTTACCGTGCTGCAGGTGTGACGTCCGAAGACCGGATTTTTTTTGCTTTTTCGTTTGGTCCGTTTATTGGTTTTTGGAGTGCGCATGAAGGGGCAAGACAGATTGAGGCCCTTTCTATTCCCGGTGGTGGTATGAGTTCGTTACAACGAGTTCAAGCCATTTGTTCAAATAAAATTACTGTCCTTGTTTGTACCCCAACTTATGCATTGCACTTGGGTGAAGTTGCTCAATCAGAAGGTATAAATATTGTTGATTCCGACGTCCGAGTCACAATTCATGCTGGTGAACCTGGGGCTAGTCTTCCGTCCACAAAAAAACAAATTGAAACTATCTGGGGAGCTCAATGCTATGATCATACAGGGGCAACTGAAGTAGGCGCTTGGGGATTTGAGTGTGAGGTCCAAGCTGGTGTACATTTGAACGAAGGCGAATTTATTTGTGAAATTATTGATCCGAAAACAGGGAATCCAGCTGCAGAGGGTGAGTTAGTTATTACAAACCTTGGTCGGATTGGTATGCCGATTATTCGTTATCGTAGTGGTGATCAGGTGAAACTCAAGACTGGTATCTGTTCCTGCGGTCGCCAGTTTCGTCGGTTGGATTCCGGTATTGTTGGGAGGATTGACGATATTCTAATTGTACGTGGAGTCAACATTTATCCTAGTGCGATTGAAAATGTACTGCGTGGCTTTCCAGAGATTGTAGAATTTGCCGTAGACGTTTATCGTCAAGGGGCACTGGACGAAATTGAAATTCGTTTAGAAGTCCACCAACCGCAAGAGAGTACTGACCAGATTGTTGAGGAGGTCAAAAAAGCTTGTCGACAGAATTTCGGTGTACGCGCTGATGTGAAAATGGTTGAGTTAGGACAACTACCTCGCTTCGAACTGAAATCCAGAAGATTTACAGATCGTCGAATCAATTAAAAATTAAATTTTCAAATGAAAGAAACTGAAAACTGTATGACTAATCAGGAATATGATGTTATTGTTGTTGGTTGTGGTCCTGCTGGTTGTACCACTGCAACTTTAATAGCGCAAAAGGGATATCAGGTACTGTTGCTTGAAAGAGATGAGTTACCAAGTTTTAAGGTTGGTGAATCGCTAATACCAGGTACATACTGGACTTTAAAGCGATTAGGAATGATTGATCAAATGAAAGAGAGTCATTTCCCTGAGAAATATAGTGTTCAGTTCTACTCTCAAACAGGGAAACCATCAGCGCCATTTTATTTCTTTGAAAATGATCCACATGAAAGTTCGATGACGTGGCAAGTACTACGCAGTGAATTCGATCAAATGCTGGTTATAAACGCGGAGAAGCATGGAGTTGAAGTTCGTAGAGGAACCCATGTGCACCAAGTTCTTTTCGATGATAAAAAAGCAGTTGGTGTACGAGCAAAACTAAAACCCGGTAAAGACATTCGGGATTTTAAAGCAAAAGTAATTGTCGATTCAACAGGTCAAAGTGCTCTGATTTCCCGAAAACTGAAGATGAACGTAGCCGACCCAAAACTTAAAAACGCATCAATTTTTACTCACTTTGAAGGTGCGTTTCGAGATGAGGGTATTGATGAAGGGGCAACCTTAATACTCCATACTGAGAATAAGGATTCATGGTTTTGGTATATTCCTCTGCCGCATGATCGTGTTAGTGTCGGTGTCGTTGGCTCTATAGATTATTTGATGCGAGCCAAAGAAAAGGGATTACAGACCATTTTTGATAGTCAGATTAAACAGTGTAAACCTCTACAAGAAAAGCTTGAGAATGCTAAGCAGGTCTTTTCCGTTAAAGTGACTAAGGATTTTTCGTATAGATCTAAACAGATCGCGGGCGATCATTGGGTTTTGGTTGGAGATGCTCTCGGGTTTTTAGATCCTGTTTACTCTTCAGGTATCCTGTTAGCTTTTAAATCTGGAGAAATGGCTGCAGACTGCATCGAGCGAGCGTTTGAAAGAAACGACTTCTCTGCTGAACAATTGGGTGCGTTTGAAACTGAATTTATTTCAGGTATGGAAGCATTTCGGAAATTGGTCTATGCCTTCTATTCTAAGGAGTTTAGTTTCGCTAAATTTCTAAAACGTTTCCCTAAGTGTAAACAAGGGGTGATTGACATCCTTAGCGGTAATGTGTTCAAACAGGAAGTGCATGAGATCTTTAAGCCGATGCAAACGATGTGTCCAGCCCTTGAAGATCTGTCAGCATGATTGGAGTAATATCATTGTTTTTCTACGTTGTTTTAATAAGGAAGGTGCCAATGAATTTATATCGAAAAGTAGAAAAGTTTAATTTAAAGCGTCTAGGAATCATTTTTGTTCTTTTGTTGGTTATTACTAGTATTGGATATGGCAAACGACAGTTCTTGAGTGTTGGCACAGCACCGCCAGGAGGTGCGTTTTTCGTAGTTGGTAGTGCCATTGCTCAAGTTGTTAATGACAATCTAGGCGATTTATCTTGGCAGGTATCTGCTGAAGCAACCAAAGGAACACAAGAAAACATACGTCGGCTCAGAAATGGTGAGTTGGATTTTGCACTTGCGAATGCAGCGATCTCCTATTTTGCTGTCCGGGGACAGGGGGCATGGAAGGAAGAATATCCGGTTAGAGCGATCATGACCTTGGCTCCAAATGTCGCACTCTTTCTTACACGGAGATCTTCTAATATAAAAAAAATTATTGACCTGAAAGGAAATCGTGTTGTAGTAGGGCCCGCTGGAGCTGGGTTTGAGTATTTCCTGAAACCGATTTTGCAGGCTCATGGCGTTAGCTACAAAGATTTTAACCCGCTGTATAATACACAGCTCGGATCAGTGGATATGCTGGCTGATGGCTCAGCTAAGGCTGCTTTTCTCGGTGGTGCTGTTCCGACAGCATCCATTGTACAAGCTGCCGCTACTCACGATATTTTCTTTATTCCTTTTGATGAAAAAGCAAAAGAGCAATTATTTGAAAATTATCCTTTTTTTGCTTCAGCTACGATACCTGCTAATACTTATCGCAACCAACTTCAGCCGTTTGAAGGAATGAACGTCGGTTCAATGCACTTGGTCACTTCTGCGGATGTCGACGAAGAGAAAGTTTACCATTTTACTAAGATCCTTTATGAACACCGTCATCAAGTTGTCAAAAAGCATCCTGCGGGTAGAGCCATTAACCCCAAAAATATTGTCAAGAATACAGGGACACCATTCCATCCTGGAGCCATTCGTTATTATAAGGACATTGGTATTTGGCCTGAGGGTCAATAAATGTAAATGATATGGTTCAACAGGTTAAGCGATTTCTATTCCGGTGGTTGGCTTTTGCTTTAAGCCTATTTATCTTGGTAGAAGTCAATTATCCTCAGCTTTCTCCTCAATCCCAATTGTCAATTTTTTCCATGCTGGGATTAATTTTGGTGTTTCTCAAATACCCTGTTCATAGGAAATTTTCGGATAGTGTCTTTGCCCAAATCCTCGATCTCATTTTTGCTTTTTTCGTCATTTTATCTTTTGGTTATATTTTTATACAAACCGAACCGATGTTCCAAGGTTTCTGGATTGATAACCAGCCTCTCGGGAATCGTGCAGGCGCAGAACAATCGATCGATTATAAAATTGCCTTAATTGGTGTCCTGCTTGTTTTGGAAGCTACCAGACGTGCAATTGGTTTGGCACTGCCGATTTTATCTGTTATCTTTCTGGTTTATGCTGCTTTCGGTTTTGTTTTACCTGATTGGTTATTTCCTCATAAAGGCTATTCTCTTGAGCGAATTGCCAGTCAAGTATTTTTGCATAGTCAAGGTGTTTTCGGTCTCGCTTTAAAGGTAATGTTTACTTATGTGTTCCTTTTTGTATTGTTCGGAACTTTGCTAGAGAAAACGGGTACGACTAAATATATCATCAGTTTTACAAGAAATCTGTTTCGTTCAAGCATTGGAGGGCCTGCAAAAGTGGCTATTATTAGCAGCGGCATGATGGGATCTCTGTCTGGTAGTGCGGTTGCCAATACTGCGACAACTGGTACGTTCACTATTCCGATGATGCAAAGTAGCGGCTTTAAACCCAGTACTGCGGCTGGTATTGAAGCTGCAGCAAGTTCAGGAGGTGCTCTTGTTCCTCCAATCATGGGAGCTGGTGCTTACATGATGCTTGAAATTGTCCAACCAGCAGTTACTTACCTCCAAATTGTTAAAGCAGCTCTAATCCCAGCTGTTTTATACTACATGTCGTTGTTGCTTGTTGTTCATTTACATGCCAAACGTTTCAAAACACTAGTACAGGAACCCGATCAGCCTAGCTTCGAAAACTTTTCAAAAGTCCAGACAGGTTTGTTTTTAACCGCTTTCCTCTCATTAATTCTTTTCCTTTTAGTTGGTTACACTCCTTTTCGAGCGGTTAGTTTAAGCTTGCTATTAATTCTGATTTTTAGCACTTTTAGCCTTCAAACTCGTATTAGTTTCAATGGTATTTTGAATGCCATGGAAAAGGCAGCAGAAAGCGGAGTCTCCTTAATTGCTGCTGCGTCGTGTGTTGGATTGATCTTAGGTGTTGTTACTTTAACGGGGATCGGGACCAAACTGCCAAGCATTCTCTTACCATTGGCCCAGCATAATGTGATTCTAGCTCTTTTTCTACTAATGATATCGACAATTATTTTGGGAATGGGGTTGCCATCTTCAGTTTGTTATTTACTCATGGCTAGTCTTATTGGTCCAGTGCTAAGCGATTTAAACTTGGTTCCTTTGTCAGTACACCTTTTCATCTTTTACTTTGGTATGATGTCGATGGTTACACCCCCAGTTGCTCTCGCAGCTTATACAGCTGCAGCCATAGCCCAAACTGGTATTATGAAGACAGGCTTTGTTGCCTTTCGGTTTGCCCTAGTTGGGTTTGCATTGCCTTACACTTTTACTATCCATCCCGAACTGTTATTTATGTCTTCGAACCAAGGCAAGGTAAGTTTGTTACTTGTTATCTTCAAAGTATTGGTAACCATATTTGCTATTGTTCCATTAGCTGCAGCGATATCTGGCTATTGGTTCACCACATTAAAATTTTGGCAACGATTAGTGCTTCTTATACTAGCCCTGATTATACTACTGACCCAATTTGATGGTATTCAATATTGGTTGCGATCAGTTTCATTCGTAATCATCGCAATTATTGGATTCTATAACTGGAGATCGAAGTCTTTCTCTACCAGTTACTAGCTATTAATTTTTTTGACGTATGTATATGAACAGAAATCGCTGGCAATGGCTGCTTTTTCTTATAATTTCAATATTCTATTTGTTACATAATGACTATTGGTTATGGTCTAATCCGAGATTAATTATAGGATTACCGATTAGCTTGGTGTACCATATTGGATACTGTCTTATGTCTTCTTTGCTAATGATTCTACTTGTTAAATTTGCTTGGCCAAATCACTCTCATGTAGAAGAATCCCGCCAAAACAAATGACGATTACTATTGTTTTTGCTTACCTTATCCTGGTTCTGACTATCGGTGTTTTAGGACATAAACTTTTTCGTGGCACTGGTGAAGACTATTTTATTGCCAGTCGAAGTATTGGCCCCTTTGTTCTTTTAATGTCGCTTTTCAGTACGCATATGACTGCCTTTTCAATTCTGGGGGCTTCTGGTCAAGCCTACCATCAAGGTGTTGGCGTTTTTGGATTGATGGCTTCTTCTTCAGCTCTTGTCGTACCCGTCATCTTTTTTTTTGTAGGTACACGGTTATGGTCGATAGGGAAAAAATATGGTTATTTGACACAAGTCCAATACTTTCGTGAAAGGTGGGATTCCGATAGCTTAGGTTTACTCATTTTCATCATCTTGGTCTTGTTAATAATCCCGTATTTATTGATTGGAGTTATGGGAGGTGGGGATACTCTTTCCAAAATAACTGATAATCAGATTCCGAAATGGTTGGGAAGTTTACTGATTTGTGTTGTGGTTGTAATCTATGTTTGTTACGGGGGTATGCGAAGTACGGCCTGGGCTAATACTTTTCAAGCACTCGTCTTCATGGTTCTGGGCGGTGCCACTTTTATTCTGATTACAAGAAAGATGGGCGGCGTTTCTTCTATTGCTGAGAAGATAAATATGGATTTGCTAGTTCCTGCTCATCGCCTCAATCCAATTCAATTCATCTCGTACACTTGTATCCCGTTATCGACTGCAATGTTTCCCCACATGTTCATGCATTGGCTCACGGCAAAACATATTGACACTTTTCGATTTCCTATAATATTTTACCCGGTTTGTATTGCCATTGTATGGATTCCAAGTGTCATCCTCGGTGTGTTCGGGACTGTGGCAGTTCCGGGACTTCAAGGTGCCGAAGCTAACTCAGTCTTAATCCAAATGATAAAACATTACTCCCCTGATTTTTTAGTTGGACTATTGGCCGCAGGTATTTTTGCGGCAATCATGTCGTCTCTGGATTCTCAGTCTCTTTCTATTGGAAATATGTTTACCCACGATATCGTGATTCATTATCGATTTTATGATCAAATAAGCGAAAAAAAACGAGTTTTAATTGGGCGGTTATTTGTATTCATAGTTCTTAGCGTAACTTACATTTTATCGCTGGTTTCAACACCAAGCATCTTCAAACTTGGAATTTGGTCTTTCACCGGATTCGCTTCACTTTTTCCTATTGTTATAGCAGCTGTTTTCTGGAAACGAAGTAACAAATTTGGGGCATTTTCTTCTGCGCTAAGTGTTATTGTGCTATGGACCTACTTTTTCTTCCGTGGTTGGCAGGTGCCGGATTATACGGTGGCTAATACTGGAATAATGCCGGTTGTTTTCATTCTGGCTGTGTCAACGATTGCTATAGTCGGAGGATCGTTGATAACTAGATCTCCCGATCCAGATTTAATCAATAAATTCTTTCCACCTGATACTAGAGATCTAAATAGTATAGAAACGTAATTATGAAAATCGCATATATTGCGGCTGGGGCAGCGGGTATGTATTGTGGTACTTGCATACATGACAATACTCTGGTGGCATCTATGCAAAAAAAGGGACATGACGTCGCTTTAATTCCAACTTATACACCCCTCAGGACTGACGAAGAGAATGTTAGTCTCAACCGTGTATTTTATGGAGGGGTTAACGTCTACTTACAGCAAAAATTAGCACTTTTTCGTTATACTCCATGGTTTCTGGATAGGTTTTTAGATAGTGAGATTCTGTTAAAAAGCTTAGTTCGATTCAGTTCTTCTACTAATGCTAAAGATCTAGGGGCGCTAACTATTTCGATGTTGGAAGGAGAGGAAGGACATCAAAAGAAAGAGCTCAAAAAACTTATTAAATGGTTGAAGGATGAATATAAACCCGATATTGTTCAATTGACCAATTCCATGTTTGTGGGATTAGCACGCGAAATTAAAAATGCACTTGGAGTGCCAGTTTTATGTGCCTTACAGGGAGAGGATATATTTCTGGATGATTTGGTTGAACCTTATAGAACTCAAGCTATGGAAATTTTACGTAAACGTTCGTTAGACATCGATGGTTTTATTGCTCCTTGCCAATATTATGCCAGTATGATGGCAGGATATCTGAATGTTACACAGGAGAAGATTTCCGTTGTGCCACTCGGTATAAATCTATCCGGACATGGGGTTCATCAACAGAATATAGGTGATGAACCGTTTGTTGTTGGGTATTTGGCTAGGATTTGTCCTGAAAAAGGGTTACATATCCTCGTCGACGCATTTTACCAATTGACGCAGCAACTTGGGGTGGATAAAATCAAATTGAGTGTTGCTGGTTATCTAGGGGAAAGAGATAGATCATATTTTGGAGAGATCGAACGACAAATCAATGTCTGGGGTTTATCGGCTTCCTTTGAGCATTGGGGCGAAGTCAACCGGGAACAGAAAATAAGGTTTCTAAACAGTGTCCATATTTTATCTGTTCCAACAATTTACCAAGAATCGAAAGGGCTTTTTGTTTTGGAAGCCTTAGCTAACGGTATACCAGTTGTACAGCCACGACATGGCTCATTTCCTGAATTTATAGAGGCCACTAATGGTGGTATACTGATTGATCCAGAATCTCCTACTGCAATAACCTCAGCCATATTACGTTTGATTGATGAACCGGGGTATCGTAGACAACTTGGTCAGCAAGGACAAGAAATTGTTCACAGCCAGTTTAGTGATGAAGTGATGGCTGAAGGTACTTTAGCCGTTTATCGAAAATATATTTAAAAAAACAAAAAAGGAATATTAACATGCGATGGTTAATCTTTGCACTTATGACTGTAGTATCATGGGGGCTATATGGAGTGTTTTTGCATAAAGGTCAGGGATTAATGGGAGACCCAGAACTTGGACGTTATAAAGCCTTTTTCTTTGTGGGTATTGCTTATTTATTAACAGCGGTTATTGGATCTGGAATTATGCTGATGGTCAGTGGTGCTGAATGGTCCTTTCCTGTCAGTGGAATGTTTTGGTCTGTTTTCGCTGGTCTTGTTGGTGCTATCGGTGCATTTTGTGTGCTATTGGCATTTGGTGCTCAGGGCACTCCTGCGGTTGTGATGTCTATTGTATTTGCGGGTGCTCCAATGGTGAATGCTATTGTTGCGATAGCACTTCACCCTCCAGTAGGAGGTTTAAGTGCTTTACGTTGGCCATTCATGTTGGGCATTATACTGGCTGCTGTTGGTGGTTGTTTAGTTTCACTTTATAAACCTTAGATACTGCAAAGGATCTCTAATGCCCTATGAATACCACACCAAAAGGAAAATAGAGTTTTCAGATACTGATTTAGCTGGTATAGTGCACTTCAGCCGTTTTTTCGTTTTCATGGAAACAGCTGAACATCAATTTCTACAGTCACTGGGAACTAGTGTCTCAACTGTGTATAAGGGAGATAAAATTGGATGGCCTCGCCTAGTGGCCTCCTGTGAGTATTTTCATCCCGCTGAGTTTGAGGATGAACTGGACATTCATTTGAAAATTTTCAGAAAAGGGAACAAATCGTTGACGTACCAGTTTTGTTTTATACGAAGTGGTCTCCTCCTTGCACAAGGGAAATTGTCTACAGTATGCTGTGTCTGCAATCCTAATGAACAAATGAAATCCATCCCTATCCCAAACTTCATTGCGGATCAAATTGAAGAAGTAGATATTGCCCATGAATGATTCAGTCTTACTTAGGATTTCAAAAATTTACAAAAGTTTCGAACACATTCACCATACTGTAAGTGTCCTTCAAGATGTTTCGTTTGAAGTAGTTCAATGCCAATCGTTGGTGATGACAGGACCATCAGGATCAGGAAAAAGTACATTGCTTCATCTGATTGGTGCGCTTGACAAACCTTCATCCGGTGAAATTGAAATCAACGGAACCTCTCTTCTAAATTTGAGTGAGTTGGAATTGGCAAAATTTCGGAATCAAATGATAGGTTTTGTTTTTCAAGATCATCATCTCTTGCCACAGTATTCGGTACTGGAGAACGTTCTCATTCCCACCATGGCTTTTAAAAACATGAGTCCGGATTCTCAAAAGCGTGCTATAGATTTACTGGAAAAAATTGGTCTATCGGATCGCATTTCTCATCGACCTGCTGAACTCTCTGGAGGTGAACGGCAACGCGTCGCAATTGCTCGAGCACTAATTAATCAGCCCAGTATAATTCTCTGTGATGAACCCACCGGCAACCTAGATCATGCTACGGCAAATACCGTTACATCATTGTTATTTGATTTGCACCAAACCGAACAAAATATCTTGGTTGTTGTTACGCATAATCGGGATTTAGAGCATCGATTTGATCGGCGGTTTGTCTTTAAGGAGAACTCTTGCATCGAAGTTTAGCCTATTTCTGGCAAATCAATCTGGCAATGTTACTCGGTGTGGCTATAGCAACTGCAGTACTAACCGGTGCTTTGATAGTTGGTGATTCTGTTCGTGAAAGTTTAAGGCATTTGGTTTTGCATCGCCTAGGTGGAATTGATTATGCTCTTACATCTAACCGATTTTTTCGCCAAGAGTTGGCAGTTGATTTGTCAAACGAGCCAACCTTCAAACAACGGTTTCACGGAATTGCTCCCGCCATTTTTTTACGAGGAACCGCCATCGCCAAAGACACAAAATCCAGAGCCTCAAAAGTTAATATTTACGGAATCGATCATCAGTTCATCAAATTGTGGCAACATGGAGAGTCCACTGATCCTCCACAAAATGATGTTAGTCCAGGGGACTTAACGGTTTTCCTGACAAAGAATCCAGGTCAAATTTTCCCTTCCATTATCATCAACGAATCATTACAAAAAGAAGTGAATGCCGAGGTTGGTGATTCCCTTCTGGTCGCTTTTGAGCAGCAAAATGATATTCACCGCGAATCTTTGCTAGGTCGCCGTGACTATTCAGATGTTGTTCAACAGTTTAGACTTACCGTCACAAAAATTGTTCCTGATAATGGTATTGGAAGATTCGGGTTACATCCACAACAACATTTACCGATGAACGCCTTTATAGCAATGCCCGCTTTGCAAAAAGCTCTTGGTATACCACATAAAGTCAACGCGCTTCTCGTTGGTAATCGCAAATTTGAGCAGAATGCTTCTGCTGATTTGCAGGCTGATTTGCAGAGAGTACTAAGTCAAGCCTGGAAACTATCTGATTTGGGTTTGATTGTTGATCAACAAAAGAACTACTTCGCCATAGAAAGTTCCCAGTTCATTCTATCTCCAAACATTACAACAATCATCGAAGAACTGGCAACTGAGCAAAACCTACTTTTATTGCCGGTGATGACATACTTAGCTAACCAAATGACAACCAATGATCAAATAATTTCGTACTCTACCATTTCAGCACTTAATATTGATCAACTAAGACATAAAGACAAAAACGGCTTGGATAGGACACCGTTCGGAGAACTGAAACTGATCGAAGGAGAATATCCCACCTCTTTAGCGGACGATGAGATTCTTCTTAACCAATGGGCAGCCGAGGATCTGAATTTACTGGAGGCCTCCTCAGCAACGATTGATGTTAGCTATTACATCGTTGAACCACAGGAAAAACTGGTTACACGAAACACCAAATTCCGTTTAAAAGGAATTGTCTCGATGGGTGGTCTGGCAACAGATCAGCAACTTACACCGGATTTACCTGGCATCCATGATGCGGATGATATATCTGAGTGGAATGCACCGTTTCCCATTAATTTTCGGCAGGTTCGATCTCGGGATGAAACATATTGGGACAAATTTGGGGCCGCACCGAAAGCGTTCGTTTCAGAACGGGCGGGGCGACAGTTGTGGGGAAACCGGTTTGGAGAACTAACTGCCATCCGAATTGCAAATTCAGACAGAACAAAAATTAATGAAACAAGCACAACATTCCAAAATCAGCTTTTAACGCGTATCAACCCCGAACAAGTCGGTTTAGTATTTCAATCTGTGAAAGCTAAAGGATTGGAGGCATCTTCAGGTGCAACAGATTTCAGCATGCTATTCATCGGATTCAGTTTGTTCCTGATTGTGTCTGCTGTACTTTTGATTGGCCTCTTATTCAGATTGAACATTGAACAGAGAACAAAGGAGATTGGTATTCTACTCTCTATGGGATACACAATCAGATCCATCCGCTGGCGTTTGCTCAAGGAAGGGCTCATTCTTGCTGGGATTGGAGGTTTGCTGGGTCTGGTTGGTGCTGTTGCGTATGCTCGGTTAATGCTAGTTGGTCTTCAAACTTGGTGGTTGGAAGCAGTAGGAACATCTTTTCTTATTCTACATACCAGCTTGCCAAATTTAGCAATTGGGTATATTATAAGTCTTATTGTTGTTTTATTCTCAATTGCTTGGACAGTGCAGAAACTCAGTGGTATCCCAGCCAAATCACTGGTAACTGGAACAACAGATAAAAGCCTGAAATCAAAGAACCAAACAGTCCGAGCAAAAAAGATTTTTGCTTTCATTTTTCTTGTTGCAGCACTTGTTTTGATTATGTTTTCAATTCTGGCAGCAACTTCACTATCAACCGGTTTGTTCTTTAGCAGCGGAATACTGCTGCTGTTGTCAGCCCTGACTTTCTTTTCAATATGGCTGTCAGGTAGGAAATCAACATCTCTGAATCACAATACCACAATTAAGATGGGAGCTAGAAATAGCGCACGACATCCTGAACGGAGTATGATCTGTACGACCTTGATTGGGTGTGCCTGTTTTATCATTGTGGCAGTTGGCGCCAACCGCCATTCGGATACTCCACGCATTTCGCATTTGCAAAAAGCATCTGGAAACGGTGGGTTCGCTTGGGTTGCGGAATCTGCCATACCCTTGCATCAGGACCTAAATTCTGAAACTGACAGATTTGAGTTAGGATTTTCCGATTCTGAGTCGAAATCTTTCCATGGTCACCATATTTATTCATGTCGTCTACTACCAGGCGAAGATACAAGTTGTCTGAACCTGTATCAACCACAAAAGCCGCATATCTTGGGAGTCACCAACGATTTCATCCAAAGAGGTGGATTTCAATTCCATCAACAGATCGAAAAACGGAAAAACCCTTGGGAACTACTTAATCAGAATATAGAAGAGGGAGTTGTCCCTGTTATAGGTGATTATAATTCCGTGCTATGGATACTTCATCTTGGACTAGGCAAAGATTTGATCATACAGAATGAATCGGGGCAAGAACTAAGACTCAGGTTTGTTGGGCTCCTCCAAAGCAGTATTTTTCAAAGTGAATTATTAATGTCAGAAACCAACTTCACCAAACATTTTTCGAGTCAAAGTGGTTATGGATATTTTCTGATTCAAACACCTAATTCAAACAGGAATGTCGAAAAAGTTGCCCACATTTTGGAGGAAAAATTAGGTGACTATGGGTTTGATGTAACCAACACAACCGAGAAATTGGCGAATTACAGAGCCGTTGAAAACACATACCTTTCTACTTTTCAGACACTTGGAGGGCTTGGGCTGCTTCTTGGTACGTTTGGATTAGGCATACTGTTGCTAAGAAATACAATTGAAAGACGCGGTGAATTGGCGATGCTACGTGCCGTGGGGTTCCGGCAATCGACTTTATCGACAATGATTTTGGCCGAAAATGCATTTCTGCTGGTGGTTGGGATCTTGATCGGCACCAGTTCTGCCCTCACTGCAATCGCACCACACCTGATAAAGTCAGGTACAGAGGTACCTTGGATTTCTTTAGTTGTTACTTTGATTTTGGTATTTAGTGTTGGGATTACAGCTAGTGCAGTCGGTATCTGGGTAGGGTTCAAAATCCCACTTCTTATGGCCTTAAAGGAAAAGTAACTCATGATTAACCCCCAGGAGGAACAAATCCAACTAGGAGGATGACGTGCATATAAGCGTTACAACTGATGAACTGAGGGCCAAGAAACTATCCCCTATCCACTTAGAAGAAACAGTTAAGGCAATTAATGAG
>Ga0257112_10000313_pt1 | contig 21042 bp, 20 predicted proteins | sample LP_taG_5_FD_191565 | JGI IMG/M metagenome (GOLD analysis project Ga0257112, IMG submission 191565) | Marine microbial communities from Northeast Subartic Pacific Ocean, Canada - LP_J_2015_P26_1000m | ecosystem: Environmental > Aquatic > Marine > Oceanic | place: Canada: Northeast Subartic...
AAAAAATGGTGATTTGCTGGTATTAAATAATACTGAGGTGATGCCAGCTAGACTCCATGGGGTAAAAACCTCAGGTGGAAAAATTGAGATTCTGATTGAGAGAGTGGTTGATGAGTGTTCTTTCTTCGCACAAGTAAAATTTAGTGGCAAATTAAGAGCTGATAATGAATTACTTATTGGCAATACAATAAGAATGAAAGTGATTGATCGAGTGAAAGGGTTTTTTCTCATTCGCTCAGATGAACCTATCCATGAAGTGATGGATACTCAAGGTCAAATACCGCTTCCACCATACATTAAGAGAACTCCAAATATAAAAGATACACAGCGTTATCAAACCGTGTTTGCTAGTGAACGAGGTGCTGTGGCTGCGCCTACAGCTGGTTTACATTTCACCGAGAAATTATTTAGCGAATTAAAAGACCAGGGTGTTGATATTGGTTTTCTGACCTTACATGTGGGTGCTGGAACTTTTATGCCTCTCAGAGAAGAGCAGATTCTTAAAGAAAAATTACACCAAGAATTTTTTTCGGTTAGTAATGCACTGTGTCATCAGATTAAACAAGCTCACCTGAAATCAGGAAGGATTATTGCAGTCGGCACCACAGTGACTCGAGCGCTTGAGTCACTAATGGTGTCTGGTGGGCTAAGAGATTACAAAGGCTTTACAGATATTTTTATTTCCCCAGGATTTGAATTCAAAATCGTGGATGCTATGATCACAAATTTTCATCTACCTGGATCCTCGTTGATGATGTTAGTTTCTGCTTTTTTGAATAAAGAAACCATTCTAAAATCATACGCCCATGCAGTGGAGAAAGGTTATCATTTTTATAGTTATGGGGATGCAATGTACTTAGAAGGGAAATAACTATTATGCGTTTTGAATTGTTACAACAAGACGACGCCAGTCGATTAGGAAAACTTCATTTTTTAAGGGGTGAAATACAAACCCCTGTTTTTATGCCTGTGGGAACCTATGGCACAGTTAAAACCATGACACCAGATGATTTAGAGAGTTTGGGGGCAGAAATAATTTTATCCAATACATACCACCTCATGATTCGTCCAGGTGAAGAAGTGATCTCTTCACATCAAGGCTTGCATCAATTTATGGCTTGGGATCGACCTATTTTAACTGATTCTGGCGGATATCAAATTTGGAGCCTATCTACAAAGAGAACCATTAATGATGATTTTGTTGAATTTGATTCTCCTGTGAACGGAGACATGATTCGACTAACACCGGAAATCGCTATGCGAATTCAGAAAACTCTAGGGAGTGATATTCAAATGGTCTTGGATGAATGCACTCATTACCCTGCCACTAAAGATGAAGCGTATGTATCAATGAAACGATCTGAGAAATGGGCTGAAAGAAGTTTTCAGGCTTACGAAGATCTAAAAGATGATTCTGACAGCGCAATCTTTGGGATTATTCAAGGGGGTATGTACAGTGATTTAAGATTAGAAAACTTAGATTTTCTTTCATCAATTGATTTCGATGGCCTGGCAATTGGCGGTTTGTCTGTGGGTGAACCCTTAGCTGAACGCATGGAGGTGCTTGAAACACTTTTACCACAAATGACTCAGGATAAACCTCGATATTTAATGGGGCTGGGTAAGCCTATAGATATTATAAAAGCAGTTGAGGTTGGCGTTGATATGTTTGATTGTGTGATTCCCACGCGACATGCTAGAAACGGTCAAATTTATACTCATTCAGGAGTCTTAAGAATAAGGAATGCTCAATACACCAATGACATCAAACCCTTCGATGAGCAATGCAGCTGTTATAGCTGTAAAAATTTTTCTAGATCTTATGTAAGGCATTTATTTAACTGCAATGAAATCTTGGGTGCGCGATTAGCAACCATTCATAATTTATATTTTTATTTAGGTTTAATGGAGAATATTAGAGATGCAATTAGTAAGCATTGTTTTAAAGAATTTGCGAAAAGTTTCATAGAGAATTATCAGCAATAATTAGTTCTGTGTCATAATTGCACATCTAATTTTTCTGAAGGTAATGAAATGAGTATATTTTTCGAAAATGCTTGGGCACAAGATAGTGCAGTTGGGAGTGATTCTTTCTTAGGGTTTCTTCCCCTTATTATTATTTTTGTGGTTTTTTATTTTTTGCTGATCAGACCCCAATCTAAGAAACAGAAGGAACATCAAGAAACAATATCATCGTTGGAGGTAGGCAATGAAGTTGTGACTGCTGGCGGTGTTTTGGGGAAGATTAAAGAAATTAATGATCAATACGTTCAATTACAAATATCAGAAAACGTAATCATCAAAGTTCAGAGACACACCATTGGGGCTTTAATGCCAAAAGGCACCATCAAGAAAGGCTAGCTGTTATGAATCATTATCCATTATGGAAAAATGTTGTTGTAGTTGTTGTGATTCTTCTCGGTACTTTATTTGCTTTGCCTAATTTTTATGGTGAGGACCCAGCATTGATTATTTCAAAAGAGAATGGAGAAGTTTTCTCAAACACAGAGTTAAAGGATGTTGAGAATTTTCTTATTAGTAAAGAGGCTTCTATTACATCAATTAGAAATAAGAAAGGTGATCTTCTAATTCGTTTTCCAGATGTAGAAGAACAGATTGCTGCCAGTAGTAATATCCGATCTTATCTTGGACGATTCTCCACAGTAGCCTTAACATTTGCCCCCAGAATGCCAAAATGGATGCAACAACTTGATCTTAATCCGATGAGTCTTGGGCTGGATCTCAGAGGTGGGGTGTATTTTAAATTTGAAGTTGATCTTGATGCTGCGATTCAGCAAAGGCTTGATCAGTACATAACGGATATCAATAAATCACTAATTGATCAACGCATTAGACGAGCTATTAGAAAAGAAGGGAATACTCTAAGGATAGAATTATTGAACCCTGAGGATTTTAACCAAGCAAGACGATCCATAAGGGAAATTGATAATTTACTAGATATTACTAACGCATCAACAGCTACTCAAACAGTAATTTTAGTCAATATGACAGATGACCAACTTAAGCAAAGACGAGATTTTGCTATTCAGCAAAATATTTTGACCATGAGAAATCGAGTTAACGAACTAGGCGTTGCTGAACCCATAGTTCAGCGTCAAGGACTTGATCGAATCGTTGTGCAATTACCTGGTGTTCAAGATCCAACACAAGCAGAGCGAATACTTGGCGCTACTGCAACACTGGAGTTTCGTTTAGTTTGTGAGAATGAAAATGCTTTTGAAGCGGAAGAAAAAGGCCGTGCACCGATAGGATGCGACCTTTTTCAGGATCGAATTGGTAATCCTGTGCTTTTGAAAAAGCAAGCCATTGTCACTGGAAATCAATTAATTGATGCTTCACAATCTTTTTCTCAAGGCCGGCCTGCAGTATCTATCCGCTTGGACAGCAAAGGCTCAAAATCGATGTTGGAGACCACTAAAAGGAATTTAAATAAACCCATGGCTGTGTTGTTTGTTCAGCAACGTCAAGAAACCACAGAAGAGAATGGGAATTTTATTAAACGATCAGTGCTGGATAAAGAGGTGATCAATATTGCCACCATCAGAGGTGTGTTCAGTAGTCAATTTGAAATCACAGGACTCACTGTATTTGAGGCTAAAGATCTATCTATATTACTTAGAGCTGGAGCACTCGCAGCACCTATATTTAAGGTGGAAGAAAAAACTATAGGGCCTAGCTTGGGTCAAGACAATATTGATAAAGGGTTTGCAGCTATTGTCACTGGACTAATTCTGATTGTGATTTTTATGGCCTTGTATTACAAAGGCTTTGGATTAATAGCAAATCTAGGGCTGATGATTAATCTGACCTTGTTGGTAGCGTTACTGTCTCTTTTACAAGCCTCTCTAACCTTACCGGGTATTGCCGGTATTGTCTTAACTGTGGGAATGGCTGTTGATGCTAATGTGCTTATTTTTGAGAGAATCAGAGAAGAATTGCGAAACGGCAATTCACCCCAAGCCAGTATTACTGCAGGATACCAAAAGGCTTTTGCGACAATTACCGATGCCAATATCACCACTTTAATTGCAGCCTTGGTTTTGTTTACTTTTGGAACCGGTCCAATTAAAGGGTTTGCCGTCACTTTGTCTTTGGGTATTTTAACTTCACTGTTTACTGCAATTATTGCCTCCAGAGCAGTTGTTAATTGGGTCTATGGTGGCAGGACCGTTAAGAAATTAAGGATCTAGCATGTTTAATTTTAAGAACACAATCAATTTCCTATCAGCTCGTCGAATAACAACAATAATCTCAATTGTATTAATGATTTTTTCATTGGTCTCAATCACTTCAAAAGGGTTCAATCTAGGCATTGATTTTACTGGTGGGTTTCAAATTGAAATTAGGTATCTACAACCTCCAAAAATCGAAGATGTCCGGAATCATCTATCATCGGCTGGCTTTAATGATGCGATAGTGCAAAATTCTGGATCAGCCACAGATATTATGATTAGAATTGCACCCAGAGAAGGATTTGATAGTAGAACTGTTGGTAAACTTATTATCGAGAGCCTTAGTCAATCTTCAAATCCTGCAGAACTCATGAGTTCTGAATATGTCAGTGCACAAGTGGGAGAAGAGCTTACAGAACAGGGTGGCCTTGCTATGATTTTTGCCCTGATTATGATCATGATTTATATTGTGTTTCGTTTTCAGTGGAAATTTTCTATTGGAGCTGTCCTGGCTTTGATCCATGATGTTTTAATCACTGTGGGTGTGTTCTCATTTTTTCAGATTACCTTTGATTTGGCTGTTCTGGCAGCAATTCTAGCTGTGGTTGGTTATTCATTGAATGACACCATTGTTATTTTTGATCGAATTAGAGAAAACTTCCGCTCCATGAGGCGTGCTGAGACTCTCGATATTCTTAATTCATCTATCACTCAAACAATTAGCCGAACCATGATCACCAGTTCAACTACTCTATTGGTCTTATTAGCTCTTTATATTATGGGTGGTCAGTCTCTCGAAGGGTTTTCTTTGGCCTTAATTATTGGCGTATTGATTGGTACCTATTCTTCTATTTTTATTGCCTCAATTTCAATCTTTTATTTGGATATCTCAACCTCTGATTTATTGCCTAGTAAGCGAGAGGAAGTTGATGATGGAATGCCCTAGGATCTTTTTTTCTTAGAATAGTTTTCCTAATCTGTCGTCATATTTTGAAATAACTTCCTTCATGGCATCAAAAATCTTTGGAGTTCCACACAGTATACTGCCACTATCAACTGGGTCTTGATCAGGGATAAGATTGTCAACCAACCCACCGGCCTCTTGTATGAGTAAAACACCGGCAGCAACGTCCCATGGTTTCAGACCAAATTCCCAGAACCCATCATAACGACCGGCAGCCACATAAGCTAAATCAAGAGCCGCAGAACCAGGCCTTCTAATAGCACCTACAATTTTTGTAAAGTCAGTAAAAATATCTAAATAGACTTCGAGCCAATCCGATTGCTCCCTATAGGGAAAACCTGTTCCAAGTAAACTGCCCTCGAGTGTCGTTTGTTTGCTGACTCTGATTTTTCTGCCATCAAGCAGGCTGCCCATACCTCTAATGGCGGTAAATAATTCTTGTCTGGATGGATCATAGATTACAGCTAGTTCAAGTCTTCCCTTAATTTTTAAAGCAATGGATACACAGTAAACAGGGAATCCATGAATATAATTTGTGGTGCCGTCAATAGGATCAATAATCCATAAAAAGTCTGATGCATCTCCCTGGAGGCCGTGCTCTTCACCCAGAATGGTGTGGTCAGGGTAACGGCCATGTATTATTTCTATAATGGCTTTTTCTGCTTCCTCATCAACATAGGTCACAAATTCATTATAAGCTTTGGTTATGATATCGCTGCTGTTGATCTGATTAAAATTAATCTGAGCAATATCTCCTGCTTTTCTTGCAGCGTCTATGGCAGTGTTTAAAAATGCTTGCATGTTAAAATCTCTATCATGAATCAATAACTGTTTGGAATATGTGTAGAATAACAAAACTTTTTGATCAAATGTTTTACTTTGTTTGTAATTATTGAAGATTATTTTGAATAAGAATATACAGTTTGTACTTGTTGAGCCCTCACATCCTGGCAATATTGGCGCTGTGGCGAGGGCAATTAGCACTATGGGGTTTGACCAACTCGCTTTGGTTAAGCCGCAGGAGCACCCACATCCTGAATCCAGGGCACGATCCTCCTCTGCACTGGAAGTGTTGTTAAATGCTGGTGTTTATAACGAATTGGAAGATGCCGTTGGGGATTCTAGCTACGTGATTGGGACCACAGCAAGAAATCGAAGAATCAGTGTGCCCGTGTCTTCTATAAGAGACATGGCTAATGATATTTTACGCAAAGCTGAGCATCAAAAAATTTCTATTGTCTTTGGCCCTGAAACCTCAGGTCTGAGTAATGAAGAAATTGATCGATGCAATCACCTGGTCTATATTCCGTCGAGTGAACAATACCCTTCACTTAATTTATCCATGGCAGTTCAAGTGGTTGCTTATGAGTTAAAAATGGCTGAGGCCATAGAAATTACAGAAACAGTAGAAAGAAATCTAGCTTCAGGACAAGAGTTGGAATTATTTTATGAACATTTGAAAGAGGTCCTGTTAGCGACTGGTTTTCTTAATCCAAGAAACCCAAAGAAACTGATGAGAAGATTAAGAGCTTTATTCAATAGAGCAGAACTCGATGACAATGAAGTCAATATTTTGAGAGGTATACTGGCCTCTTATCAAAAACCAAGAAAATAAGTCAATGAAGAATAAGATCTATTTTGATTATGCATCAACAACCCCAATAGCAAAGGAAGTTAAAGAAGATATGGGCGCTGCCCTAGAGGATGATCTTCTTGGGAATGCATCATCCCTAGATCATGAGTTTGGTGTGGATGCTAGTCAGGCAATTGAATTGGCAAGACAAGATATTGCAGAGCTTATTAATGCAGAAACAGCTGAGATTATCTGGACTTCTGGAGCCACAGAATCAAATAATTTAGCGTTGTATGGTGTCTGTAATTTCAAACCCCAAGGCCAACCTTTAAGTATTGCTTCGTCATACACAGAACATAAGTCAGTGATTGAGCCTCTTATGGAGTTGAAAAGAAAAGGTCACCGTGTTGAATTTATCGAACCAAATAAATACGGATACCTAGACCCTGCATCAATTGCAAAAATCTTAGACCGTGGGTTAGATCTCTTTAGTTGTATGCATGTAAATAATGAAATTGGTAGCGTCAATGACATTGCTTTAATTGGCTCTATGTGTCGAGAAAAAAATATTATTTTTCATGTTGACGCTGCTCAAAGTATCGGCAAACTCCCTGTGGATGTTGAACAAAATAACATTGATTTAATGTCTTTATCAGCGCATAAAATATATGGACCTAAAGGCATTGGGGCATTATTTATTAATCAGAGGACGGTAGGTCGATTGCAACCATTAATGTCAGGAGGAGGGCAAGAAAGAGCCATGAGACCTGGGACTCTAGCAACCCATCAAATTATTGGCATGGCAGCTGCGTATCGACTCGCTAAGGCCAATATGGAGAATGATTTAATCCACTTAACAAAATGCCGTGATCTTTTTCTTCAACTCACAGGTGACATTGAGGGCTTGATGATCAATGGGGATACCCATAATACCTTTCCAGGAATCATTAGTATTTCGCTTCCTGATCTACATGCAGAAAGCTTATTGTTTGCAATGGACAAGGTTGCGATTTCAAAAGGTTCAGCTTGTAGCTCTGAGAGTGATGAACCCTCTCATGTATTAAAATCTATGGGCCTTGGTAGAGAGGAAATTGAAGGAACTGTTCGTGTCAGTTTTGGCAGAAACACTAGATTTAAAGACATTGAGGTACTCACACAATCATTAAAAAAGGCTGTGGATCATTTAAGACTTCTCAAAGGAGGTATTTAAATGAGCTCATCTATAGAGATCTTAAAAGAGGCTTTTTTTGATACCAATCATGTCCTTATAGCAACAGATGAGGCTGATCAATACACAGCTGGATTTTCTGATAATGCTCAGAACATGTGGGTAAAAATTTATTTAATCACCAGTAATTCAAAAATTATTGATGCTAAATACGAAGTCAAAGGTTGTCAGTATTTGGTGGCTTTAACCTCATTATTTACCAACTCAATCATTAATCAGGATATTTTCTGCCTAGCTGATTTTGATTATCAGTCACTGGTGAGTCTGATAGATCTGCCTAAAAATAGACAAGATCGACTTTTTTTGTTGGAAGATGCAGTAAAAGACTGTATAAATCACTTTGAAAGAGGCTAAAAAATGAATTTATCAGTAACAGACAGTGCCATAAAACGGTTCAAAGAAAACTTGTCTAGCAAACCTGACGCTATTGGCTTGCGCATTAGCATTAAATCGACGGGATGCAATGGTTATTCTTATCTATTGGACTACGCTGGGGAAATCACCGACGTTGATAATGTTATTAGTATTGCAGATATATCTATCATTGTTGATCCTGAGAGCATGACTTTGATCAAGGGAACAGAAATTGATTTTATTGATGAAGGTTTGAATCAAGTCTTTAAATTCAAAAATCCTAATGCCACAGGCGAGTGCGGTTGTGGTGAAAGTTTCAGCGTTTAAATAATAAAGGGTATTACCATGGAGAGAACACTTTCAATTATTAAACCTGATGGTGTTGAAAAACATATTATCGGAGAGATATATAAGCGTTTTGAGCAGGCAGGTCTTGCAATTGTTGAAGCAAAAATGGTGCAGCTAAGTAAAGAACAAGCTGAGGGATTTTATGCCGTTCATAAAGACAGGCCTTTTTTTAATGATTTAGTTGACTACATGACTTCTGGACCGGTGATGGTACAAGTTCTAGAAGGGGATAATGCCATTAGTTTAAATCGAGAATTAATGGGGGCTACTAATCCTGATGAAGCCAATGAAGGAACTATCCGTAAGGACTTTGCAACCAGCATTGAACAAAATATTGTCCATGGTTCAGACGGACCAGACACTGCTAGAGAAGAAATTAATTTCTTTTTTGGTTAATCCAAAAATTGACCGATCTTCAACATAATCTTTTAGGGTTGCCACCAAAAGAGCTGCAAGAATTTTTTGAGGGTCTTGAGGAGAAAACTTATAGAGTCAAACAGCTTATGCAATGGGTTTATTCCAAACACGTGTATGACTTTAACTCGATGACCAATTTTAATATTGACTTAAGAGAATATCTTGATAGTCATTGCACCTTAGCTTTTGATCTTTCTTTGAGAACTGATGTCTCTAGAGACGGGACCACTAAATGGCTTATTGGTAAACAGGGTAATCAGATAATAGAGACAGTGTTTATACCCGAAGATAATAGGGGAACCTTATGTATTTCAAGTCAAATTGGTTGTTTAATTGATTGCCCTTTTTGTGCAACTGGACATCAAGGATTTAATCGTAACTTAAAAGCGCATGAAATTATTGGCCAACTATTAGTTGCTCGGAAAAGTCTAAGTGAAGAAAAGAGGATAACAAATATTGTGTTCATGGGTATGGGCGAGCCTTTGGCTAATTACCTTGAGATTATAAAGACCATCAAGATTTTAAATGATCCCAATGGGTTCAATATTTCAAGACGACGAATTACTGTCAGTACCTCAGGTTTGGTGCCTCAATTGAGAAAGTTAGGCGATGAAGTCGGGGTTGCTTTAGCTATTTCTTTGCATGCACCTAATGATAAGTTGCGTGATGAGTTGGTTCCCATCAATCGCAAACACCCTATTGCTGATCTTCTTGAAGCTTGCTGGTTGTATGCAAAGAAACAGAATTTAAGAACCATTACCTTTGAGTACACCATGTTAAAAGGGGTTAATGATGGAAAAGAGCAGGCTAAGGAGTTAGCTAAATTGTTAAAGAATAAACCCGCAAAGGTGAATTTAATACCCTTCAACACGTTTCCTGGGGTTAAATTTGAGGCCACCGACAGAGAAAACATCGATGAATTCAGGAATATCTTATTAGAATCTGGAATAATGACCATAACTAGAAAGACCAGAGGCGCAGATATTCAAGCTGCCTGCGGACAACTTTCTGGTAGTGTTAGAAATTTGGCCAAGAAAACATTAAGACAAAAACTTAAAAAACAAATACATTAGACAAAAAGGAGTAATTTATGTCAGATGATACAGAATCAAATGTTGTTGAACACATGGTTGCATTGAGGATTATTGCAATGGCTGGTGTAATCCTGTTTCTGGTGACAGTGGTTGGTATGTATATCTCCCATAACTAAGGGCTTGAGCAATCAAATAAAATCAATCAGGGGAATGCCAGCACTTCTTCCAGAAGAGTTGGTTAAGTGGCAGTTTGTTGAATCCAAGGTTAAGCGTGTGCTGCAGGCCTATGCTTTCCAAGAAATTAGAACCCCAATTGTTGAACGAACTGAGTTATTTCAAAGAACCATTGGTCAAGACACTGATGTGGTGTCAAAAGAAATGTACTCATTCAATGATCGTAAGGATCAATCATTATCACTAAGGCCTGAGGCAACAGCTGGTGTGATCAGAGCAGGCATTGAGCACGGTCTTTTTTACAATCAAACTCAAAAATTATGGTCTATGGGACCGATGTATCGCTATGAGAGGCCACAAAAAGGCAGGTATCGACAATTTCATCAGATCAATATGGAGGCCTTTGGTTATCAAGGACCTCAGATTGATCTGGAAATGATCTTAATGACCTCAAGAATTTGGAAGGCATTAAAGGTGAATGCCATTGAGCTTGAGATCAATTCATTGGGTACTTCGACCTCTAGACAAGCCTATCGAAAGGTTCTGGTTGAGTATTTTTCTGATCATAAATCTGATCTTGATGAAGATTCAACCAAGCGATTAGTCTCTAACCCAATGAGAATTCTCGACAGCAAGAATCCTGAGATGGGTAATCTTATTTCAAATGCGCCTAACATCACAGACTATCTTGATACAGAATCTGAGGATCATTTTGCAACTCTAACCAACTCTTTGGAGCAACATAATATCAGCTTTCAATTGAACCCAAGGTTAGTGAGAGGTTTGGATTACTACACCAAGACAGTGTTTGAATGGACAACTGATCAATTAGGCTCACAGGCTACAGTGTGTGGAGGCGGTCGTTATGATGACTTGGTCAAGCAATTGGGTGGACAGGATGTTTGCGGTGTTGGGTGTGCAATCGGTTTTGAAAGGTTAACGGAATTGGTTGAAGTCTTATCCAAAAAAGAACAAAATATGCAGCCAAAAATTTATATTGTTGCCGTTGGAGATGACACAGAATTGCACGCTAGTCTCTTGGCAGAAAAAATCCGAGATACTAATGAGGAATATGCAGTTGAGATTAATATGGACGGTGGAAGCTTTAAACAACAATTTAGAAAGGCAGATAAATCTGGCTCTGAATTGGCGATTGTAATAGGAGAAGAAGAGATTCAACAAGGTAACCTTGGGTTTAAGCCTTTAATGATTGATCAAGAACAGACAACCATTAAAGAAGAAAATCTTATGCAAGAGATTAACCGCTTCTTCACTGAATAAATAAAGGTAATAGAGCGATGGATGATAATTTAACAGATCAACAACAAGCCGAGGTTGTAAAGCAATGGCTTAAAGACAATGGGTTAAGCATTCTAGTCTCTATAGGTCTAGGTATTTCAGCCTATGTTGGTTTACAGTTTTATCAACAGAGTCAATTGCGAGAATCTGAAACTGCATCTCGATTGTATGCAGAGGTAGAGTTTGCATTGAAACAGCAAAGAATGTCTCAAGCCCAAAACTTACTTCAAGAGATGGACAATAATTTCTCTGGCAGCCCCTATCAACAACAAAGCCATTTGGCTATGGCAAAGTTACACATGGATACATTGGATTATGATAATGCCATTATTCAATTAGAATTTGTTATGGAGAATGCTATAGATGAATCTTTTAGGCACATTGCACGGTTAAGAATCGGGCGCATCATGATTGAACAAGATGAGTTGGACAGCGCTTTAGCACTGTTGAGTTCAGTAACCGCATCTCCGATTGCTTATACTCCCTATTATGAAGCCATTAAGGGTGATATATACGCCGCCCAAGGTCAGTTAGAAAAGGCTAAAGTTGCTTATTCATTAGCACTTGATTCACTCGAGCCTGGCAATTTTGATTTTGATTTTATTAAAATGAAAGCCGATCAGATTCAAACCGATGCTACCCCTCTAGACAGCAGCCAGTCGTGAATCCATTAGCACAACAATTAGATAATGATGTGACTAGCTGGGCGTCACTAAGGTGGTTATTGATCATATGTTTTCTGTCTCTTAATCAAGGGTGTTCATTGTTTGGTGGTGACGACGAAGATGAATCACTGTTGCCTGCAGAATTAATTGAATTTACAGAAACTGTTGTTGTGGATAAACGATGGAAATCTTCTGTGGGTAAAGGGCATGAAGGGTTAGGAATTGCCTTAAATCCAGCCACAGATGGGGAGATCATCTATGCTGCAAGCTTTAACGGCAATGTGGTTGCTTTAAATGCAAAGAACGGAAAAAAAGTCTGGAAGCAAAGCTTTGATTTTTCCTTTACCGCTGGGCCCACATACAAAGATGGGATCCTGGTGCTTGGCACGAATAATGGTGAACTTATCAGTATTGATTCTATGACCGGTGAAATTCTTTGGACCACTACAATTAGCAGCGAGATACTTGCCCCAGTTACTATTAAGAACGATCAAATCTTTGTCAGATCAGTGGACGGTAATTTAGCCGCTTTTCTAAGCACCAACGGGTCTTTACAATGGACGGCCAATCATAATGTTCCTCGATTAAGTCTAAGAGGCACAACTAGCCCAGAAGTATTTGCCAATGCAGTATTATGCGGTTTTGATGACGGGAAAGTCAGTGCTTATGATTTAGTGGACGGTTCATTATTGTGGGAGACTATGCTGACACCCCCAGGTGGTCGAACAGAAATAGAAAAAGTTAATGATATTGACGCTCCGATGATCATTGTTGGTAACGAACTTTATGTGGGCAGCTATCAAGGAGCACTCGCAGCATTGGCTTTGGAATCTGGGGATATTATTTGGCTTACTGAAGCATCTATTTATGCTGGGATGGCAGTGGATGAAGACGCAGTGTTTGTTTCAGAGGCTGACGGCAGTGTCATGGCTTTGTCTCGTTTTACAGGCAGAGAGATATGGAAAAAAGACAATTTATTGAATCGTTATCCATCAGCTCCAGTGATTATTGGAGAGTCAATCATCATTGGTGATCTTGAAGGTTATTTGCATTGGTTGGATAAAGAATCCGGTGAAACGCAACAACGAATCAGCATTGGTTCGGATAAAATTTCAGCAGTGCCTTTGGTTATGAAAGACACTATTATTGTGCAAACCGATGGAGGTAACCTAGTCTCAGTTAAAACCTTCATTCCTAGTTCGTAGTATGGGGAGATCATACTATGCTGCCAGTAGTCGCAATTGTGGGAAGACCAAACGTTGGTAAATCTTCTCTTTTTAATCAACTAACTCAAACAAATGACGCTTTAGTTGCTGATTTTCATGGTCTTACAAGAGACCGAATATACGGCCATCTGCGCACTGATAAGAGTGATATTATCCTTATTGATACCGGTGGATTAGATCATGATCACGGTGATTTATCGCAGGTTATCAAAGAGCAGACTGATCTAGCCATTGAAGAATCGGATCTTATTGTAATGATAGTTGATGGTCGAGAAGGACTAACAAACAGTGACCAAGAGATTGCTCAAGCACTGAGAAAAAAGAATAAATCTGTGCTCGTTGCCATCAATAAGACTGAAGGCATGAACAGCCAGACTATGGCCGCGGACTTTTATTCACTTGGCTTTAAGGCAATGTTGAGTATTTCAGCTTTACGAGGCGATCACTGCGAAGAGCTTATCTCTAGAATTTTAGAGATTCTTGGGATGAATCAAGCCGATTCTGGCTATCAAGAAATACCTGAAGAAAAAATTTCTATTGCCTTAATTGGCAGACCTAATGTGGGTAAATCAACGTTCATTAATGGTCTACTGAAAGAGGAACGACTGCTGACTGAAAATCAACCAGGCACAACACGAGACAGTATTCACATTGATTATCAGTTTGGTAATCAGGACTTAATCTTGATTGATACTGCAGGCATAAGACGCAAAAAGAAGGTCGGTGAAGCCATTGAAAAATTTAGTATTGTCAAAGCATTACAAGCACTAGATTTATCCGATGCTGTGATCGTCATGATTGATGGAGATGAAGGCATTACTGACCAAGATCTTTCATTAATCGGCTTAGTGTTGAACTCTGGCCGCGCCTTTATAATTACGATCAACAAGTATGATTTATTAGATGAGGCAGCGAAAGAAATGGTTGATCGTCAAATTAAAAGGAAACTAAAATTTGCTGCTTATGTGGATGTTCAATTTATCTCAGCATTAAAAAGAAAACACCTTAAGCAAACAATGAATGGAGTCTTGGCAGCCGCTAAGAACGCAATGCGAACTGTGCCTACCTCAGAATTGTCTAGTTTAATTGAAAGACTTATGGAAACTGATCCGCCTCCTTATGTTCAAGGACGCAGGATAAAACTAAAGTATGCCCACCAAGGAGGTATTCAACCACCGACATTTATTATTTATGGGAATCAAACCAAAAAATTAAGAGACAACTATAAAAAATTTATTGAGCGTCAGATCAGATCTTATTTTTCCTTTATGGGGACACCGATCCAATTATTTTTTAAAGACAGTAAAAACCCTTTTTCAGACAGGAAAAATAAACTCTCACATCGACAGTGGAAGAAAAGAAGACGTGTTATTCGTTTACGTAAAAAACGATCCTAGCTCTTTTTTTTGATTTCAGTGACGTAAGATTTAAAAGTCCCATCGTGCAGACGGGTGGTTAATTTTGAACCTTTGTTTATGGCACTCAAAGATTTGACGTGTTGCCCCGTGTGATCATCAGTTACATACGCATACCCTCTAGAGAGAGCCTGTAGTGGTGATATGCCATCTAGTTTTGTTATAGCGATTGAGAATTGTTGTTGTTGTTTATTAAAAACTTGTTGTGTGAATAACACCAAATGATGATTAACTTCCTTGAGATCTCGATACATTGAATCAATAGTAAATTTTGGGTTCTGCATAGCTAGTGCATTGATTTTATTATTTAAGCTTGAGTGCAAAATATTGAGGTAGGTGTTGGGTATGGTCTGAATTTTCTGTTGCATTGCATCCAGTCTTTGGCTGTGTTGTTGCAATTGTGTTTTAGGGTGATTTTCTTCAAGTTTAATTTGATCTTGCATTAAAACATTGTGGAGCTTTTTAAGCATTAAACTGAAGGCCTGAGTGATTTGTCTTGACAGGGTTTTGAAGGCGTTAATAAGTTCAGTTTTTTCAGGCAAAATCATTTCAGCAGCCCCAGTGGGGGTCGGAGCTCTAAGGTCAGAGACCATGTCGGCTATGGTCGTATCCGTTTCATGACCAATACCGGTAATAATAGGAATACTCGATTCAAATATGGCCCGCGCAACCTCTTCTTCATTGAAGCACCATAAATCTTCTAGTGACCCCCCGCCTCTTGCAAGAATGATCACTGAGCATTCATCTCGATGATTGGCTATATTAATAGCCTGGCATATCTGCTTTGTGGCTTCTTGACCTTGAACCAGGGTAGGGTAGACCAACAATTCTACCAAGTTAAAGCGTCGTGTTATGGTCTTAAAGATATCTTGAATGGCAGCACTTTTAGGTGAAGAAATAATGCCAATTTTTGTGGGTATTAAGGGGAGAGTTTGTTTATGAATTGATTCAAACAAGCCCTCAGCTTCAAGCGTCTTTTTTAACAATTCAAACTTTTGCCTAAGCAATCCCTCACCCGCTTGTTCAGCGTACTCAACAATTAGCTGGTATTCTCCTCTGGCTTGATAAAGGCCCACCTTAACTTTAGCTAAAATATGTTGCCCGTCCTGTAACTCAAAATTAAGAGATTGATTTTGCAGCCTAAACATTGCGCAACGAACACTGGATGTTGGATCTTTTAAAGAAAAATAACTGTGACCAGCTGCTGACTTCATATAGTTAGAAATCTCTCCTTCAATCCAGACGATACCAAAATTTATGCCCAGCAGCGAAGCGACTTCATCATTTAATTCTGAGACGCTGTAGATGTGTTCTTGTAATGTATCTGAATCCATAGATGTTTCTAATTATACAAGAAAGCAGGCCTTCACGGGTTTACAAATTGAACCATCCGTGTAGAATGCCTTTGACAAATCCATGGTGCTAAATGGAGCTGTTAAATGACCATAGAAAAACTCGCATTAACCTTTGATGATGTTCTTCTCAAACCGAATTACTCGGATGTGTTACCCCGCGAGACTGATTTATCAACAAAACTAACTCGCAACCTAAATATTAATATCCCTTTGCTTTCAGCGGCCATGGATACGGTGACAGAATTTCAACTTGCTATCGCCATTGCTCAAGAGGGCGGTATTGGTGTGGTGCATAAGAATTTAAGTGTTGAAGATCAAGCTGGCCAAGTGAATAGAGTTAAAAAATTTGAAAGTGGCGTGATTACCGATCCCATCACTGTTGCACCTGATATCACTATTCGTGAGGTGCTTGAAATCACTAAAAAGAATAATATTTCTGGAGTACCGGTGGTGCAGAAAGACGAGACAGTAGGGATTGTGACCAATCGAGATCTAAGGTATGAAAACAAATTGGATGCTTTAGTGAGCAGTGTGATGACCCCTAAAGAGAATTTAATCACAGTCAAAGAAGGTGAAGAAAAAGAAGAAGTTTTAAGACTCTTACACCATCACAGGATTGAAAAAGTATTGGTGGTTGACGATAGCTTTAAACTTAAGGGCATGATTACTGCCAAGGATTTTCAGAAAGCCACTGATTTCCCATTGGCCTCTAAGGATGACAACGGGGCATTAATAGTTGCAGCTGCTGTCGGTGTTGAAGGGGATTCAGCTGATCGGGTTGAGGCATTGCATAAAGCCGGTGTGGATGTCATTGTCATTGATACGGCTCATGCGCACACTAAAAGCGCCATTGAAAAGATCAAATCCATTAAAACACAATACCCTGAGCTACAAGTTATTGTCGGCAACATTGTCACCGCTGAAGCAGCTACAGCGCTGGCTGAAGCCGGTGCTGATGCGGTCAAAGTGGGAATTGGCCCAGGATCAATTTGCACCACAAGAATTATTGCCGGTGTTGGAATGCCACAAATCACTGCTATCTGTGATGTCGCTGCAGCACTTAAGGGCAAAGGCATCCCTATTATCTCAGATGGAGGAATTCGTTATTCAGGCGATATTGCTAAGGCCATTGCAGCAGGAGCTGACAGCATTATGGTGGGTGGCTTATTTGCAGGCACTGAAGAATCACCTGGTGAAGTAGAGCTTTATCAAGGCAGAAGTTTTAAGTCTTATCGTGGCATGGGTTCTCTTGGCGCCATGGCAGAGAAGCACGGGTCTAAGGATAGATACTTTCAAGGCGATGTTGAAGCCACTGATAAATTAGTGCCTGAAGGCATAGAGGGCAGAGTTCCATTTAAAGGCAGCCTAACTCAAATCGTTGAACAATTAATTGGCGGCTTAAGACAATCCATGGGTTACACGGGTTGCAACAATATAGAAGAACTTCAAACCAAAACTGAGTTTGTTCGTATCACTGATGCTGGGAGAAAAGAGAATCATGTTCATGATGTCAGCATTACTAAAGAACCGCCTAATTATTCTGTCGATTAATGACACTTGACGCTGAAAAAATATTAATCCTTGATTTCGGTTCACAATACACACAACTAATCGCCCGCAGGGTCAGGGAAGCTGGTGTTTACAGCGAGATTTATGCAGGCGACATCGATCACCAATCAATCAGTGATTTCAACCCAAAAGGAATTATTCTTTCAGGCGGGCCTGAGTCTGCCTTTTCCGATGATTCTCCTAAAGCAGCAGCTGAAATCTTTTCCATGGGCGTTCCTATTTTAGGAATCTGTTATGGCATGCAAACCATGGTTGAGCAGTTGGGAGGTCGTGTTCAATCATCAACTCATAGAGAATTTGGTTATGCTGAGGTGTCTATTGAAACATCAAATAGGCTGTTCAGTAGGATTGAGGTAAACCAAGATTGTCTGCAAGTATGGATGAGTCATGGCGATCGAGTAGAGACCTTGCCAGAAGGATTTGAGGCTATTGGTAAAAGCGATAGTTCACCAATGGCTGCAATGGCTAATGATGAAAAATCATTTTTTGGATTGCAGTTTCATCCAGAAGTGACTCACACCAATAAAGGGCAAATCATTATTGAGAATTTTGTTCATCAGATTTGTGGATGTGGCAGTGAATGGACACCAGGTAATATAATAGATAATGACATTAATAATATCCGTGAAGAGGTTGGGACAGACCATGTATTGTTAGGCTTATCAGGGGGCGTTGACTCTTCGGTGGTGGCAGCATTACTCAATAGAGCCATAGGAGAGCAACTGACTTGTATTTTTGTAGATAATGGCTTATTACGACTTGATGAGGGCGATCAAGTAATGGATACATTCGCCAAACATCTTAATGTTCGAGTCATTCGAGTTAACGCTGAAGAAATATTTCTAAATAAATTAAAAGGCATCACGGATCCAGAAGAAAAAAGAAAAATCATAGGCAGTACTTTCATAGAAGTTTTTGAACAAGAAGCCAATAAGATTGAAAATGTTAAGTGGCTGGCCCAAGGAACCATATATCCTGATGTTATAGAATCAGCTGGCTCAAAGACCGGTAAAGCTCATGTGATTAAATCTCACCATAATGTTGGAGGTCTGCCTGACCATATGTCACTTAAGCTGATAGAACCTCTAAGGGATCTTTTTAAAGATGAAGTGAGAACTATTGGAAAAGAATTAGGCCTATCAGATTTATTGGTTAATCGTCATCCATTTCCAGGTCCTGGTTTGGGGGTAAGAATTCTTGGTGAAGTTAAAAAGGAATATGCTGATTTGTTGAGGCTTGCTGATAATATTTTTATAGAAGAACTTCTAGAACATGATCTTTATTATGAAGTCAGTCAAGCATTTGCAGTTTTCTTGCCTGTTAAATCTGTTGGTGTGATGGGAGATGGAAGGAAATATGATTATGTTATTTCACTCAGAGCTATTGAAACCATTGATTTTATGACTGCTAAGTGGTCAAGATTGCCTTATGATTTTCTTGATATTGTATCTACAAGAATCATCAATGAAGTAGAGGGCATATCAAGAGTGACTTATGATATTTCAGGAAAACCACCAGCTACTATTGAGTGGGAATGAATAGAAAAAGCTATAGAGCGTTAGTGTTATTACTTTTAACTATTGTCTATGGCTTTAACTTTATTGATCGCCAAATAGTTGGTATTCTCGCTCCTTTTATTCAAGCAGATCTAGGCTTAACGAACACACAATTAGGCTTACTCATAGGCTTAGCTTTTGCAGTTCTTTACACAACCGTTGCAATTCCTATTGCTTGGTTGGCTGATAAATACAATAGGGTGAATATATTATCGATTGCATTAGCTACATGGAGCGGTTTCACAGCACTTACTGGCTTGGCAAATAATTTTTTACAGATAGCTATTGCGCGAATGGGAGTTGGTATTGGGGAGGCTGGTGGAAGCCCGCCATCCCATTCAATTATTTCTGATATGTATTCAAAAGAAGAAAGAGCAAGCGCTCTTGGTGTTTATTCTATGGGGATACCTTTAGGAATAATGGCTGCTTATTTTGCGACCGCAGCACTTTTGGGAAGCTCAAATGAAGATGTAGATTGGCGACGAATCTTTATTTTTCTTGGTCTCACTGGGATAGCCCTTGCTGTTTTGGTTAGATTAATTTTAAGAGAGCCAGTAAGGGGAGCAATGGAGCTCTATGAAAAAGTTGAAATAGCTCAACCGCCATTTTTAGAATCACTAAGAACCCTTTTAAAAATTCCTGCATGGTGGGCTATGTGTTTTGGAATAGCCTTTGGTTCGTTTGCATCATATGCCACTTCAGCTTTTCATACGAAGTTTTTAATTGCTTTAGATCCTACATTTAATTTTCAAACACTAGTAATTATTTTAGGAATAATAAATGGCATAGCTTATGTTGGAGGTACTTTTTTTGGAGCAAAACTTGCTGATAAATGGGCACAAAGAGATATTCGAGCCTATGGATGGTTGCCTGCTATAGCAATTTCATTATGTCTGCCAATTGGCATTATCAGTTATTGGGTTGATTCAGTAGAAATGAATCTTTTTTGGAGTACTCTATTTTTAGTTTTTATTGGGGTTTACTTAGGCCCAAGTTTCGCTATTGCTCAAACTTTAGCACCAATCAAAATGCGTGCCATGTCTACAGCTTTATTTTTCTTTATCTTAAATATGGTTGCTCTTGGAGGAGGCCCAACTTTTGCAGGTTGGCTTATAGATGTCTTTAAAGAAAATTATAATGACTTAGAATCAATGCGATATGCAATGTCAGTTACTTTTTGTATTTTCATTCCATCGGTTATAAGCTTTCTTATTGTTGCTAGAGTTTTACCTAAAGATTGGGATGCTGCTGATAAACGAAATCTCAAATCAACAAAATCTTAATTTAAAAATATATTACGTAACTATTGAGTGGGAATGAGAATAAATGTCATTGGAACTGCTGGGAGTGGCAAAAGTACCTTTTCTAAAAGAATAGCAGAAAAGTTAGATATACCATGTATTGAGATAGAAGAATTAGCTTGGAAAAGTAATTGGACTGAAGCAACAGATGATGAATTATTTTCTAAATTAAAAACACTTTTATCTTCTGAGGATTGGGTGTTAGATGGGAATTATTCAAAAACACGTCATATAAAATGGAAGAGATGCCAAATCGTAGTTTATCTAGATTTATCTTTTCATATTATCTTTTACAGATTATTACGAAGAACTTTGATTAGAATTTTCACAGGTAAAGAATTATGGGCAGGTAATAAAGAAACTTTTTGGAG
>Ga0257112_10000320_pt1 | contig 20770 bp, 23 predicted proteins | sample LP_taG_5_FD_191565 | JGI IMG/M metagenome (GOLD analysis project Ga0257112, IMG submission 191565) | Marine microbial communities from Northeast Subartic Pacific Ocean, Canada - LP_J_2015_P26_1000m | ecosystem: Environmental > Aquatic > Marine > Oceanic | place: Canada: Northeast Subartic...
CCTGGATTACAGAGAACTGGGCGAAGCGTTGATGCATCGTGTGTTGGCCCTTGACCCTGAATTTTTCTATGGAGGACCCTACCGTTTTTTCGGTGCACTGTACGCCCACCTTCCCGGTGTAGAGTTGTCCAGGTCGGAAGAATATTTTCAAAAAGCGATCGCTGCTTATCCGGATTACTTGGGTACTTATGTATTAAGAGCGCAGTTTTTACATACCAAAGCAGGGGATAGGGAAAAATTCAAAGCAGATCTGGAGTACGTCATTAACGCTGACCCAGCGCTGTTACCTGATGCTATGCCGGAAAATTTATTTGAACAAAAATTTGCAGAAAAATTATTAGCAAATGAAGACATGCTTTTTGAGTAAAATCTGCTTAACTATTCCAGATATTGACCTTTTTCTTTTCCAAATACTGACCGAGTTTATCTGAAATAACAGTCTTTACCTCTGCCCTTTTATCTTTCGCAATCGAAAGAACACCATCCTTTAATTCATAATCCTTGTAATAAATATTTACTCTAGGCTCTCGCTTCCGCGCCCGCTGGAAAAAATCCTTATTCATCCGGAATACACCCACTACGGTATCATAAATCTGATCAGCAGGTAATGCGCTAAAAACATCATCCAGAAAATGGCTGTAAACTTTTTGCCATTCAGGAACAATCATTATCGGATCAAAACACAAACGTACGTTCCACCCTTTTGCCAGCGCTTGACGAACCGCTTTCAACCGTTTGGCCAATGGCGGTGTATCCCATTCATATTTATCCACGACTACTTTTGGTGACAACGTCCAGCTCAGCAGCACATTCCTGTTCGGATCAATGTTTTTTAACGCATTGAAGAGGGCACTCTTTGTCCTGATTTCGATTAATACATCCGGTTGGTTTGCTGCGAATTCAATCCAGTGTTTGCAGAAAGGAATAATGTTTTCGAAGGCCAGTAAATCTGTATTGTAGGATATAGATAAGACCAGCGGCTGATCTCTATTTTCACGATGGGAGATGGCATTCCTTACCTCATTAAAAAAATTGTCTTCATTGACAAAGGCCACCAGGTTTGCTGAAGGATACATACCCTGCAGAAAACAATACTGGCAATTATAGAGACAATTCAGCAGCGGCGTTGCATATACAAAATTCTCAAAACCGGCATCTTGGAGAATATCAGTGGATTCATAAATAAAAGGTGGTTTTTTCACTGCCAGGATCAGTTTCATACTTTTCTTTTGTTGTATAAAATCCTGGCCGGAACGATTGAAGGCTGTTTTATAATCGGGAATGCTTACATGTACAGCATCCGGAAATCGTTGCAGGATGTCTTGAGTAAGCGGATACTTTTCTGCGCCTTCCTCAATATAGATATGGGAAAAATCAGGCAGATAGACTGGTGCAGATCTCATGGAAAATTTTTGTTCGTTCCTGTTTTGTTTTTATTTCAACTTTGAGATATTGGGATAAAAATGCAATATCATCATTTTGTACAGCTATAAATCCTTCAGCTTTGTCTTTTAATTGGTAGGTTTGTGTTGCGGTCAGTTTTAATGATTTTTTTAATCCATTTAACAGGTGTTCATGCTGATCATTCAGCAAAGGTGTTCTAACTAATCCAGAATTTTGCATTAATGATATTAATCCATCAATTTCTGGCAACCGTTTATTAATAAGCGACACAACCTGTTCGGGACTGTCCAGTATCTCATCCATATGATCAGAAACAATCTTCATAAAAACCAGGCAGTGGACCGGAATGAACTGCACGGCTGTATCAAAAATGGCCGCTCCTTCCATGTCCACAAGTCCAGCATATTGATTCCCGCCATCCGTTACACCTTTGGAGACTGAAGAGAGTGGCATTTCAGGAAGACCGGTTTTCAATAACACATCAGGCAACCAGACTTTACCATTTTTTTCATCAGTGATCTTATTTATCAAATACATTTTTCCAATTTCAGTCTCATCCCGGTTTCCACCAGCAATTCCCATATTCATAAGTATGGTATTTCTGCGAACTGTCTCCTTAAGAAATGCGCCCAATCGTTTATGTACATTTTTTTCACCAACACCAGTTGTCAGGCAAATGATCTCACCCTTTTGATAATAGAAAATTTCTTTGTTGAGCTGTTTCTGCTCCAATTGAAAATGATCAACTAACGGCCGGGCTTCTGCCTGGAGGGCTGTTGTTATCAGAATGTGATTCATGGATGGACAAAATTTACATACAAAAAAGCCCCGTATTCCTACAGGGCTTTTTTCATTCTGATTCAGGATTTAATTATTTCAGAAGGAGCGTCTTGGCAGTTTTCGTTTTGCCATCCACATTTACATTAAATAAATAGACTCCGGAACTCATACTGCGTCCGCGATCATCCTTTGCATCCCAACGCACCTCGTGCTGACCGGGAATTTGAATGCCATTATACAGACTGCGAATCTTGCGGCCACTTACATCAAATACATCAATGGAAACTGGTCCGGCTGAACCCATTTCATATTTCAGTGTTGTCGTTGGGTTAAACGGATTGGGATAAGCCTGGTGGAGTTTGAATTGACCGGGTTGTAAACCAATATCTCCGGCAATGGCTACTAATGGGCCAACATAACTCATTTCCATCGAGAATTCTATAGTCATTTCCTCGATATCCACTATACCAAACATAGCTCCCATCTGTGCATGACACAATGAATCAGGATCATCATAATAATAATAATAATAATCATAATAAAATTGGTCCTCGCAAAAATCAAATTCAGCTGAAAGAGATAACATATCATCTGTTACTTCATAGGCAAGAGAAATTGTGTCTGACTCTTCATAATAATAATAATAGTAGGTGGTATCATAGTAGTAGTAGTAATCATAATAGCCAGGAAAGATAATGTTAACCGAATCATCAGTCGCATACCATTGGAATTCAGTAGTATCACTGTACTCATAATATCCATAATAATCTTCATCTACACTGCTCCAGATTTCATATCCTGTCGAATCATCAAAAAACTGAAAATAGAATGATTCATCTTCACCTGGATCCGGGCCAAAATCTTCTGACAAAAACGGCATCTCAAATGGGGTACCAGCTACCAGGTCCATGGTTCCGGGAACTATTGTACCTGAGATAGTATAGGTCGAATCTCCAGCATCATTGGCAAACGTTAATGCTGAAATATCTACTCTCATTGAAGTTGTATCGATAGAAATATAATCAGCTGCATCTTCAATTTCATATTCATACTCCATCATTTCACCATCAACAGTATCCGCGAGCATAAACGCAGCAAATTCATATCCTGAAAATGACATATACATAAACATGTACATTGGCAGTTCTAAATCTTCAGGAAAATCATCATAGTCATCATAGTAATCATAGTCATCATAATCGTCATAATTTTCAAATATATTAAGTGGATTATTAGACAACTGTACTACGGCAATATCGCCATAACCATAATAACTATCAGCTACAGCCATCATATAGTTCATTGAATCTGTAGCAGAACCTGAAATACCGATCCCACCTTCTGCCGGTTCCATCCCCATTATCTGCATGGGATCCAAGATTGATTGATCTGTCCCCACAGTTATCCAAACTGTCGCATCTTCATCTTCATGTTCCCATTCACCCAATAAGTCACTGGGGTCCATCATGGAGCGGTTAAAAGGTTTCCCGGGGATATTTTTCCATGAAGGAGCTTTTTTGAAAAACTGCTTCTGTATTTCCGGGGGTAGCTGTTGGATTTGGGATTGCAGCAGGTTAGCAATTTTATCACCGCCGAAACACAGGGAAACAAGTGTAATAAAAAGTATAAACTGTTTCATCGTATCCTCCTTTAGGTATGCGATAAGTTAAAGTTACCGGGTTAATAGTTTTCAATCAAATAAATTATGCCTTGGCAAGGGGTCCAATGATTTTCAGCAGGCGCAGGAATTTATCTTTTCTCATGGCTCATCCTTTTGGTCTTCTGACTGATAATACCGCAGAAAATCAACCGTAAGCCGTGTCAGCCGTCACATATTGAATAATTGCGGGAGCAGTTCTCCTGCTTTACCTTTATATACCATATCAAACAGCCGGGCTAGTTCACTGGGTTGGGGATTTAACTCTAAACATAACGCTCCCGAAGATTTGGCCAGTTGCGGATAACCAGCGGCGGGCCACACCACTCCCGACGTACCGATACTAACAAATAAATCGCATGTGGATACGGCTTCATCGGCTTGCTGAACGGTTTCCGGATTGAGCATATCGCTGAACCAGATAATGTCAGGACGCAGCCAGGCACCGCAGTTACATTTTCGCTTTTTAAATTTTTCAACAGCCACGTCCTCTTTTACCCAGCCTTCCCTATCACAGCGCACCCGCCAAATACTGCCATGGAGTTCAATTACATTATTTGAACCTGCCCTCTGGTGCATGCCATCAATATTCTGGGTTACAACTAATACATTAGCATGTGCTTCCTGGATAGCAGTAATAACTTCATGCCCTTTATGAGGAAAACATTTCAACGCCTCAGTCCTGCGCAAATCGTGGAAATCGAACACCTTCTCCGGATTCAGTTCCCACGCTTCCTGGCAGGCGTATTCCTGCCAGTTATATTCGTGCCAGACACCACCCTCTCCACGGTACGTGGGTACACCCGATTCAGCGGACATGCCGGCGCCTGTAAAAAACACAATTCTTTTAAATTTTTTTATATCTATTCTTTTGATGTCCATTATGAGATTGAAATTACTTCTGAAGCTGACATAATATCACCTGACCATTATGCCGTTACTCGATAATTTACTTGCCACTTTAACACAACGTGATCCTTTTCCGCTTCTTGTACCTGAAAGGGTGTGGGATAATAGTTTAACAGCAAAAATTGATAAATTGACTGCAGTACCACTTATCAAAGCTGGGCTGCATCTTTTGAATGACGACATTAATAACTGCCACATTATTGCTCAGGAACATGAAAACCCGGACGGAAATTACTGGCACGCAATCCTGCACCGTCGGGAGCCGGATTACTGGAATTCAAAATATTGGTATAGACGGGTGGACAATCATCAAGTCATCCATGACATGCAAAAAGAAGAACCGGGCTGGGAACCTTTCAATTTTGTAGACCAGTGTGAAAAGTTTAATACAGCACAGGAAAGGCAAATCCAGTTACAGGAAATGACATTGCTGCTGAACTATACAATTAAGAAATATGCAAAGAATTAGTAAACGATTAATCCTATTTGGGAATAGGTTTTGCCGGGTGCACCATGGGCACAAAACGTACAGGAATCACTGATTCCTTATCCATGATACCTCCTTGCAGTTTGGTAATAACCCATAATTCCTGCCAGATACTTCCTACAGGAATAACCAAACGCCCACCGACTTTCAACTGTTCGAATAATTTCGGCGGCACCTCTGGCGGAGCTGCAGTAACAATAACAGCATCAAACGGTGCTTCATCAGGCCAGCCTTGATACCCGTCTCCCCACTTTACATGAATATTATCATATCCAAGTTGTATTAAAGTTTGTGATGATCTTTCAGCTAATTCTTTTACAATCTCAATAGAGAATACGTCTGCACATATGGGAGACAAAACTGCAGCCTGATAACCGGAACCTGTACCAATCTCCAGGACTTTTTCATGGCCTTTTAACTGCAGAAGTGATGTCATCAACCCAACGATATAAGGCTGGGATATGGTTTGTTCATAACCAATTGGTAATGGATAATCCATGTAGGCATTGGGCTGCTGCTCCACTGGTATAAACTCATGGCGGGGTGTCTGGCGCATGATGTTCAATACATGATCATCAGATACTCCCCGGGCCATGATCTGGCTGTCCACCATGATACTTGCTTTCCTCTCCCAGTTTTCAACCTGTCCCACCAGGCTTTGAATAAGAAAGATTATAAGCAGGAAACTGTTGATATGCTTCATACCAGAATCTATTGCGTTATAATGAAAAAGGAAAGAGCGTCAGCTTAAAAATTCTTCGCTCACGGACCAGAGGCGCTGCTGATCTTTTATAACATTGGATTGTTTGGAGCTTTGCTTGGATTTGCATTTGGAGAAGTATTTTCCGCTGATACCTTCTACTTCATCAGAAGATGCCAAGTAGATGCTGGTCAATGCACCTTTTTTAACATTGATAGCGCCAACTGCTTTCGCAGCGGATAAACTCATGCGCACGCTGGTTTTATTATTATTACCAAAATTGGTATTTACAAAACCAGGGTGCAGGCAATTAGCTGTGGTTTGACATCCCTTCAATCTGCGGGCTAACTCATACGTGAACATGACATTGCACAATTTGGATTTGCAATAGGCTGGCCAGCCTCTATAACCATCGAAACCCTGCAGTTTATCAAAATTCAAATTGGTCCCAAAATGTGCATCGGAAGCCACATTGACAATTCTAGAATTTGGTGTGGATTTAATAGAATCCAATAATAGATCAGTTAATTGAAAATAAGATAAGTGATTCAATGCAAATGTATTCTCGAATCCTTCTACTGTTTTTCCAAAATCAGAAAAATACGCCCCAGCATTATTCAGCAAAACATTAATTTTATCGTACGTACTTTGAATCTCATCAGCTAAGCGCTGTACTTCAGATATTATAGATAAGTCCGCTTGGAAAAATTTGATATTTTCATTATCCGTTTTTGTTTGGATCTCGGAGAGAGTAGAATCGATCTTTTTTGGGTTCCGTCCAACCAGGCCAAGTGTAAATCCCATTTCAGCCAGGTTTACGGCTGCTTCTTTACCAATACCATCCGTTGCACCGCTAATGATGCAAACTTTATTCTGGTAGGTCAATTTATTTTTTCTTTTTGAACAGGATACCGAGCTCGTCCAATTGTTCCTTACTGACTGTATCCGGCGATCCATCCATAAGTGATAGTGCTGATGTGGTTTTTGGGAAAGCAATTACGTCTCGAATGTTATTCGATCCGGTCAGGAGCATGACCAGTCTGTCAAAACCAAAGGCAATACCGCCGTGGGGCGGTGCACCGTACGTCAATGCTTCTACCAAAAAACCAAATTTTTCTTCTGCTTCATCAAGACTTAACCCCAAAAGAGAAAATGCTTTTTTTTGAATATCCGGTGAATGAATACGAATGGAACCGCCTGCAATTTCATGACCGTTCAAAGTCAGATCATAACCTCTGGACAAGACCGCTGCAGGATCTGATTCCAGTTTATCAATATCCTCCACCCTGGGTGCTGTAAAAGGATGGTGCATGGCCATAAATCGTTTTTCTTTTTCATCAAACTTAAACATGGGAAAAGACGTGACCCATACAGGTTTATACATATTTGGATCCGTCAAACCTTCACGTCTGGCAATTTCAACGCGTAATGCACCTAAAGCAGGTTCTACTATGGAACGCTCATCCCCGATCAGAAATATGATATCGCCATCATTCATACCAGAAGATTTAATGATTTCTTTTTGCAGACTATCATCAATAAATTTTGAGATACCTCCGGTTAACTGTCCATTTTCTGTCTTCATCCAAGCCAGGCCTTTGGCTTTGTAAGTTTTGACAAACTCAGTTAATTCATCAATAATTTTCCGGGAATATTTTGCTCCATCCGATACGATAATCGCTTTGACACATTCTGCTGATTTAAAAGCATTAAAATCAGATTTATCAGTGAATTCTTTAACATCTTGGAGGAATAATTCAAAGCGCATGTCCGGTTTATCTGAACCGTACTTATACATGGCTTCCGCATAGGTCAACCGTGGAAATGGATCTGGTAAATCTTCACCGATCACTTCCTTAAAAACGTGCCGTGTCATTCCTTCCATGTTTGTAAAAATATCTTCCTCATCCACAAAGGACATTTCAATATCGATCTGGGTGAATTCAGGTTGGCGGTCGGCACGGAAATCCTCATCCCGAAAACATTTTACGATTTGGAAATAGCGGTCAAAACCAGAGAGCATCAGGATCTGCTTATAAATTTGAGGTGATTGCGGAAGCGCATAAAATTTCCCATTATGCAACCTGCTTGGGACCAGAAAATCCCGGGCACCTTCCGGAGTGGATTTCATTAAAATGGGTGTTTCTATTTCTACAAAATCCTGATCAGATAAATAACTGCGCACAGCCTGATACGTTTTATGACGGGTAATTATATTATGCTGGAGTTCATCTGTCCGCAGTTCCAAGTAACGGTATTTCAACCGCAAATCTTCCAAAGCGCTGTCCCGGTTGGTGATCACAAAAGGCAATGGCGCTGTTTCACTCAACAATTCCATGACTTCAACAATGACTTCTATTTCCCCTGTTGGCATATCAGGATTTACAGCATTTTCTCCCCGAGACTGCACTTTTCCTTTGATAGAAAGGACATCTTCCATGGACAGTTTTTTGATCGTATCAAAATCACCATCATAGTCTTCAGAATTGAATACGATCTGGGTTTTGCCGTAGCGGTCCCGGAGGTCAATAAAGATTACCTGTCCGTGCAGGCGGACTGTATTTACCCAGCCATTTAAACTGACTGATTCGCCAATGTGTTCTTTGCGTAGTTCTCCGCAGGTGTGTGTTCTTTTAAACATTTGTTAATTATTTTTGCATAAAAAAAAGCCGCTCAAAGTTACGAGCGGCTGAAGTATGATTGTACTGGAAATCAGCGTTTAGCAACCTTTAATCGATTCAGCGCCCGCAGAAATGATACTTCATTACGTGCAGCGTCAATATGTTTTGCCTCTTTCCGTTCTTGCGCTCGTTGTAAGGCAGCTTCTGCCCTACTTGTATCAATTTCTTCTGCTCGTTCATATGTTTCTAGTAATAACTCCATTTTTTCTTTGGAAACTTCTGCAAAACCACCGCTGGTGGCGAGGTAATGATCTTTTCCGTTTTGCGTGACTTTGATTTCACCTACACCTAGCCCAAAAACGGCTTCTCTATGCTTGGCCAGCACACCAAAAGATCCATCCAGTCCGGGGCAGCGGACGTATTCCACCTGCCCTTCATCAAGAATTTTAGTCGGTGTAACTATTTCCAGTTGGAAAGAGATCATCAAGCACCAGCTTTCTTGGCGTTTTCAAATGCTTCATCGATGGCACCCACATAAGCAAACATATTTTCATGGAGCTCATCAGCGTCGCCATTCAGGATTGCTTCAAAACTGGAAACTGTATCTTCTAAACTCACATAACGGCCTTCTTTACCGGTAAACTGTTCCGCAACATAGAAAGGCTGGCTCATGAATTTCTGCATTTTCCGTGCTCGTGTCACAGCGAGCTTGTCATCATCTGAAAGTTCGTCCATACCCAGAATGGCAATAATATCCTGGAGGTCTTTATACTTCTGCAAGACAACCTGTACTTTCCGGGCTACACTATAATGACGATCACCAATGACGCGCGGATCAAGTATTCTTGAAGTCGAAGCCAAAGGATCAACAGCAGGATAAATTCCCAATTCTGCAATTTTACGTTCCAGAACCGATGTTGCATCCAAGTGGGCAAATGCAGTCGCCGGAGCCGGGTCGGTCAAGTCATCAGCTGGTACATAAACTGCCTGGACTGACGTGATAGACCCTTTCTTGGTTGACGTAATCCGTTCCTGCAAATCACCCATTTCTGTCGAGAGTGTGGGTTGATAACCCACGGCTGAAGGCATACGTCCTAATAAGGCTGATACTTCTGAACCAGCCTGGGTAAAGCGGAAAATATTGTCAATAAAGAGTAGTACATCTTTGCCTTCATCATCCCGGAAATATTCCGCCATGGCCAAGCCGCTTAAACCAACGCGTAAACGGGCTCCCGGCGGTTCATTCATCTGCCCGAAGACCATAGTTGTTTTCTCAATAACACCGGATTCGCTCATTTCATTATACAGGTCATTCCCTTCACGCGTACGTTCACCCACACCGGCAAAGACTGAATAACCGCCATGTTCCGTAGCAATGTTACGAATCAATTCCTGAATCAACACTGTTTTACCCACACCAGCTCCGCCGAAAAGCCCTGTCTTTCCACCTTTGGTATATGGTTCCATAAGGTCAACAACCTTAATACCGGTTGCTAGCATTTCTGTGGATGTGGTTAATTCTTCAAATTTGGGTGCAGGGCGGTGAATGGGATTCCGTTTAGCTGTTTTAATTTCTTCCTTACCATCAATGGTATTGCCGATAACATCAAATAAACGGCCAAGGGTTTCCGGTCCTACCGGCATAGAAATGGGTTCACCTTTATCGGCGACTTTTTGACCGCGGACAAGCCCATCTGTAGAATCCATGGCAATAGTACGAACAACACTTTCTCCCAGATGCTGGGCTGTTTCCAATACTAAAATTCCATCTGCCCCACGATCAATTTCGAGGGCATTTAAAATCTCGGGCAATTGGCCATCTTCAAAAACGACATCAACCACAGCGCCCATAATTTGCGATACTTTTCCAACAACTGGCATAACAGTTCCTTAATTTAGTTTTGTAAGGCTTCGGCGCCGCTGACGATTTCTAGCATTTCTGTGGTAATAGCAGCCTGGCGAACCTTATTGAATTGTAATGTTAAATCTTTAATCATTTCTTGAGCATTATCTGTGGCATTTTCCATGGCCAGCATTCTTGCTGCATGTTCGCTGGCATAAGATTCAAGCAGATATTTCCACATCTGAATATTCAAATGACGCGGAATCAAGCTTTTTACTATATCTTCTTTATTGGGTTCAAACAGTCGGCCAACTGTTTGAACTTTTTCTGCTTCAAACACTAGGGGCAAGAGCACCTCAGAGCGCACATTTTGTGCAGCCACATTCACAAACTCATTATACACCACGTGTATTTCTTCTACATTCTTATGGGTAAAATGGCTGATAACGCCTGCACCAATATTTATTGCATGACTATAGTTCAACTCATTCCAAAAATCAGTATGACTTTCAATAATATTGTAATCACGCTTTTTAAAATAGTCGCGCGTTTTTTTACCGATGCAAAATACATCCACATTTTCTTTCCCGATTGCATCAATCTCACTTTGTGCAACTTTCAGGACGTTTGCGTTAAATGAACCGGCCATACCTCTGTCTGAGGTTACCACAACATAACCTACACGATTTATTTCACGGACATCCAATAATTCCAATAGGTCACGATCCACATCCGGCAGCAAATGATTGATCACATTGGAAAGACGATTGGCATAGGGCCGTGCTTCTTCCATATGCTCCTGGGCACGGCGCATTTTAGCAGCTGCAACCATTTTCATTGCTTTGGTTACTTTCTGAATGCTTTTAACGGATTTGATCCGGTTGCGAATATTTTTTAACTTGGCCATTTTTAGAGGGTGAAGCCTCCTTTAAATGCAGTGATTGCTTCATCGAGTTTTGCTTCTACTGCGCTGCTGATTTTTCCCTCGTCAATTATGGATTTTAGTTCAGTGGCATTGTTGGCTTCCAGATAATCAAAAAGACCTTTTTCAAATTCAGTAACTTTATCAGCTTCAATTTCATCTAAAAATCCTTTCGTACCTGCATAAATGATGGCAATCTGTTTTTCTACATCCATAGGGACATACTGGTTTTGCTTCAGGATTTCTACCATGCGTTCACCACGGGTTAACTGGTCTTGAGTTGCCTTATCTAAATCTGATCCAAACTTAGCGAAAGCTTCCAACTCTCGGTATTGTGCTAGATCCAAGCGTAGTGTACCAGCCACACTTTTCATGGCTTTGATCTGGGCATTACCACCTACACGAGATACAGATAGACCCACATCAATAGCCGGACGAACACCAGAATTGAACAGATTTGTTTCCAAGTAGATCTGTCCATCGGTAATGGAAATAACATTTGTGGGAATATATGCCGCTATATCACCTTCCTGTGTTTCAATGATCGGCAGCGCTGTTAAAGACCCACCACCTAAATCATCAGAAAGTTTGGAAGCTCGCTCCAGCAAACGACTGTGCAAATAGAACACATCGCCGGGAAATGCTTCACGGCCGGGAGGCCTGCGCAAAACCAATGACATCTGACGATAAGAAACGGCTTGTTTGGATAAATCATCATAAATAATTAAGGCATGCTTGCCGTTATCACGGAAATGTTCACCCATGGCGCAACCGGAATAAGGTGCGATATACTGCATTGGTGCTGGGTCAGAAGCATTGGCCGCAACGACCGTTGTATATTCCATGGCGTCGTTGGCTTCCAATTCGGCAACTATGGTTGCAACCGTGGATGCCTTTTGGCCGATAGCTACGTAAATACAATAAACGGGTTCATCTGTTTGGTGGGTATATATCTGATTTATGATTGTATCAATAGCAATTGCGGTTTTACCCGTTTGACGATCGCCGATAATCAATTCGCGCTGTCCGCGGCCGATTGGAATCATTGAATCAATCGCTTTGATTCCCGTTTGCAGTGGCTGTTTCACCGGTTGTCTCGCCATGACCCCTAACGCCTTCCTCTCAATTGGAAGAAACTCTTTTGCATCAATAGGACCTTTTCCATCCATGGGGTGTCCTAAAGGGTTCACCACCCGGCCCAGCATACTTTTGCCCACAGGAACTTCTACAACACGTTCAGTACGTTTTGCTAAATCGCCTTCTTTTACTTTACGACTCTCGCCAAAAAGCACAAGACCGACATTGTCATCTTCCAGATTGAGTGCCATGCCAAATACGCCGTTGGGCAACTCCACCAATTCGGAACTCATGACATTTTCAAGTCCGCTTACACGAGCAATACCATCACCTATCTCGATGACTTCACCGACTTCAGATACATCTACAGATACATCAAATTTTTCGATCTGCTGCCGAAGTAATTCAGTTATATTTTCTGTTTTAATTTCCATTATGTTTCCTTGGTTCTAGGATTGCAACAATTCAGTTTGCAAGCGATTCAATTTACTTTTTAGTGATGCATCCAGAAACGTGTTTTCTATTCTCAACTTGATTCCACCTAGTAGTTGACCATCAACTTCAATTTTTAAATCAGCTTTTTTATTCATAGCCCTTTGAAGATTCTGCTGTAAAGCATCGATATCTGCTGTATCCATTTCCTGAGCAATATGGGCCTGGACAGAGACAATTCCTGCTTTTTCTTTATATAAAGCATCATATGCTTTAATGACTTGACGAATAAGCTGCACAGATTTTTCTTCTGCAATCAAACCCAAAAATTCAATGGCGATGGTGTGGCATGAACTTGCCAGCACTTCACGCAGAATTTCAGTTCTTTTATCATTGGAAATGCGTTTCGATTGTAGCAATGACCTAAACCGCGCATCTTTCTTTATCAGATTATCTAGCTGTTGTAGAGATGTATGAACTGCACCCGCATTATCCACGGATGATTCCAAAAGGATTGCGGCGAGTTTCTTTGCACGCTGGTTAAGCTTCATATTTCTTTACATGTGACAATGATTCATCTATAAGAGCTTTATTATCTTCTGCAGAAAGATTCTTTTTAATGAGCTTTTCTGCAACAGAAAGCGATAAGTTTACAACCTCACTTTTGATCTCAGCAATCGCCTTTTCCTTCTCTACTTGAATCTGTTTTGTAGCATCAGCAACTATAGATTTCTCTTTTTCTTTGGCATCGTTGAGAATCTCATCCTTCAATTTTGCAGAAGCAGCTTTACCTTCAGAAAGGATGGTTTGTGCTTCAGCACGGGCTTTATTTATAATTTCCTCTCCTTCAGCATTTAGCTTTGCCAATTCTGTCTGGGCCTTTTCCGCATCTTCCAGTGAAGAACGGATAAACTCTTCCCGCTCTTTCAGCATTTTCAATAGCGGCTTCCAGGCAAACTTTGACAATACCGTAAGTAACAGTAGAAAGGTGACGATGGTCCAGACAAATAGTCCGGGATCAAGCTGGACTAAAGGGTTATTCATTATATTTCCTTAAAGATTGTTATTTCATCAATACAATCAACAGGGCAAATACTTCACCCAAAATTGCTACACCTTCGAGCAGGAATAGGGGCAAATTAACAGCGGCTGTGATCTTATCGGATGCTTCTGGTTGACGGGCAATACCTTCAGCTGCAGCTGCAGCCAGGCGGCCAATGCCCATACCTGCTCCGATCACGATGAGTCCAAGACCCAGTCCTACTCCTAACAAATGAAGATTTTCCATCTTACGTTTCTCCTTTATTTTTGATTAATGATGTACATTAATTGCCATGCCGATAAACACAGCAGACAACAGTGTGAAAACATATGCCTGTACCATAACAACAATTAATTCTAAACCTGAAATAGCTGTGGCCATAGGAATTGAAAAAAGCGCCAAACTCAAACCTGTCACTGTACTTTGAAACATTTCTGCAAAAATAGCCATGAATGATAAAATGGCTAAAATTGCAATGTGACCCCCAGTCATGTTGGCTGCCAAGCGCATGGTTAATGCAAAAGGCTTTACAAACATGCCAATGATTTCAATCGGGATCAAAATGATATATACTGGCCAGGGCAGGCCGTGTGGTGCTAAATTTTTCCAATGATTAATAAATCCATGAGCGTATATACCAGCTATCATGATTGCAAAAAATGTGATCACTGCCAGGCCAGCGGTTACGTTAAAATTTCCGGTGGCTGTAACACCTCCATGCAATAGAGAATTAATTAAATTGTGTTCAGCACTTGCCGGGACTTGGAATACAAAGCGGTTCAATGCTCCAAGTAAATCAAAAACAGGTATTAACCCAATGCCATTCGCAAACAGAATGAAAAAGAAAAATGTAAGAATCAGGGGTGCCCATGTTTCGCTATACTTGGAACCGATATTGGGCTGTACAATTGAATCACGAAAAAACTTTACAATCGATTCAAGAACATTCATCCAGCCGCTGGGAACCGGCTTATCTTTCTGCAGGTATTTTCTGACTGGTAAAATCACGGCACAGGTTAGCAGAATGGTAACAATCCACAACATAAGTACATGTTTGGTCACAGAAAAATTAATACCGAAAATTTGGGGTAAATGAATTAATGGATGATCTAAAGAACTATTAGATACATGGTGGATAATGTTATCGCCAACCCGGTCTAATACACTCGTGCCAGCGGTATGGCTCTGATCAGCTGCTGCACTCATTTGATAATATAAATTTTGTCTACTTGAATATGGATCTTAAAAACAACGCTTCACCAATGTGAAGCGTTATAAAATAGCCAACAAAACTAAGTATAAAAGGCATAGGATTAAAAGTGTAAAAAGCAAAAATATATACAAAATATACCGCATAGAATACCATCTTACCTGCAAATGATTTGATTATCACACTGGTTACTTTTTCAGGAGAGTTTTTATGCACAATTGAAAGAAACACTATTGAAATAACGCCTATGATCAATGGTGCAATCATACCTAGAAAAATTTCTTTAGCATATTGCATCATTCCGCCAGCGATTAAACCCCAGGTTCCCATACAAAATACACCTATAAATATTGAAAATTGAATTGCAGACACGTTATTTACGCCAGACGGTTTTTGCTAATTGATAAAATCCTGAAAATAAAGCCAGCATTAAACCAATAAAAAGTAGCCATGGTTTTGTCCCCAGCCAATTGTCCAGGAAATATCCCAACAGTCCCAAAATCAACACACCGCCAATGAGTGAATATGACGCTGAAGCAGCGGGACCAGAATCTTTTATAATTTTTTGGAAATATTGAAAAGAACGGGCGAAATAATCGTCCCTATTTTCATTCATTGTGATCAGGCGAGTCTTCTAATCCTGATGAGAATCCCTCTTCACCAATTTGGGAATCATCGTTGGCTGTTTCATTGCCAAGGATAATACACTGGCCTTGAAACTGGGCACCCTCTTCAATGATCAATGATTTATAGGTTAAGTTACCATTCAAAAGTGAAGCTTCACCGAGGACAGCTCTGTTTTCCACGACAACATCGCCTTCCACATCGCCGCCAACATGGATATCGCTTGCTGAAATATCCCCATGAACTTTACCAGTCCTTGAAACACGCACAGCGCCTTTAGACTGAATATTACCGTAGACTGTTCCATATACAATGATACCTTCATCTAGTTTTATATCGCCCTGAAAAACAGCATCTTGTCCAACCATGCTGTTCATGTTCTGAAAATTTATTTTAGCCATTTTCTTCAACGCTCAAATCTCGTTCTTTGTATTCTGGAAAAAACACCAGTGGATCAATCGCATCACCGTCTTTCCAAATTTCAAAGTGCAGATGCGGACCAGAAGATATACCTGTACTACCTGCCAAGGCAATAACATCTCCTCTTTTTACAATACCGTGATTTTGAATGAGATTCAATTGATTATGACCATAATGCGTGAAATAATCATCTCCATGATATATAATGATCAAATTGCCCAGATCATACGTCCAACCTGAAAAGATCACTCTTCCCCCGGCTGCGGCCAATACAGGTTCACCTTCATGTACAGCAATATCAATACCGTAATGATTCTTTTGCCAAAAGTAAGATTTGTCCATCATCCGTTGGGTTAAAAATCCATCAACCGGTGCTTGGGATGGGATATTTTCAATATAAGATATGGTGAAAGACTTACTTTTTACTGCCGATGAAGATTCATTTCCTGCATCCACAATGCTTAAATTGCTGCGAATAATTTCTTCCATCTGCCCCAGGCGATTCAGATCACGATACAATTCCATAACTTGAGTTCGCTCCGTAAGCATTTTTTCAAATTGCTGATTTTTTTCACGGAATTCGGCAATACGCGGAATATAGTACCACAATACACTACTAATACTTAGCAATGAAAAAACGATTATAAAGAGTATTGTCCACAGCCAGAAACGGCTGATGGAGAAGCGCTTTTGAGTATCCACATTTTCCGATACGATATGAACCGTGTAGCGATTTGATTTCATGGCATGAATTATTTTATGGTGCGCAGTAGGTCCATGATTCTCTCAAAATCATTATCAGAAAAATATTCGATTTCAATCATTCCTTCAGAACCCTTATGACTGATGCGCACTTTTGTGCCTAAGAGTGTAATCAATTCATTTTCCAGAGATCGCACAGCAGCTGTTGTTCTGCGTATTTTCTTTTTGCTAGTCATAGATTTAGGAGCAGACTTCCCTTTTACAATATCCTCCGCTGCCCGGACACTCAATTTTTCATTGAGAATTCGCTGCCATAACTTATTTTGAGTGGCTGGTGTTTTCATTGCTAACACAGCTCTACCATGACCGGCGCTTATCTCACCTTTGCGGAGACTGGCTTTTATTTCAGCCGGGAGATTTAACAGGCGCAATGAATTTGAAATGGTGACCCGATTTTTTCCCACAGCTTTGGCGATAGCTGTTTGATCCAAGTTGAAATCATTTTGCAATACTTTATAGGCTTCTGCTTCTTCTATCGAATTCAGGTTTTCCCGCTGTATATTTTCAATGAGGGCCATTTCCATATGCTCTGCATCATCGGCTACTTCCACAATGTAAACAGGAATCTTTTTCAAGCCAGCTAATTTTGATGCCCGCCAGCGCCGCTCACCAGCCACCAACATAAAACCCTTATCAAATTCCCGAACAGTAATGGGCGTTATCACCCCTTTTTCTTTTATGGAAGCCACCAACTCCTCAAGACTCGTATTATCCAATCCATCTTTCCGGGGCTGATTTGGATTGGCTTTAATTTTAGATAGTGCAATTTCTGTTACACCAGCCGGTACTGGAGTTTGCATTTCTTCATACGGCCGAATAAGTGCTTCCAGGCCTTTGCCAAGTCGTTTAGTTGCCACTGTCTAATAACTCCTCTACTAAATCCATATAATCTCTAGCACCTACAGAATTGGCATCATATAATAATGCCGGCTTGCCAAAACTCGGCGCTTCGCCAAGACTGACGTTACGATGAATGATTGTTTTGAACAATTTATCTCCAAAATAGCTTTTAATCTCATCCGCAACTTGCTTGGATAAATTCAATCGGCTATCAAACATCGTCAGCAACACACCTTCAATTTTCAGTTTCTTATTCAAATTGCGCTGAACCAACCTTATGGTATTCAAAAGCTGCCCGAGGCCTTCCAATGCATAATATTCAGTTTGAATGGGAATAATAATGGATTTGGCAGTTGTTAAGGCATTTACAGTTAAAAGCCCTAAGGAAGGTGGGCAATCAATCAAAATAAATTTGTACTTCCGTTTTAATGATTCCAGCGCCTGCTGCAATTGAAATTCCCGAGCCATAATACTCACTAGTTCAACTTCCGCTCCAACTAGGTCGCCGTTCGCAGTAATAATATCTAAATGATTAAAATTTGTATTGATAATTGCGTCTTTGATTGCTGTACCCCGAATAAGAACATCATAAATCGTTTTAACTTCTTTACCGTTAATTAAACCGGACAAGCCCGTTGTGGCATTGGCCTGGGGATCCAGATCGATCAGTAGGGTTTTTTCTTCCGAAACAGCAAGGCTGACAGCAATGTTTACTGCTGAAGTCGTTTTACCTACGCCGCCTTTCTGGTTAGTCAAAGCAATGATGCGAGTCATGGTGCTGGTTTTATGGTATTATAGACATAAAATAAACCGTCGAATTTAGGGGACGGCTTCAGGTGAAACAAGAGAGGTGATGAATCAATTGGTGATGTTGTTAAATTCCGCACCTGTTTATTATGATTTATTTATGAAAGCTATTTGCAAATCAAAACCTGAATCTGGTCTATGGCTTAATGATGTATCTACACCTGAAGCAGGAACAAATGAAGTTCTGATTAAAATTTTCAAAACGGCTATTTGCGGCACTGACCTGCATATTTATCATTGGGATGAATGGTCACAGAGTATTATTAATCCGCCATTAGTTATTGGTCATGAGTTCGTTGGTATTGTTGAGGATATTGGTTCGGGTGTAACTCATTATAAAGCGGGCGATGTCGTATCCGGCGAAGGACATATTACTTGTGGTTACTGTAGAAATTGCCGTGCCGGTCAACGTCATTTATGCAATGAGACCATTGGTATTGGCATTCATCGGGACGGCGCTTTTGCAGAATACATGATACTTCCGGAAGGAAATGTGTGGCCCGTCCATGAAGATATTGATACGGATGTGGCTTCTTTTTTCGATCCTCTTGGTAACGCTGTCCATTGTGCGTTGAGTTTTGGCATGGTGGCTGAAGATGTACTCATTACCGGTGCCGGACCCATCGGCTGCATGGCAGCCGCTATCTGTAAACAAATCGGCGCCCGGAATGTGGTGGTGACAGATGTAAATGATTATCGCCTGGAACTGGCAGGTAAAATGGGCGCTGATCGCGTTGTGAATGTCAGCAAAGAAAAAATTGAGGACTGTTTTAACGAGTTGAAAATTTCCAATGGTTTTGATATTGGGCTGGAAATGTCCGGAAACCCCAAAGCTCTGCAGAACATGATACACACCATGTATCATGGTGGTAAAATTGCTTTACTGGGTATTCTTCCAAACGACACGCAAGTCAATTGGGATGATATCATTTTTAAGGGTCTGCAAGTAAAAGGTGTTTACGGCAGGGAAATGTTTGAAACGTGGTATAAAATGACGCAGCTTATCCGTGGCGGATTGGATGTATCCCCTGTAATTACACATAAATTTGATGCCGATGATTTTCAAAGTGCTTTTGAAGTACTTGAATCCGGACAATGCGGCAAAGTCATATTACAGTGGAGTTAGGAGAATAAAGATTATAATTAGGAATTTGGAGTTTGACCAATTACCAGCTACCAATAATTAAATCAATATGAGTAATTCAAAACAGATCTTTAAAGATACATTAAATCAAATCAAATCCGAGGGCTTATATAAAAAAGAACGCACCATAACCACTCCCCAAGGTGTGACCATACATACAAAAGAAGGTGGTGAAGTTCTCAATTTTTGTGCCAATAACTATTTAGGTTTATCCAATAATACAGAAATAAAAGCTGCCGCTCAAAAGGCTTTGGAAGAGCATGGGTTTGGCATGTCTTCTGTACGTTTCATTTGCGGGACACAAGATATCCACAAAGAATTGGAACAGAAGATATCTGATTTTTTCGGTACAGATGATACTATCTTATATACTTCATGTTTTGATGCTAATGGTGGCTTGTTTGAAACATTATTAGGACTCGAAGATGCCATCATTTCTGATGCGTTGAACCATGCTTCTATAATAGATGGTGTGCGACTTTGCAAGGCACAGCGCTATCGTTATGCCAATAGTAACATGGCAGAGCTTGAAGTAAAACTCCAAGAAACCCAAAATACCCGCTTGCGTATGATTGCCACGGATGGTGTTTTTTCCATGGATGGTTTTGTGGCAAAATTGGACGTGATTACTACTCTTGCAGAAAAATATGATGCCATGGTCATGGTGGATGATTCCCACGCCACTGGATTTGTTGGCAAGACCGGACGCGGTTCGGCAGAGTATCATAATGTGATGGACAAGGTGGATATCTGGACCTCCACTTTAGGTAAAGCTTTGGGTGGCGCGTCTGGCGGTTTTACCACAGGCCACCAGGAAATTATTGATATGCTGCGCCAGCGCTCCCGGCCTTACCTTTTTTCCAATACGTTAGCTCCAGCAATTGTTGCTGCCGGAATGAAGGTCTTTGATATGCTTTCAGCTACCACTGATCTTCGCGACAAACTTGAAGAAAACACTCTCTACTTCCGTAAGAAAATGAGTGCTGCTGGATTTGACATTAAAAAAGGGGATCATCCCATTGTCCCCGTCATGCTTTACGAAGCCAACCTTGCGCAAAAGATGGCGGCTGCATTATTGGAAAAAGGTAT
>Ga0257112_10000324_pt1 | contig 20653 bp, 19 predicted proteins | sample LP_taG_5_FD_191565 | JGI IMG/M metagenome (GOLD analysis project Ga0257112, IMG submission 191565) | Marine microbial communities from Northeast Subartic Pacific Ocean, Canada - LP_J_2015_P26_1000m | ecosystem: Environmental > Aquatic > Marine > Oceanic | place: Canada: Northeast Subartic...
AGTTATTTGTCAAGGATTTACAGGTGCGCAAGGTACTTTCCATTCTGAACAGGCTATAAAATATGGTACAAAATTGGTTGGTGGTGTTACTCCAAAAAAAGGAGGGACAACACATCTTGATCTTCCAGTTTTTGATTCCGTTTTGGAAGCTAAGGAAAAAACTGGTGCGAGTGCATCAGTAATTTATGTTCCACCAGCTTATGCAGCAAATGCAATTCTAGAAGCAATAGAAAGTGAAATAGAACTTATTGTTTGTATTACTGAAGGTATTCCAGTGATGGACATGATGACAGTGAAAGATAAGTTAGAATCTTCTTCATCAAGACTTATTGGTCCTAATTGTCCAGGAATTATCACTCCTGATGAGTGTAAAATAGGAATCATGCCAGCACATATTCATAAAAAAGGAAGCGTGGGCATTGTATCGCGTTCAGGAACATTAACTTATGAGGCAGTTTACCAAACAACTATAGCCGGTATAGGACAGTCAACATGCGTAGGGATTGGTGGTGATCCAATTAATGGTACAAATTTTATAGATTGTTTAGAGCTTTTTTTAGCTGATTCTGAAACAAATTCTATAATTATGATTGGTGAGATTGGAGGTTCTGCAGAAGAAGAAGCTGCTGAATTTCTATCCAAACAAAAACAAAAAAAACCAACGGTTGGATTTATTGCTGGAACTTCAGCTCCTCCTGGTAGGCGAATGGGGCATGCGGGTGCAATCGTTTCTGGAGGAAAAGGTGGAGCAAATGATAAAATTGAAGCAATGAAAAATGCTGGAATTCATATTTCAAGCTCTCCTGCTGCACTTGGCTCAACTTTACTTGAGGTATTAAAGAATTAATTTTATTGTATGGTTTAAGTATATGACTAAAGCTTCAATTAACGAAATTTTTGATAGAACGTCCTTTTTGCATGGTTCCAATACAGCATATATTGAAGAAATGTTTATAAGATTTCAGTCTAACCCTGAAAGTGTTCCAAATGATTGGAAAGATTTCTTTTTAGGCATTTCACAAGCAACTCAAAATCAAAATTCTTTAAAAGCAAGCTGGTCTAAAGAAGAAGAAATTAAACTAACTAATGGTGATCTGGTATCTGCTATAGATGGAAATTGGTCCAGAACAGATGATTTAGAAGAAGAATTTCAAAAAAAAAAGGATGTTAAACCATCTGTCAGAGAGATTGAGCAGAAAACATTACATTCAATTGGAGCTTTAAGATTAATTAGAGCATTTAGGATTAACGGACATCTTATTGCAAAACTTGATCCACTAAATCTGAAAGAAATACAACCGCATCCAGAACTCGATTACAAAAATTATGGTTTTTCTAAGAATGACTTAAGCAAAGAAATTTTTATTCACGGTAGTCTAGGTCTCAATTCAGGTAAATTAAGTGATATAATTCAAATTCTTCATGAAACGTATGCAGGATCAATTGGTGTGGAATTCCTACATATACAGGACCCAGATCAAAAACAATGGGTACAAGAAAGAATTGAAGAAGTTAGAAATAAAACTCAATTTACAGAATTTGGAAAGAAAGCAATTTTTCGAAGATTATTAGAGTCCGAAATGTTTGAACAATTTCTGGATAAAAAATTTCTAGGAACAAAAAGGTTTGGGCTTGTGGGAAGTGAGTCAGCTATACCTGGAATAGAGCAGATAATTAAACAAAGTTGTTTAGCAGGAATTGAGGATATATATATTGGAACTGCACATCGTGGACGATTAACACTACTAGCGTCTGTCATGGAAGTTCCACTAAGGGCTATCATGGCAAAATTTCAAGGTGGAAGTGAAGACCCCAATGAAGTTCTTGGTTCAGGTGATGTAAAATATCATCTAGGAATTTCAAGCGATAGAGAATTTGACGAGAAAAAAATTCATTTATCACTTACTCCCAATCCATCTCACCTAGAAGCAGTAGATCCTGTCGTAATTGGAAAAGTGAGAGCTCAGCAAACTCTATTAAAAGATAAAAGCAACGATAAAGTGATCGGGCTTCTAATTCATGGAGATGCTGCAATGGCAGGTCAAGGAGTTGTAGCGGAAACATTTGCAATGTCCCAATTAAGAGGTTTTAGAACCGGCGGGACAATTCACTTTGTGATTAATAATCAGATAGGATTTACTACAGCTCCGTATTATGGTCGATCAGCTCCATATTGCACCGAAATTGCAAAAACAATACAGGCACCTATTTTCCATGTAAATGGAGATGATGTTGAAGCAGTGGTTCATGTATGTCGCTTGGCAGCTGAATTTAGAAATAAATTTAAAACCGATGTTGTGGTAGACATGTTTTGTTATCGAAGATTAGGACACAATGAAATGGACCTTCCAGAATTCACTCAACCTTTAATGTATCAACGTATAAAGCAACATTCTTCTAGTTTAAAAATTTATGAAAAAAAATTGATAAGCGAAAATATTTTGGATGCTAAGGAAGCCGAGAAAGAAAGAGAAGATTATAAAAAGATCCTAGAAGAAGAGTTTTCTCTTGCAAATACTTACAAATCAAACAAGGCAGATTGGTTAGAGGGATCATGGAAAGGATTATCCACCGCTTCATTTGATGAAAGACGAGGAAAAACATCTGTCTCTGCAGAAGATTTAAGTTTAATTGCTAATGAAATTCATAAAATTCCTAAAGATTTTAGTGTTCATAAAAGAATAACGAAAATTTATGAAGATAGACTAGATTCTGTAGTTAGTGGAGAGGGAATTGACTGGGCAACAGCAGAATCATTAGCGTTTGCAACATTGTTGGCTGAAGGTTTTGGAGTACGATTATCTGGCCAAGATTCTGGAAGGGGAACATTTAGTCAAAGACATGCCGTTTTATATGATCAAATTAATGAAAAAAGATTTGTACCATTAAGACACTTTAGAGAAAAACAAGGTTTTTTTGAAATCATTGATAGCTTTTTATCTGAATATGGAGTTCTTGGCTTTGAATATGGATTTTCACAAGTTGATCCAAAAACATTAGTTTTGTGGGAAGGACAGTTTGGAGATTTTGCAAACAATGCTCAGACAATCATTGATCAATTTATAACTACTGGAGAGAGAAAATGGTTAAGAATGTCAGGATTGACACTGTTATTGCCTCATGGACATGAAGGCCAGGGTTCAGAACATTCAAGCGCAAGATTAGAACGATTTTTACAAATGTGTGCAGAAGATAATATTCAAGTAGTTAATTGTACTTCTCCTGCTAACTATTTTCATGTTCTTAGAAGACAGCTTCATCGAGAATTTAGAAAGCCCCTGATTGTTATGACACCTAAATCAACTTTGCGTCATAAAAAAAACGTATCCTCGATTGATTATTTTATCAATGACTCAACATTTCATCGAGTATTGAGAAATAATATAAGTCTTGAAGAAGAAAAAAAAATAAATCGAGTTCTTTTATGTTCAGGTAAAATATTTTTTGAACTTCAAGATGAAATTGATAGGTTAAAAAAACAGAATATTATTATATTAAGACTAGATCAATTGTACCCGTTTCCGTATGAAGTTCTAAAAGAAGAGTTAATTAGGTTTCCAAAAGCAGAGATATATTGGGTACAAGAAGAACCCTCTAATATGGGTGCCTACAGATTCGTGAAGCACAGAATTGAGTCTGTATTGACTTCATTAAACCTTAATAAAAGTGAGCTACTGTTCATTGGAAGAAAAGCCTCGGCAACCCCAGCGACAGGAATTCTTGAAAGACACATGAAAAACCAAAAAAATATTTTAAGATTGGCTATTGAGGGTGATCAAAAAGAAATTTTTTCTAATAAGGATGGAATTTCTTTAATCAAATTTAAACTGCCAATTGAATAATCACTGCAAAGTGCTAAATAATATGTATGGCCATTGATATTAAGGTTCCATCTTTAGGAGAGAGTGTTGTAGAGGCTACTGTTGCGAAATGGTACAAAAAAATAGGAGATTCTGTTGCAGTTGATGAACCTTTATTAGAATTGGAGACTGACAAAGTAACTCTTGAGATACCCTCACCTACCTCTGGCAAACTTCAATCAATTTTTTCAAATGAGGGAGATATTGTTGTTGTTGGTGCTATTTTGGGCAGTGTAAATGAATCTACAGTTGATGAACAAATTCAAAAAAAACCACAAATAGAAATTTCAAGAAAGAATGAAAAAAAACAAGAGAACAATATCTCAATTAACAAGCAACAAAAGATTAATATTCCTAGAAACGATGATAGTAAAATTAATAAACTATCACCTTCTGTTCGTAAAATTGTTGTAGAAAAAAATATAGATATTCAATCTGTTGCTTCTTCTGGAAAAGGAGGAAGGATTACAAAAGGCGATCTTTTGTCCGATCCTCAGAAATCTGTTTCAAAAAATAAAGATGAAATGGATGTTTCTTCTGATACTTCTAAGAAAGAAGAGCGAGTTCCAATGTCACGTCTTCGACAAACAATAGCCAAGAGATTAAAAGAGGCTCAAAATAATGCTGCAATACTTACAACTTTTAATGAAGTGGATATGTACGAACTTATAAATACAAGAAATGATCACAAAGAATCGTTTGAAGAAAAATATGGAGTAAAATTAGGGTTTATGTCTTTTTTTGTTAAGGCATGTGTTACTGCGTTAAAGGATGTTCCTGATATAAATGCAGAAATAGAAAACAGTGATGTAATTTATAAAAATTATTATAACATTGGTGTTGCTGTAGGAACTGATCAAGGATTGGTTGTTCCAGTAGTTAAAGATGCTGACAAAAAGTCTTTAATAGAAGTTGAGAAAGAAATTTTTGACCTTGGTACAAAAGCACGAAACGGAAAATTAAGCATATCTGACTTGCAAGATGGAACATTTACTATTTCAAACGGTGGAGTTTATGGCTCTTTAATGTCTACACCCATACTAAATCCACCGCAATCAGGTGTATTAGGTATGCATAAAATTGAAGAGAGACCAGTGGCCATTGATGGTAATATAGTTGTTAGGCCAATGATGTACCTTGCATTATCGTATGATCATCGTTTGATTGATGGAAAAGCAGCTGTAACCTTTTTAGTTCGTGTCAAAGAAAGCTTAGAAGATCCGAGCAGAATATTATTGGGTGTTTAAATTTGGAAGAATTTGATGTTGTAATAATTGGTAGTGGACCAGGAGGATATGTTTGTGCGATTAGAGCCGCTCAACTTGGTTTTAAAGTATGCTGTGTAGAAAAAAGTAAATTAGGTGGAACATGTTTAAATATTGGATGCATTCCATCAAAATCACTTCTTCATACATCACATATATATAGTCAGGCAAAACATCACGAAATTTTGGGTATTTCTTTTTCCAATTTATCGTTTGATATAAAAAAAATGATGAAATCAAAAGAGGATAGTATTTCAATTTTGACAGAAGGCGTTGGTTTCTTATTTAAGAAAAATAAAATTATTCATAAAAAGGGATTTGCAAAAATTAATAGCAATGTAGAAGTTGAGTTAACAAACAATAAAAGTTCTGAAATTATTAAAACAAAAAATATTGTAATTGCTACAGGTTCGGAGTCTTCAGTTCCTAGAGATGTTTTAATAGATGAAAAAAATATTTTATCATCAACCGGAGCACTTAATCTAGCTAAAGTCCCTAATCATTTGGTGGTTATTGGTGCTGGATATATAGGTTTAGAAATGGGTTCGGTTTGGTCCAGACTAGGGTCAAAAGTTACTGTGGTAGAATATGAGGAACGCATACTTCCAAATATGGATCAAGAAATTTCTCAGGATTTTCAAAAAATCTTAATTCAACAAGGTTTTGATTTTAAATTATCTACATCATTAAATAAAGTGATTAAAAAAAATGATAAAATTTCAGCTCTTATTGAGAATAATGGACAAACACTCGAAATTGACTGCGATAAAATTTTAGTTTCAACTGGAAGGAAGCCATATACTTATGGACTGAACTTAGAGGCTGTAGGTGTTGAAACTGATACCAAAGGGTTTTTAAAGACAAACCATAATTTTCAAACTTCAGTTGAGAATATTTTTGCCATAGGTGATTGTAAATCTGGTCCTATGTTAGCACACAAAGCATCTGAAGAAGGAATAGCAGTAGCAGAAATATTATCTGGTCAAGCAGGCCATGTAAATTATGATGCAATTCCTTCAGTTGTATACACATTTCCAGAGGTTGCATCAGTAGGTAAAACTGAAGAAGAAATAAAAGAATTATCAATTGATTATAAAGTAGGTAAATTTCCATTTACAGCAAATGCAAAAGCAACAGTTATGCATGAAACAACTGGTTTTGTGAAAATTATTTCAAGTGCTCAAACTGATGAAGTTTTAGGTGTTCATATTATAGGATCAGATGCAGGAAATATGATAGCTGAGCTTGTAATTGCAAAAGAGTTTGGAGCTTCTGCAGAAGATATTGCTCGTACTTGTCATGCTCATCCAACACTTACGGAATCAATTAAAGAAGCAGCGCTTAATGTCGAAAAAAAATCAATTCATATATAATTAAAAAAACTACTACACTTTTGTTTTTTTAATTATGAAGTTAATTAGATATACCCACAGTGCAATTAGAGCATGATACAAATGAAAGCTAGTCATTGGTCCAATTATATCTACAAGGAAACCATTTTTACTAACAGTTAAAAAACTTATTACTAAGATCGACATCATTGCCCCTCTAAAAATCCTATATGTAAATTTCTTCTCTGGGAAGTTTAACGCAATAAGAATTGAAACAAATGACCAAAAGAAGATTAAATTAATTAAGAAGTATTTAGGCCAAATTATACTTATAAGTAAGCAAACTAATGCCGTAAATAATAGCATCCATGCTATTTTTTTCCAATCCAGGTTAAATGCCATTTGTACACTGATAAATGAAAGGCATATTATACCAGCATAGAGTCCAAGTTTTTTATTTAACTGGATCATAAACTCAGTATCTAGAAGTCCAAATCTTATAGCTCCCACAGCTGCAGCAATTCCAATCATCGCAATGCCAATGATTGCAAAATAATTTTTTTTTAAACTCAGTTGACGGATGGAATAGATTGAAGATATTACGATAAGAATTTCTGTAATTGCATAATGTGTTGGAAGCATTTTTAATTTTTCTGAGATATTTGTGACTCTAAATGTGCTTTTTTGATATCAGTAGACATCATTCTACTTCCATCGTGTGACCAACCGGGAGGGCCAAATAAATAAAGAAACCTTTGCTTGATAGTTAAACCATGAGAAAAAATATCTTTAAAAATTCTAATATATTCTGTGAATATTATTTTGAAAGGATTAAAGGTTGTCATTGGATCTACTAATCCATAATTAGGCAAATCATTATTATCTTCTTCAACAAATGTTCCAAACATTCTATCCCAAATTATGAGTGTTCCAGCATAATTTGCATCTAGATATTGTGGATTTTTACCATGATGAACCCGGTGATGAGAAGGTGTATTAAAAATAAACTCATACCATCTAGGCAGTTTTTTTACAGTATCAGTATGTAAAAAGAACTGGTAGGAAGCATTTACTACTCCACAAACTATTATAAGCCATGGGTCAAAACCAATTAAAACCAATGGTATTTTAAGCATCATTGTTCCAGTAAAATGTTTTGTCCAACCTTGACGAAGTGCTACTGCTAATGACAATCTTTCAGAAGAATGGTGAGTTACATGCATACCCCACATCCATCTTAAGCGATGACAGATTCGATGGTGAGTATAAAATCTTAAGTCATCAAGTATAAAACAAATAATTATAGATGAAATTGTTATGGGTATAACTGTTAGTTGATACTGCTGTGCCCAAAGTAATGCCCCAATAGTGATAGTTTTTGCCATAGCATTTATTGGGACACTTGCCAAACCTATAAAAATATTTAATCCACTTTCTTTAGCGTCACGAGTACCGCTAGCCTTAAAAAATCGAATGCTAACCATTTCAATAAAAATAAAGAATAAGTATACTGGCACAAAAAATACTTGAATATTTCTTGCTAAGTTAGGTGTAATGATTGTTTCAAGAGACATTCTTAATATTCTCTAACATTTTTTGCATTAGTTTGTGGATAATATTCACACCCTGTAAGGGTCTAATAAATACTTTAAATTCAGTTATCAAACCATTTTTATCCCAAGATATTAAGTCTACTCCATTAATATCTGTACCATCTATATTTAATGAAAATTCTAGGCTAGCAAAATTATTTTCGATTATTTCTTTTTCATATTTAAAGTTGCTAGAATTAAAAACTTCCGATGCCGATGCAAGATATTGCAAAGTCAAATTTTTCCCCCTTTGAGGGGTATAAACAACCGGAGAATAAAAAATGACATCGTCATGCAAAATTTCTTTGAGAAGATTATAGTCACGCAGTTTCACCACTTCATGCCATTTAGAGATGGGATTTTCCATTGTTAAGTAAAATATATTGTTATTTATTTCTTAGCAAGCGGGTGACTCTTAGAATAAGCTTCGTAAAGCTTTGAAGTTTCAACTTTCGTATACTTTTGAGTTGTTGATAAGCTACTATGACCTAGTAATTCTTGAATAGTTCTTAAGTCTCCCCCTGAATCAAGAAGATGTGTTGCAAAACTGTGGCGAAGTGCGTGAGGAGTTGCAGTTTCAGGAAGTGATAGTGAATTTCTTATTTTTTCAAGAGCATACTGAATAATACGTGGACTTAGCCTATTCATCCTTTTACCAACAAATAATGGATCTTCTGACCTTATTTCTTTAGGACATTCATTAATGTAATCTAGAATTCCTTTTTTTATGTAGTCCATCATAGGCACTATTCTTTCTTTGCCTCCCTTGCCCTTCACAAGAATGTAATCTTCATTTTCAATGTCTTCATAATTGAGGCCCAAAGCTTCAGAAATTCTTAAACCACATCCATATAATAGTAACAGAATAGATTTATTTCTTAATCCAATCCATTTTTCATCTTCTATTATTTTAGCATATTTAATTACTTCTATTGCTAAATTGACATTTATGGGTCGAGGTAAGCTTTTTTTCAATTTTGGTGATTTTAAAGATAATATTGGAGAGTTTTTTAAAACATCGTGTTTTATCAGATAATTAAAAAATGATTTTAAAGAAGATATGTTACGAGCTATCGAATTTGATATTATTCCATTATTTCTCTGATAGCTTAGAAAACTTCTAAAATCAGTAATTGTTAGATTTCTTAGGTTTTTAATACTTGGAATAGAATCCAAATGACTTTCAAGAAATTTAAAAAATTTTAAAACATCACTTTTATAACTGACAATAGTATTATTGCTGAGACTTCGTATTTTTGATAGATTGTCAACCCAACTGTTAAACTGTTTTTCTAATTCTACTTCCACCGAAATATTTAAAGTATTTTTTGATTTGTTTTTTTCCAGTCTTCCATAAATGCATCAAGTCCTTTTTTTGTTAATGGATGTTCGTAAAGTTCATATAAAACTTGAGGTGGTAAAGTTACAACGTCTGCACCAATGATTGCAGATTCTACAACATGGTCTAGGTTTCTTACAGAAGCCACAAGTATTTTAGTATTTAGATTTGAATAATTAGAATAGATACTTTTTATTTTCTTTATTAATTCCATTCCATTTTCACCAATATCGTCGAGCCTTCCTACAAATGGCGATATATAAGTGGCTCCAGATTTTGCCGCAATCAAAGCCTGCGTAGGAGAAAAACATAGTGTGACATTAGTCTTAATTTTCTTTTCAACCAGGTATTTACAAGCCTTTAATCCATCTGATGTTAAAGGTACTTTAACTACAATATTTTTTGCAATTTTGGAAAGTTTCTGGCCTTCTGAGATCATCCCGCCAAAGTCTAAAGCAGTAACCTCCGCACTTATTGGACCATTAACTATACATGATATATCTTTTAAAATTGTAAAAAAATCCTTACCAGATTTTGCAACAAGAGAAGGATTGGTAGTTACGCCATCGATCAGACCAGTTTCATTCAACTCTTTGATAGCATCTACATCAGCTGTGTCTAAAAAGAATTCCATAACATTTAAATTTTTGACTGATATATTTATATCATGAATAATTTTTTCACAATAATTTAATGTCGAAAAATACTTACTATGTTAATGTTTTATTAGCGTATCCATTAAGCAAAGGATTTACTTATAAGATTAATACTAAAAAAAAACCTTCTGCTGGAGAAATTGTTTCTATTCCATTTAGGTCAAAAACGTATTTTGGAGTAATTTTAAGTACCATTAATAAACCCAACTTATCTGATAAAAAAATTAAAAATGTTTTGGCGACTTCATCAATTGCGAAACTAAACTCCAAGATGATCAGATTTTTAAATTGGGTTGCAGAATACAATCTTATTGATCATGGACAAGTTTTAAAAATGATTTTGTCTCAGGGTATAATATATTTTGAGAAAAAAGGGAAAGAAGATAAAATAGATGAAACTTATAACATTCCTGATGTAATTAAACTTAATTCTGATCAAGAAAATGCATCGAAAAAAATAATTAAAATTTGTAAAAATAAAGAATACACAACTATATTGCTTGATGGACTTCCTGGATCTGGAAAGACAGAAGTTTATTTTAAAGTTCTTCAAAACAAATTATTTAACAGTTCTCAGAGTTTAATTTTATTCCCAGAAGTTTCTCTAACAAATGAATTCGTAAGAAGAATAAAAAGAAGGTTTGGATTTACTCCTGAAATATGGCACTCAAAAATAAATATTTCTCAAAAGAAGAAAATGTTAAAAAGAATTATAACAGGTAAGTCCAAGATTATTGTTGGTGCACGTTCTGCACTTTTTTTACCATTTAAAAAATTAGGAATGATCATTATTGATGAGGAACATGACTCGTCTTTTAAGCAAGAAGAAAAAGGAATTTATCATGCAAGAGATATGTCTGTTGTTAAGGCTTCAATTGAAAAGATTCCACTATTATTAGTAAGCGCTACACCTTCTTTAGAGACAACATACAATGTTTTAATAAAGAAATATTTAAAAGTTTCATTAGAAAATAAATTTAATACAACCTCAATGCCTAAAATTCATATTGTAGATATGAAAAAAGAAAAATTAGGAAGAGATCAATGGATTTCTAGTATCTTAGCAAAGAATATTGAAAAAAGCTTAGAAGATAAGAAGCAAGTTTTATTGTTCGTTAACAAAAGAGGTTACGCACCTGTTGTTATTTGTAAAAATTGCGGTCATAAAGTGACTTGTAAAAATTGTTCTAGTTATTTGGTTGAGCATTTAAAAAATAAAAATTTGTTATGTCATCATTGCGGATTCAGATTAAATTCTTTTAACTTGTATTGTTCGGCATGTAATAATGATGACAAAGAATTTTTAGATTATGGTGTTGGGATAGAAAAGATATTTGCTGAAGTATCTCGCATGTTTCCTCTGGCACGTGTTTGCTTGTTTTCCAGTGATTATATTAAATCTCAAATCGAAATGTCAGACAATGTAGAAAAAATAATTAATTATGAATATGATATAATTATTGGAACTCAATTGATTACAAAAGGATATCATTTTCCATTTCTTTCGTGTGTGGGAATTATTGATGCCGATATGACACTTAGGGGCGGTGATTTAAGAGCATCAGAAAAAACTTATCAAATGCTTTATCAGGTAGCGGGAAGAGCTGGACGCTCAGATAATTTAGGAAAAGTATTTTTACAAACTTATTTTCCTGATAATGAAACAATTCTTTCCCTGTTAAATATGGAACGAGATAATTTTTATATAAACGAAATAAAGTCTAGAAATGATTCACTTTTGCCTCCAATTGGTAAAATGGCTGCATTAATAGTCAGTGGTAACAAAAATGATAAAGTGCAAAGACAATGTTTGTTACTGGCAAATCGAGTTCCTATTATTAATGACTTAGAAGTTTATGGGCCGGCACCAGCTCCTCTTTCAAGGCTCAAAGGTCGCTTTCGACAGAGATTTCTTATTCATGATAAAAAAGCCAGAAATATGCAAAAAATTATAAATGCATGGTTATCCAAAATAAAGGTTAATTCCGATGTTAAAATTTCAGTCGATATTGATCCCTATAGATTTGTATAAATATGTGGAATGCGACATTCCTTTACTTGAAAAAACTGAGAGTTAGTGTTACGGAATGAGTGAGTTTTTGAGGAAATTTCACAAATAATGTCTAATTCAAATATACGCCAAATAGCTTCTGTTGAGAGATATGCAAATGCGTTGTTCCAATTGGCAAAAGAAGCAAAAGTTCTTGATACTATTTCAACTGATTTAAACAATTTAAAAAAGATTTTAAATAGTCATACTGATTTTTTATCTCTCATTAAGAATCCATCTATAGGGAAGTCAGTAAAAATTAATGTTTTTAACGCCATTGCAAAGAAAATTGAACTTTCTAAACTTACAACTAATTTTATCGGTGTAATTATTAAAAAAAATAGAATTAGTTTTTTATTAGATATGATTAGTGCTTTTGATCACCTTATTGCATCTCTCAAAGGGGAAAGATCTGCGACAATTACCTCAGCCCAAAAACTTTCGGAATCTGAAATTAAAGATATAAAGATTAAACTAAAAGAAAAATTTGATGCAGATTTTATAATCAATCTAGTTTCCGACCCCGACTTGATTGGTGGATTAAAAATTCAAATTGGTAGTCAAATGATCGATAGTAGTATTAAAAATCAATTGCAATTATTAAAAGAAAAAATGAAAGAGGTCGCTTAAATGAAAATTCAACCTTCTGAAATATCAAAAATACTCAAAGAAGAGATAAAGAATTTTGGCTCTGAGTCTGAAATAACTGAAGTTGGCCAAGTTCTATCCGTTGGGGATGGAATCGCAAGGATATATGGACTTGATAACGTGCAAGCCGGAGAGATGGTTTTGTTTTCAGACGGAACAAAAGGAATGGCACTTAATTTAGAAAATGACAACGTCGGAGTTGTTCTTTTTGGAAGTGATGCAAATATTAAAGAAGGCGATACAGTAAAAAGAACGAATGCAATTGTTGACGTTCCAGTTGGAAAAGAATTGTTGGGTAGAGTAGTTGATGCATTGGGTGCTCCAATTGATGGAAAAGGAAATATTAATTCTGAGAATAAGAGTAGAATTGAAGTCAAAGCACCAGGCATTATTCCACGAGAGTCAGTTTCAGAACCTATGCAAACTGGATTAAAAGCTATTGATAGCCTAATTCCTATAGGTCGAGGTCAAAGAGAGTTAATTATAGGTGATAGACAAACTGGAAAAACTGCAATAGCGATCGATACTATTATTAATCAAAAATCAATCAACGATTCAGGAGATGAATCAAAAAAACTTTACTGTGTTTATGTTGGAATTGGTCAAAAAAAATCTTCAATTGCACAAATTGTTAAGACTCTCGAAGATGCTGGAGCAATGGAATATACAATAGTTGTTGCTGCAACTGCAAGTGATGCAGCGCCATTGCAATTTTTAGCACCATATACTGGATGCTCTATGGGGGAATTTTTTAGAGATAATGGAATGCATGCACTTATTATTTATGATGATCTTTCCAAACAAGCAATTGCTTATAGACAAATGTCACTTTTATTAAGGAGGCCTCCTGGACGTGAAGCTTTTCCAGGAGATGTATTCTATTTACATAGTCGTTTGCTAGAGAGAGCAGCGAAACTTAATGATGAATATGGGGGAGGTTCTTTGACAGCTTTACCAGTTATTGAAACCCAAGCAAATGATGTGAGTGCATTCATTCCTACAAATGTTATTTCAATTACTGATGGACAAATATTTTTAGAAACCGAATTATTTAACCAAGGCATTAGGCCAGCAGTGAATGTGGGTTTAAGTGTATCTCGTGTTGGCTCAGCAGCTCAGACGCAAGCTATGAAAAAAGTTGCAGGGTCAATTAAATTAGAGCTTGCACAATACAGAGAAATGGCTGCATTTGCTCAATTTGGATCTGACCTTGATGCTTCTACACAAAAATTATTAAATCGTGGTTCTAAATTAACTGAACTTTTAAAGCAGAACCAATACTCACCAATGACTATTGCTGAACAAGTAATTTCGGTATTTTCTGGAGTGAATGGTTATCTTGATGATTTAGAGTTAAATCAGGTTAAAGATTTTGAAAAAGATCTTTTTGCATTAATTCAGTCATCTCATTCAAATATAATTGATACAATTAATACTTCAGGAAACTTAGATGATGATACCTCATCGAAACTAAGTTCTATTGTTGAAGAGTTTAAGAAAAATCGTTAATAAAATATGCCAAGTCTTGATGATATAAAAAAACGCATTGTAAGTGTTAAATCAACTCAAAAAATAACCAAAGCAATGAAGATGGTTGCTGCAGCAAAGTTGCGACGTGCTCAAGAATCAGCAGAATCAAGCCGGCCTTACTCTGATAGTATGAGAGATCTTATTGGCCCAATTTCACAAGGATATCAGCGAAAGATAGATGTGAGAAATCTTTTAACTGGTGGAGAAAAGAGCCAAATTCATATGCTTGTTTTATTTACTTCTGAGAGAGGCCTTTGTGGAGGATTTAATTCTATCATCACTAAAAGTGTAAGAGATAAAATCTTAGAGTTAGAAAAGGAAAATAAAACAGTCAAAATTATTTGCGTTGGTAAAAAAGGTTATGATCTTTTAAAAAGACAATACTCAGAAATAATAACTGAAGTAATTGATATGAGGTCCGTTAAATCAGCATCGTATCAAGATGCTAAAAATATATCAGATAAAATCATTAAAATGTTTTTTGCGGGTGAATTTGATATGTGTTCTATTTTTTATAATAAATTTAAGTCAGTTATTTCCCAAATTCCTACAGAGCAAAAAATAGTTCCTATAAAAATTGAATCAGATTCCACAAATGAAGAATCAGACACACAATCTTTCTTTGAATTTGAGCCAGGTGAATCAGAAGTATTAGAAGAACTGTTGCCGTTAAATTTTACAATTCAAATTTTTAAGGCTCTTTTAGAGAGCGCAGCCAGTGAACAAGGAGCACGTATGAGTGCCATGGACAATGCATCTAGAAATGCTTCAGATATGATCGATAATTTAACGTTATTTTATAACCGTTCTAGACAAGCAATAATCACAAAAGAGTTAATTGAGATTATTTCTGGAGCAGAGGCAGTTTAAATAAAGGAGTTAAGTATGACAACTAATAATAAAGGATCTATTTCTCAAGTGATTGGAGCAGTAGTGGATGTTAGATTTGAAGATAATCTACCTGCTATCCTAAGCGCTCTTGAGTGCCAAGTTGATGACAAAAAGGTGACACTTGAAGTTGCTCAACATTTAGGAGAGTCAACTGTAAGAACTATTGCGATGGATTCAACTGATGGAATGACAAGGGGTGACGAGGTCTTAGATACTGGTAGTCAAATTCAGGTTCCTGTTGGGCCCGAAACTCTTGGTCGAATAATGAATGTGGTTGGTGAACCTGTTGATGAAAGGGGAAAGATTGAGACCACTGAAAAATGGGCGATTCATAGAAATGCTCCAGATTTTGTTGATCAAGCCACTGAGACAGAAATTCTTGTTACTGGAATTAAAGTTGTTGATTTGTTAGCTCCATATTCTAGAGGAGGCAAGATTGGTCTTTTCGGAGGAGCTGGTGTAGGCAAAACAGTTATCATTATGGAATTAATTAATAATATTGCAAAAGCTCATGGTGGTTACTCTGTATTTGCTGGTGTTGGAGAAAGAACCAGAGAAGGTAATGATTTGTATCATGAAATGTTAGAGTCAGGGGTTAATAATTTAGAAGGAAAAAATTCTAAGTGCGCTCTTATTTTTGGTCAGATGAATGAGCCTCCAGGAGCGAGAGCTCGTGTGGCACTTACTGGCCTTACTGTTGCAGAGTATTTTAGGGACATGGAAGGTCAAGATGTACTTTTCTTTATTGATAATATTTTTAGATTTACGCAAGCGGGTTCTGAGGTTTCTGCATTACTAGGTCGTATTCCATCTGCTGTTGGATATCAACCAACACTTGCAACTGAAATGGGTACATTACAAGAGAGGATTACATCAACTAATAAAGGTTCGATTACATCTGTTCAGGCGATTTATGTGCCAGCAGATGATTTAACAGATCCAGCTCCTGCAACGTCTTTTGCTCACTTAGATGCAACAACTGTTTTATCAAGACAAATTGCTGAGTTAGGAATTTATCCAGCCGTTGATCCTCTTGATAGTACTTCAAGAATTTTAGACCCAAGAATTGTTGGAGACGAACATTACCGAGTTGCTCGAAATGTCCAAGCTGTTCTTCAAACTTACAAATCACTCCAAGATATTATTGCTATTCTTGGGATGGATGAGTTGTCTGAAGAAGATAAACTTACTGTGTTAAGGGCAAGAAAAATTCAGAGATTTATGTCCCAACCATTTTTTGTTGCTGAAGTTTTTACGGGTACTTCAGGAAAATATGTAGAGCTTGATGATACTATCAAGGGGTTTGATGCTATCTGTAAAGGCGAATATGATCATCTGCCTGAGGCAGCGTTTTATATGGTAGGAACTATTGAAGAAGCTGTAAAGAAAGCCGAAAAAATGGCTGTAGAGGCAGCGGCTTAATTTTTTATGTCAGAGTCTTTTAATTATAAAGTTGTTACCCCTGAAAGGATTTATCTTGAAGGTGAGGCCGCAATGGTTGTAGTTCCTGGTATTGAGGGTGATATAGGATTTTTATCAAGCCATTCTAATCTTATAACTTCTATGAGGCCTGGATTAATTAAACTAAAAGATTCTCATGAAAAAGATAACACACTTTTTGTTGAGGAAGGATTTGTTAAGTTTTCAAAAAATGAATTATTAATCCTTGCCGTCGGAATTGATGACGAAAAGTCAATAAACGCTGAATTCATTAATGAGAAAGTTAATAGGTTAACAGAAGTTTTGGAAAATTCTGAAGATGATAAAAAATCAAAAATTCAAAATAAAATTGACAGTTTAAAATTACTCATTAATTAATTATAAAAAATATTTAAATTCATTTATTATTTTTTTGTATAGTTCTTTCTTAAATGGAACTATTAATTCAAGTATTTTATTTTTTGAAACCCACGACCATTTTTTAAATTCGGGATTTTTTGAGTTAATATTAACTCCTTTATCATTTCCAAAATATTCAATAAGGTACCATTTTTGTTTTTGTCCAATAAATTTTCCTTTCCATAATTTTTTTTGTAAATATTTAGGAAGTTTATAAGAAAACCATTTTTTAGATTCAAGAATAACTTCATAATTCTTTTCAATTCCAGTCTCTTCAAACATTTCTCTTTTAAGAGCCTTCAATGTACTTTCGCCTCTATCAATTCCTCCTTGCGGCATTTGCCAGGCAGATCTATTTTTATCAAACCTTTGACCAATAAAGATTTCTTTATTTGAGTTGATAATCATCATTCCAACTCCACGTCGATATCTTTCTTCAGGTAAATTATTCAATTTTTATTTCTTCTGAGAGAAGATTGAGCGCATACTGCAGTTGATTATCCACTTGCTCTTCTGCATTATAAAAATTTTCGACTTCAATATCTGGAGTGATACCAATTTTATGTATTGAATCTCCAGAAGGTGTGAAGTATAAGGCTGTGGTCATTCTGATTGCACTAGAATCTTTTAATGGGAAAATAGTTTGGACAGATCCTTTACCATAAGATTGAGTTCCGACTATTGTTGCTCTTTTATGGTCCTGAAGTGCTCCAGCTACTATCTCTGAAGCTGATGCAGATCCTTCATTAATTAGGACAATTATTGGCTTGCCTTTAGCTAAGTCTCCATTAGAAGCACTAAATCTTGAAATATCTTTTTTATCTCTGCCTTTTATTGAAACAATTTCTCCAGAGTTCAAAAAATTATTAGTCACTTTTGTGGATTGATCTAAAAGTCCTCCAGGATTATTTCTCAGATCTAATATGTATCCAGTTAAATTCATATGACCAATTTCTTTGTTTAAATTTTTTATTGCTTTTTTGATCCCTTTATTAGCTTGTTCACTAAATGAAATTAATCTTATGTAGCCTATGTTACCTTCGGGTTTATATTTTACAGCTTGAACAGTAATGATTGCTCTTTTTAAGGTGATCACCAAAGGTTCCTGTTCTCCTAGACGTGCAACCGTAATATTAAGTTTTGTCCCTACTGGGCCTCTTAGTTTATCAACTGTATCTTGAAGAGAGAGTCCTAGAATTCCTTCATCATTGATATGGGTTATGAAGTCGCCAGGCCTAATACCTGCTCTTGCAGCAGGAGTATCGTCAATGGGTGAAATTACCTTTATGTATCCATTTTCCATTGTTATTTCTATTCCAAGCCCTCCAAACTTTCCTTTTGTTTCCTCTTGCATTTCAATATAAATTTCTGCATTCATGTATCCCGAGTGTGGATCTAAAGATTGAAGCATCCCATTAATTGCATATTCAATTACTTTTTCATCATGAACTTCTTCAACATAGTTTTTTTTAATAATGTCAAATACATCTCCAAATACATCCAGTTTTTTATATAAGTTCTGATTATCAGCTGATAGCAAAGTTGATAAACATGCAGTTGAAATGAAAACTAAAAATACAATAAAGATTCTCATACTATCTTCTGTGATATGGATGATTTATTTTTATAGTAACAGATCTATATATTTGTTCTAATAAAATTATTGCAGCAAAAGAATGAGTAAGGGTCATTCTACTTAGCGACATAACCATATTTCCTTTTTTTAAAAATTGTTCACTAAATCCATCTGTACCTCCAATCATGAAAGTTATAGTTTTGGACTGAGTATTGAATATTAAATCTTTTAACTGATGAGTTTTTAATTGTTCACCTTTTTCATCTAAAAGTATTACATAATTATTAGCATTTTTTTTGCTAATAATTTCAACCATTTTTTCCCCCGAAACTTTTTTTTCTGAAAATCGTCCTAGAATTTTTCCAGATATTTTTCTTAGGCGTACTTGATATTTATTAAAAAGATCTTTTTCAAAATCAAATTTAAATTTATCCTGATATAATAATTCTATATTCACTCTACAATTATTCTATTTCAATCGACCACATCTTTTCAAGATTATAAAATTTTCTTGATTCTTTTTTAAATAAATGGACGATGACATCGCCACTATCAATTATTATCCATCCACTATTATTATTACCTTCAATTCTTGACTTCGTGATATTAAGCTTTTTAAGTTTTGTATAAACGGAATGTGACATAGAACCAATATGTCTATTTGAAGTTCCAGTTGCAAAGACAAGATAGTCTGTCATTGAGGTTTTTTTGGTTACATCAATTGAAACTATATCTATTGCTTTATTTTCCTCTAGATCATTTATAATATTATTTAAAAGATTCATTGTTATCTAAATAGATCTTAGATTTGATGAAGAAATTTTCTCATTGAAATCATGAATAAATATCCAAGAAGGAATTTTTTTGTAGATCGTATTTCGAGAATTAAAATCTAGTCTGAATTTTTCATACTTTTTTGCAATTTTTGAATTCAATATTTCATGTTTAGAACTTTGACGATTAAATATTACGATTGGTATTTGATGAAAAATTTCATCATAATCCTTCCACTGACTCATTTTACTAAATGAATCACTGCCCATCAAAAAAATAAAATTATTTTTAGAAAATCTCTGATTTATATATTTTATATTATCAATTAAGAAGTTAGATTTCACTTTATCTTCAAAGTATACGGTTTTAATTTTTTTTGTATTAATTATTGAAGATATTTTTTCTATTCTTTCTTCAAGAGGAAGATAGTTTTTCGAGTCTTTTAAAGGATTCTGCTTTGTAATCATCCACCATACTTCATTAAGATTAAAAAGTGTAATTGCCTTATTGCTGATTTTGAGGTGGCCATCGTGAGGTGGATTGAAAGAACTTCCCAGAATTCCTATCTTCATACTTTACTTTTATGGTCTTGTTTGACCGTTCCCTCTAACAATATATTTGTATGTTGTTAATCCTTCTAGACCAACGGGACCTCTGGCATGTAATTTTCCAGTAGCTATGCCAATTTCTGCTCCCAATCCAAACTCTCCTCCATCAGCAAATTGAGTAGAAGTGTTATGCATTACAATGGCGCTTCCAACAGAGTTTAGAAATTTTTCAACATTATTCTTATTTTCAGAAATAATACTCTCAGTATGACCTGAACCATATTTAGCGATATGGTTGATTGCATCATCAACATTATTCACAATTTTAATTGAAATTATTGCATCCATATATTCTGTTTTCCAATCTTCTTCCGATGCTAAAACAATTTCACTAAATTTCTCTTTACATTGTTTATCTCCACGGATCTCACATCCGCCTTTTTTTAAATCCTCAATAATTTTTGGCAAATGAGAATCTATACACTTTTGATTGATAAGGATTGTTTCTGCTGCACCACAAATACTTGTTCTTCTTAACTTGGCATTTGTAATAATTTTACTTGCGGAATCTGGATCTGAAGTTTCTTCAACATATATATGGCAAATTCCATCCAAATGCCCAATTACGGGTATCTTTGCAATATCTTGAACTTTTTTAACTAATCCCTTACCTCCTCTTGGTACAATTACGTCTATATAATTAGACATCTTAGAAAGCAAAAAATCTACTGCAGATCTATCAGTGGTTTCAATC
>Ga0257112_10000327_pt1 | contig 20523 bp, 14 predicted proteins | sample LP_taG_5_FD_191565 | JGI IMG/M metagenome (GOLD analysis project Ga0257112, IMG submission 191565) | Marine microbial communities from Northeast Subartic Pacific Ocean, Canada - LP_J_2015_P26_1000m | ecosystem: Environmental > Aquatic > Marine > Oceanic | place: Canada: Northeast Subartic...
TACCAAAAACTATCTTAGTTTTTTTCGAAACTTTCTTTTCTATAAGATACTCTAAGCATACTTGGATAAAAAGACCTATGAGTAGTATTAAAGTCGCAAAAAATATATCACGAGTATAAAAATAGGTAATCGTGAAAATTATTATTGGTAAGTATTCAATAATTTGTTTCATTTCAAAATTATCTCAATAAGATTGAACTAATATTAATTAATGAAAGGATACAATTCCTTTTAGATCTAACTCCCTTCCTAATCTTTATGAAAATAAGAACTCTGTTAAAAAATATATCCCTTCAAGAATTAATATAATGATTAGAAAAAGTCTCCACCTCATATTAATTATCAAACTCTACGGAAACCTCACCATCCATAACATTCGTGGAAATAATTTTACTGACCTTATACGAACTAGATTTCAATGATACTGTAAAGTCTTTTTGAGTAAAAGTCTTGTCTGAATTTTTTGGGATTTTACATCTGAAAAAAATATTGTTCGTAGGGTTGTCTTGTCTGCATCAAATAAGTCTTTTTACTCATAAACCTCACTCACTTGAACCTTATTATAATATTGAAACTGAATGGTCGTTTTGACTGAGTTAGGATAAACGGACTCAGTAAACGATAATTAGGTGGATTGAATAAATTGGACTTTGAGGAACTATCTAGTAGATATTTTTCCCTTAAACAATTTTGTCTGTCTTTTTTGGAAAGAAAAATTAAATTTTACTCACACTTTGAAGATAAAGGGGAATATGTGTGAACAACTGAGGAATTAGTAATTGCAAGAGATTGTGTAGAAATAGACATTCGTAGAATGGTCATAATTCATAGGTGAGACTCGAACTCCCACTCCATTACTGAAACTAGCACGTCTACCAATTCCGCCACTACGGACTCACTCACGGATCATTAATGCTATCGTATTGATAATAAAGTAGTAACTATTTTGTGTATTCAAGTTAAACTTGAAGCTGTCACAGGTAAGCTGGAGACTGAAAGCTGCAATCCTTAAAATCGATAAAATTAATTAAAAGGAGAATTACATGGAAAACCTTATTCAGGGGACTTCCACAAAATTAAAAGAGTGGCTCGCACTTTTTCAAAGACAACGTCAAGTCCGGTATGCTGTACTTGTCATCTATCTCCTTATCTGGCTCTTTTCATCTGGAAGCCTTTCTACAACCATCTGGGTTGGAGTCGGAGTCGGACTCGGCTGGATTAGCGGAAGAGACAACGAGCAAGAAAATTAAAATGCCGGGTTCAGTCTTAATAACCGGTGCCAGCACAGGAATTGGAAGGGCTCTGGCTTTTGAATTTTCACGCAGGGGTTTTGCCTTAGGCTTATGTGCAAGACGTCTGGAATTGCTGGAGGAACTCGAAGAAGAATTGTCCGGTGAAAATCAGGTTGCGGTTGCTCATCTTGATGTTGCGGATCTGGAAAGTGTTCCGGAGGTCTTAAACAAGCTTACAGATGAACTAGGTGGAGTCAGTATTATAATTGCAAATGCCGGTATCGGCGGAAGAAGTTATCCGGGAGAAGGCACCTTTCATCAGGACCGTAAGATAATAGAAATTAACGTACTTGGCGCAATGGCCACCATTGATGCAGGTGCAGATATACTAAAAAAACAGGGCGGCGGACAAATCGTAGGAATTTCTTCAATCGCAGGTTTTAGGGGACTTTCCGCAACCCCGGCTTATTCTGCTTCCAAGGCAGCACTTTCAACTTACATGGAGGGTATCCGGAATCACCTTCTGCAGCACAAGATAGCTGTCACTGTCATCAATCCGGGATTCATTGACACTCCCATCAATACCCATCGAAAAAGCCGCCCCTTTCTTATTTCTGCAGAAAAAGGAGCTCAGCTAATGGCTGACATGATTGAAAAGCAGGTTTTGTCCTCCACCATTCCGGTTTGGCCATGGGCAGTAATTTCCCGAATAATGCACCTAATTCCGGAACGTCTCTGGTGCAAAATCAACGTCTGAGTAATTCAGAGTTGCTCCAAAAAGCATCATTTGTTTTGGATATTCCAAACGCAAAAACTAAATCGAAATCTAATATCCCTTTCTTTCAAGAGAATGTAATTTCAAATCCCGCCTTTTCAATCGTGTCCTGCAGTTGTTCCTGCGAAATTATTGAGAAATCATATTCCAATGAGGCTTGTTTCTCAGCATAAGAAACGGTTGCTGACTGTACTCCGTCTTTTCCGCAAATTACTTTTTGCAGTCGCGCTGAGCAACCGTCACAGTGCATTCCTGAAATATTCCAATTAACTGTTTCCATATATTCCGTGTTGAGTAAGGTCGGCTTAAAGCTACGTTTGAAATGTGTTCGCAGCTGTTTAATTCAAAAAACTAATATTGCTAATATTGTTTGTAATCTCTGCTTGATGAAACATAATGAACCAGTTATAAAGCTTGTTAATGTAATTCCATTATACTGTAGTGGGGTATATAGTAAAGAAAAAAAAGGAACCAGTTTTGCAGACTAATTGTGACTCGCGTCTGAACAAAGTACCATCGGGAGGATGTGTCTAATTTTCAGTCTTAATCAAGAGGAGAGAGAAATGATTGAAGAGTTTATCAAAGCACTGCCAAAAGCCGAATTACACCTGCACATAGAGGGTTCTCTTGAACCCGAACTGATGTTTGAGTTGGCTGAACGGAACAATGTACCTTTGCCGTTTGCATCCGTTGAGGAAGTACAGGCGGCATATGTATTCAGTGATTTACAATCATTTTTGGATATTTACTATGCCGGCGCAGGAGTGCTTTTACAGGTGTCTGATTTTTTTGATTTGACATGGGCTTATATACAGCGTGTTCAAAAACAAAATGTGCGGCACATTGAAATCTTTTTTGATCCTCAAATTCACACCGATCGAGGTATTCCTTTCCAAACTGTGATCACCGGAATCCACAAAGCACTGGTTGAAGCAAAACAAAAATTCGGAATTACTTCGCGTTTGATTCTGTGTTTTTTAAGGCATTTAAGCGAGGAAGCCGCTTTAGCGACTTTAGCAGATGCTCTGCCTTTCCGTGGGTGGATTGAAGGAGTTGGGTTGGATTCATCTGAAGTCGGATTCCCTCCGGAAAAGTTTGAACGGGTTTTTGCAAAAGCAACTGATGCAGGTTTACGAAAAGTCGCACATGCCGGTGAAGAAGGGCCTCCGGAATACATTTGGCAGGCTTTGGATTTACTCGGAGTTTCCCGGATTGACCATGGAGTGCGCTGCATGGAAGATCCAAAACTAGTGGAGCGTCTCGTTAAAGAAAAAATACCCCTGACAGTCTGTCCACTTTCAAACACAAAATTACGTGTTTTCGATAAAATGGAGAATCACAACCTCAAACAAATGCTGGATGCCGGACTTTGCGTAACCATAAATTCCGACGACCCGGCTTATTTTGGCGGCTACATGAATGAGAATTTTCTGGCCGCTCAAAATGGTTTAAATCTGAGTCAGAAAGACATTGTTCAAATAGCTAAAAACGGATTTACAGCCAGTTTTCTGCCACAGGAAGACATAGACGTTCACCTAAAATCCATTGATGAATTTGTTGCTGAACAAATAGTTTCAGATTGAACGTTTGAGAATCAATAAGTTGCCTCCTAGAATCAATACTATGCCGATTACTGCATACGCAGTCCATTGATAACCTTCGAATATTGTTGAAATTCCCAGTGCAACTAAAGGAAAAATCAAGGTTGCATATGCTGCACGCTCCACCCCTACCCGTCCGAGTAATGTGAGGTAAGACCAAAAGGCAATGATGGATGCAAAAACGGAGAGAAACACCAACGAACTGACGTACGAAACAGTGAACTCAAAATTAAATTCACGTCCTGTTGACCATGCTAATACAAGCATCAGCAGTGCTCCGTATGTCATCCCATAAGTGTTTGACTGTACCACCGGAATACCCTCGCGTTGATTTCTGGCAGAAGCGATATTACCCAGCGAAGCTAAAAATGTTGCCAACACAGCCAAAGTCGCTGCAAATAAATTTTCACTTCCGGTCTCAAAATCACTGACTTCCGGCCAGAAAACCAATATGATACCAGACAGTCCCAAAACGGCTCCAATCACAACACGAAGTTCCAGACGGTTTTTTAGAAAAATTGCTCCGTTCAGCATGTTCATCACAACAATGGTGCTGAATATTACTGCAGCCAAACCGCTGGTGAGTGTTAATTCGGAAATGTAGAAAAGCCAATAATTGAGGGCAAAGAGACTCACTCCCTGCAAAAACATGAAGCCGTGGTCACGGAGTCTAAAACTCAACTGAAGTCCGGAATACCTGCAATAGATCCATGATATTCCGGAAGCCAACAGGAAACGATAGGCGACAGAAACCATTGGATCGACTACACCAAGCTGAAATTTGATGACCAGCCAGCTTGAACCCCAAATGAGGATGGTCACAACGTAAAGCAGTACGTTTTGCGCTGATCCCGATAAAACCGAATATCCAGGGCCGCCTGAAGCTCCGGTGCCAATTGTCAAATTCGTGCTCCGCCGTCGATTTCCAGCATACGTCCTGTGTAGTATTCATTTTTGAGGATGAAGAGCGCGCCGTCAGACATTTCACTCGTTTCCGCAAATCTCCGCAGCGGAATACTATTGGTGAATTTTTCTTTGATGTCGTCCCTTAAAGAGACCACCATTTCAGTAGCAGTGAACCCGGGAGCAATGCCTGCAACCCTGATTCCGTACTGCGCCAGTTCCTGTGCCCAGAGAACGGTCATTGCAGAAACCCCCGCTTTTGCTGCAGAATAGTTGCTTTGCCCAAAATTTCCTGAGCGAGCAACGCTGGCAATATTGATGATCACACCAGGTTTTTTCAGTTCAACAAATTGCGCTGCTGCTTCACGTCCACAAAGAAAAACACCTGTCAGGTTTGTATCTATAACTGCCTGCCATTTGGAAAGTGGGAATTTTCTTATTTCTCCGTCCTTGACCTTGACCAGAAGACTGTCCCGTAAAATGCCTGCATTATTGATGCTTGCGTCCAGTGTCCCGAAATCACTGACTACCTGTGAATAAACATTCTCAACGGCGGATTCTTCTGTCACATTTAATTCGTATCCGCGTGCTTCAACACCTTTGTCTTCACACTCCTTGCGGGTTTTTTCCAGTGCATCCAGATCAATATCAGCAAGTGCGACTTTCATTCCGTTGGCTGCACAGTCCAGTGCAAATTGACGTCCCAAACCCTGGGCCGCCCCTGTAACAATAATTACTTTATCCTTGAGTTCCATTTGATTTTATCTTTTAAAATTTTTGATGCGCCATTCCTGTCTTGAATATGCATTTTTTTGCAGATTATTAGTGGATAATTTCGAAAGGCATTTGATTAAAATAGCTGGCGGAGGGAGAGGGATTCGAACCCCCGAAGACCTTGCAGCCTTAACGGATTTCAAGTCCGTCGGTTTCAACCACTCACCCATCCCTCCGTAACAACTTATGGTCTATAATATACAGTAATTACTCAAGTCTGAATTCTTTATCTGTGGAGTTTTTCAAAATAATTATAGTTTAATAAAAAGTATACTACTTGTCATTCCGAACTTGATAAGAGATCCGGATTCCACATCATGCTGAATTAAAGAATTGAAAGTATCCCCCCTGAAATCCGGGTTTTAGCTACGCTACACGGATGTGCTACTTCCCGGACACCCTTTGCAATTGACATCTTGAATCGAATAATTTCTTAATGATATTTTTGGATAATATTATTTTTCAGCAGATACTAATTAATTACTGGGCCAGTACAGCTTGGGGATCTTAAAACTGTTAATATTAATGATTGAGGGCTTGCTCAAAAACTTTAAGGGTTTCAGTGAGCATGATTTGGGGATTGAATCGAGTTTCTGCATCACGACGTGCTCCCTGACCAAGTCGTTCACATAGTTCCGGATTTGCCAGAATTTTGCGTAACTCTTCCGTCAGCGATTCCGCAGTTTGTGTTTCAGCCAAATATCCATTTTCTCCGTGCCGGATTATTTCCGGAAGACATCCTGTCGGGAATGCAACTACCGGTGTAGCCACTGAAAAGAATTCTACCGCAACCCTGCAGATGACTTCAGATTCCACTGAACTTACAACCCCGACATCTGCAAATCCCATTAACTGCCTGATATCCTCTCTCATTGTAATTAGCCTTACATGTGCTTCAAGTTTAAATCTGCGGATATCATTATGGAGAGCCTGCATTTCCGGCTCATTGCTGGCTGTGTCTCGGTACGGTATAAGCAACACCAAATCAGGAAATTCAGTCAGTAATTGACTCAAACTTTGAAGAAGGATACGCTGCCCCTTGACAGGACGAATACGTCCAACAACTGCCAGAACTTTGGCTTTTTGGGGAATTTCAAATTCAGTCCGGTAATCTCCTGGCGGCTTCAGAGGTAAGTCCGAACATTCAACCGGATAGTAAATTGTTTTCAGCTTTTCCGGTGAAATTGGAACTGCATCAAGTAATCGCTCTGCAACTATTTCTCCGGCAGTAATGTAATTTGCAGTCCAATCAATGTGCATTTTTCGATTCAGCCAATGCTGAAGCAATGGCCTGGTAGTGCCGCGTGTTCTGATAACCGGAATGGGATTTTCAATACGATTAGTAGACAGGGAACGTGCAGCAAAAACAAATAGAGGGAAACCTTCCGAGCGATGTGGATTGATCAAATCAATCTGTTCTTCCAGTAGAAACTTTTTGAGTTTCCTGTATGCCACTAAAAGCTGGAAGGGATTCTTGCTGTTGAGATTGATATGCGTCAGTAGACGCAACCCTCGTTCACTGAGGTGTTTTGAGTTGAGCGAGTCCGGTCGGGTAAGCACGAAAACAGAATGCCCAGCCTGTTTAAGCAATTGCGCAATTGCAGCCGCATACGCAGCTTCCGCGTTCCACCAGTGGACGTTGCTGCCGATAAGGATCTTCATTAATAAATTGCGTTTCGGGGAACGCCTGTATAAAGGATAACGTATCGGTAATTTCTCCCAGACGAAGAGAAATCAAATCCATGGTTGCGACAGTCTTTTTACGATCGTTTTGCCTCATTAACAAAACTTTTTACTGCCCGCGCAGTTGCTTGGCAACTTCAATTTCTGAGTTCTCCACTAATTCAGAAAGCTCATCAACAGAAATCATCATGCTTTTCCGGTCAGGTATAATGGCATAAAGATATTTAACATATTCAGGAACCATTGTTAAATATTTTTGATTACGCTCCAACTTTATTTGACGCACCATAAAATGCTCCATCTGTTCCTGCGACATATTTCGCATCACGTTTATGAACGCAGTGGAACTTTCTTCCAGTTCCTTACTAATATCAGTAGGATAAAATAATTTTAACTGTTTCCTGGAAAGTAATATTCTTACTAATCCCAGCATAACCAGGCAAACCACAAATCCGTCAACCCAATGTACACCCAAATATCCCATGAAACCCAGCAAAAAATACACTGCACCTGTGATCGAGCCCAGCAATTGCAGGGTCATTCTGACTTTTTCAACAGAAAGGTAATTGAAATTGTAACGTTTTTCCTGAACAAATAGTGACAATCCATCAGTAAATTGTGGAGCAACCATGACGATTTCCTCCGCCGAAGCAAGCTGGTTTTTCAAATCCAGTTCAAGCTGTTTCCTTTTTTCAAGTGCCCGTTCATTAATAACTTCCTGCATTACATATCGACGGGATGAACGCAGTCTTTCACATAAATTTTGGATATGTTCATTCGGGTTTTCATCTGTTCCGGCCATTGGACTTGCTTTAAATATCGCACGATCACTAAGATAAGATATTACATCATCATACAGATCCTGCATATCTGTGGGAATAATACTGCTGCCGGTATCTTCTTCCTCTGCCTCAGATTTTGCTGACAAATCCATTTCATTACGAATTAAAATAGCAAATATAGTTGCAGCAATTTCTCCATTAGTAGGATTAAGTGCTACCATACGAACGAATATGTCGCTGACAATTGAAGTATAAGTTGAGTATTTTTTACCCTTGTATTCAATATCCGGCTTTTCAAGATTATAATAGCCCTTTATAATTGAATTAATCATCATGTGCAGAAATGTATCATAATCTTCATTGTTGGCACTTTGGTTGGCAATTGCCAACCAGCTCAAGGCTGCATATTTATCTCCTGTTTCCGGAGCTTCCAGCCACATTTCCGTGGCATCAATAAAATAGCCAACTTTACCCGGGGTTCCAGTATTTTTCCAAATATATGCAGCAGCTTCGGCAGATGCAGCATCGAGATCCATTTGCTTCTGAAAGATCACCATCACATCCCTGACAATCCGTGCAGCAAAATTTTCCGGTACATCTTCATCAACTGTTACTTCAGTTTCTTCTTCAGCCATGATCTATTGAATTCAGTTTTCAAACATTTTTTATTGATCATCGGTACGCCAGTCTTGGCGCTTAAGAATTTCTTCCTGCAAAAGCTCTAAAAAAGCATCAAACGCCAAGGTCTTGCGATCCTTACTTCCGTAACGCTGCCAGGTTACTGTTTGTCCTGCTTGCTCGTTTTCTCCCACAATCAAAATATTCGGAATTTTAGCAACAGCAGCAGATCTGATTTTTTTACTGAATGAATCGTGAGAATCATCCAATTCTGTACGCACAAACGAACTATACAAACTGTCATTCAAACCGTGTGCATAATCATTGAAGGCCGATGCCACAGGAATCACCCGTACCTGCAGAGGAGCCAGCCAGGTTGGGAATGCTCCTCCATAATGTTCGATCAAAAAAGCGACAAATCGTTCATGCGTTCCCAGTGGTGCACGATGAATAATTATTGGTGTGTGCTCCTGATTGTCACTTGCGATGTAAGTCAAACCAAAGCGCTTTCCCATCACCAAATCAAGTTGATTTGTTGAAGCAGTTTCTTCCCTGCCAATTACATTGGTTACTTGAAAATCAATTTTCGGCCCATAAAATGCGGCTTCCCCTCGCACTGCTTCATAGGGAACTCCAACTTCCTCCATGACTTCCGTAATAAGCGTTTCAGCTTTTTGCCAGAGTTCCGGTTCATCGACAAATTTTTCAGTGTCTTTTTCTGCTAAGGAAAGGCGCATCCAGAAATCTTTTAATCCAAAGAGTTCATAGTATTGAGTGTGGAGATTCAAAACATTGAGTAATTCTGCTTTAGCCTGTTCAGGAGAACAGTAAATATGGGCATCATTCATGGTCATGCCGCGAACCCTCAATAATCCGGCCAGTTCACCGGATTGTTCATAGCGATAACAAGTACCATATTCTGCCAAGCGTAAAGGTAAATCGCGATAACTTCTCGGCTCTGCTTTGTAGATCATGTGATGGTGGGGACAGTTCATTGGTTTTAGAAACAAACGTTCTCCATCCATTTCCATAGGCGGAAACATACTGTCTTCATAAAACGGCAAATGTCCGGAAGTATGGAATAATTCTTCTCTGGTGATATGCGGTGTGGAAACCCGTTTGTATCCTGCCAGAAATTCTTTTTCCTTGGCCAGTTTTTCTAATTCTTCTCTAATCACAGTTCCGTTTGGCAGCCACAATGGTAACCCTTTTCCTACTTCTTCACTGATGGTATAATAATGTTGTTTGCTGTTCAATTTTCTGTGATCCCGCTCCATAGCCAGTTGACGCTTTTCTTTAAATTCCTTGAGTTCATCTCCTGTCTCAAAGGCCAGTCCATAAACCCTTTGCATCATGTTGTTTTCCTCAGAACCTTTCCAATAGGCACCTGCCAATGAATCAAGGGAAAAACAATTCTTTGGGATTTCGCGTGTGGAATCCACATGAGGTCCCTCGCACAAATCCCAAAACGGTCCGTTGCGATAAAGACTGAGAGTCTCATTTTGTGCAGAAAGATCTTCAACCTGTTCAATTTTGTAACCCTGATTATCTTGGTCTAACCGTTCCACCATTTCATCATGACCCAGTTCTTCGCGCTCAAAAACCTGTCCTTTCTTAATAATTTGACGCATACGCTTTTCTAGCATCGGCAAGTCTTCAGGACTCAACGGTTCATTCAAATCAAAATCGTAATAAAATCCGGAATCAATCGGCGGGCCAAATCCGAGTTTTGCGTCAGGACGGATTTCCAACACAGCCTGAGCCAAAACATGTGCCAGAGAGTGTCTTATTTTATAAAGATCGGAATTGATGTCTGTTTTTTCCATTTAATATATCAGTAAATTATACTGTAAATTATATACTGTAGATTTTATATGGTTTAAAGTCAGGCAGAATGCGGGACCTCTGCTGTATCATTCCATGAAATTTCCGGAACAATTTTTTGTTGATCTTTCACAAAATTTGGATGAGCTTCTAAAGCCAAACTCAAAGATTCTTTGACATTTTTAACTGCTTTAATTTTCAAACCTTTCTTGATTTCATCAGGAATTTCCACAAGATCTTTTTCGTTTTCTTCCGGAATAAGAACTGTTTGAATGAGTCCCCGTTTGGAAGCAATAAGTTTTTCTTTCAAGCCACCAATTTCCGTAACATGACCGCGTAATGTAATTTCACCAGTCATCGCCACGTCATAACGTACAGATATTTTGGTAAAGCTGCTGATAATGGCCATCATCAGGGGTAGTCCTGCAGAAGGGCCATCCTTGGGAGTTGCACCTTCCGGCAGATGAACATGCAAATCTGTTTTTGAAAATATTTCCGGATCAATACCCAAATATTCAGCATTACTGCGAACATATGAAAAGGCTGCTCTGGCAGATTCCTGCATCACATCTCCCAGCGTACCAGTCAAAACGACTTTACCTGAACCGGACATTAAACCAACCTCGATGAGGAGTAACTCACCTCCCATTGAGGTAACTCCAAGTCCCATCGACACTCCTACCTCGTTTTTTTCTTCCCGCTGATCGTGATGGAATTGAGGGACGCCCAGCAGCTCGTGCACTAATTTAGGTGTTACTATAGTAGTTTTCTTTTCTTTGGTTCGTACCAGACGTGTAACTATTTTTCTGCAAACTTTACCTATTTCACGCTCCAAATTCCGTACACCTGCTTCCCTGGTATAACCCTGAGTAATTTCCTCAATAGCAGATTTTCTGAAACGCAATTGTTTTTCATCCAAACCATGAAATTTACGCTGACGTGGAGTTAGAAACTGAGTAGCAATATGTAGTTTCTCCAATTCTGTGTATCCGGATAAGTGGATAACCTCCATCCGGTCCAGTAGTGGACCGGTAATATTTTGAACACTGTTTGCCGTGCAGATAAATAGAACATCTGCCAAACTGTACTCAACATCCAAATAGTGATCAACAAAGGTGTTGTTTTGTTCCGGATCCAGCACCTCAAGCATGGCTGCAGAGGGATCGCTTATATTGCTTTGATATAACTTATCAATTTCATCAATAAGCAAAACCGGATTAGTGCTTTTGGCTTTTTTGATAGACTGAATGATTTTTCCCGGCATGGCGCCAATATAGGTGCGGCGATGACCGCGTATTTCAGCTTCATCTCTAACACCTCCCAGACTGATGCGTACAAAATTACGTCCCAGTGCACGGGCTACCGATTTGGCCAGGGAAGTCTTTCCCACTCCCGGAGGTCCGGTCAGGCAAAGAATAGGTCCTTTCAATTTTCCTTTGAGTGAAGCCACAGCCAAATATTCAACAATGCGTTCTTTAACTTTTTCCAGTCCATAATGATCTTCATCAAGAATCTTCTCAGCCTGTTTAAGATCTAAGTTGTCTTCGGTCCGTACCTGCCATGGCATAGAGACCAACCACTCCAAATAATTACGTACAACATTAGCTTCAGATGACATTGGCGACATCATCCGCAATTTTTTCAATTCTTTCTTCGCTTCACTTTCCACTTCTTCCGGCATTTTTGCATCAATGATCTGTTTGTCCAAAACATCCATTTCAGCCTTAGGATCATCCATCTGTCCAAGTTCTTTTTGGATGTTGCGTAACTGATCTTGAAGGAAATCGTCTTTCTTGGTATCACTTATCTGATCTGTTGCCTTTTTCTTCAATTTATCTTCAAGCTGTACGATTTTCATTTCATCTTTCAAAACATCCAGAACATGCTGCAGACGAGTTTCAGGATTCAACGTCTCTAGCAGCAGCTGTTTTTTTTCACCTGATATTTCCAGCAATGAAGATACTTTGTCACTCACCTGAAGGAAATCGACCTGATCCAAAGAGTCTAAAATTTCTTTACTCAACTTAATTTTGCGCTGATCCACGTGGTTTTTAAACAATTCACGCACCATTTCTGCTTGTTTCTTCAACTTTTCCAGGTCAATATCAAAAGCATTTTCATCTACACCCTGAACCTGAGCCAGATACTCTTTTTCATCTAATTTAGTAGCCAGCAATTTCCCCCTTCGGCTACCCTCAAAGAGCGCCTTTACAGTGCCGTTTGGAAGACGCATTACCTGAAGTACCCGACCCAAAACTCCAAATTTATACAAATCGTTTTCGTCCGGATTTTCAACTGAAGAATCCCGCTGAGTAACGACAAAAATTGCTCTATCTCCCGCAAGGGCTCGTTCCAATGCATCCATAGAAGCTTGACGCCCGACAAAAAACGGAACGGTGGCTCCGGGAAAGACAATCTCTTCCCTCATCGGAAGTAATGGAACGATCACAGGTTTAAGTTGCACAGACATTTTATTTGTTTTGAGTTAAAAGGTTCATGTTTTAGCAGTTTAAGCCAGTAGTTTTTAAGCAATTCTTCAGCCTAATATCCTGATGACTTAATTTATTTCTACAGGACTTCATTTTGTCTTAATTTTCTTCTCAGGATTTTGAAATGAAAGTGTCAAATAGAAAAACCAAATTTCGGCCACAGCAAGCAGCAAAAGGAAGATTAAATAATTATTGACATAAAGCGCTCCCGCAACAGTTGCACCAACAAAATGACCGATAAATTGTGCGAAATTATATACTCCCATCGCAGTACCTTTAGTTTCTGAAGTTGTACTGCGAGTGACGAGAGAAGGGAATATTGGTTCAAAAACATTAAAGCCCATAAAAAAGAAATAAAGAGCAGCCACAAACCATATCAGTCGGTTCTGCTCCTGTCCAAGACCCATGAAAACCAGCGATGTTAGTAGGAGCACAATTCCAAAAAGCATCACTTCACGGAAACGGTTCTTTACCTCTGCAAAAATTGCTGCCAGTACCATGGCCACCGCACCTGCCAGCATCATCGGCAAGTATATTTTCCACATCTCAGCACGTTCAAAACCGTGCTGGACCAAAATCATTGGTATCAGAAAAAATGTAGATGACAGACCTGCACCACAAACAAAACCACCCCAGCTGATTGTACGCAAAGCCGGTACCTTCCAAACCATCTTTGCCATGTTCCAAAAAGAGACGTTTTGCGGAAGCAGATTTGTCGTCTCAGGATTTGGGACAGTCGTCAGAACCAGGACCAAACTCGCCACCGAAAGAACCGCAATCATCAAAAACATTCCGTTCAATCCCAACCACTCACCAAAAAAAGGTGCTGCCCCAAAAGCAAGAGCAAAGGCAATTCCGACGCTCGCACCTAACGCCGCATTTGCCCGTGTACGTACTTCCGGACGTGTTAAATCTGCAATCAAAGCAAATACAGTTGAACTGATTGCACCGGTGCCTTGAAGAAAACGGGCCACAATCATCCAATGTATCGAATCCACAAAAGCCGCAAGGAAATTGCCGGCAATAAACAATCCCAAACCAATCACAATCACCAGTTTCCGTCCTGCTCTGTCACTCCACATTCCAAATGGCAATTGAAGAAACCCCTGTGTCAATCCATATGCACCAAATGCTACTCCAATCAGAAAAGGAGTTGCACCTTCCAAATCCATTGCAAGTACACTAAAAACCGGCAACAACAGAAAAATGCTGAACATCCTGAAAAAAAGGACCCCGCTCAAGCTGTAAATGCTCCTTTTTTCTGTTGAAGTAAAAATTGGGGTTTTTGCAGATTCGCTCATTTATTATTTTTGTTCCAGTTCGTACCTCCTTTTTTCGAGGAAAAACAAATTACAAGAACTTAGATTATGACAACCTCAGGCTTGAAATTCAAGCTTTAGAGAAAATAATGCAGACATTGATCTTAAAAAATGTTCCGTCATTAACTTGCAATACATGTATGCATACACTTGGGAAAAGTGGTAATTCGAGATGAACAAAACTGGGGAAAAAGCAGATTATTTGTGAATTTAGGAATTAAAACTTGATTCAAGTCTCAACTTATTCTAAGTTTCAATGAGCTTATTTAATTCATGGAATAAACTGCCTCGGTTGAAAAAGTAATTAGACAAAAACAGATCCTGAACCAGTTGGTCAATTTGTGACATTAAGTGTGCTGCTCCTGCTAGAAAATAACAAAACTCAAATCAGTCCCAATTTCACAGAGAACTTTCAGGATCTTCTAGAACAGAACAAATGATTGACGAAAATTCCTCCACCGTCATTGTTAACATCCATGGCTTGTTGGGAGAACAAGATTGCATTCAAATGGATTTTGAAGAAGAGCTTCTTGTAGAGGAAGAGCAATTTATTATTGATAATGTGGCTTACGAAATTGTCCGAGTCATAAAAGAAGATGTCGAGTATCCTGTTGTTTACGTCGTAATTCTCGACATTCTCAGTCATACTTGATCTTTGTTCCCTGTCTTTGTTCTTTGCCATGACATGCCTGCAACACTCCAAAAAATTCTACAGAAAATAAAAACAGACTCTACGGTTGTTGAATTACAGGGACTTTCAGGATCAAGCAAAGCGCTGGTAGTTTCCATGCTCAGCCAAATACCTGAACAGCCTGCAGAAAAAATAATTCCGCTGGTTGTGGTCTGTGAGTCTTTTGATGTTGCAGAAGTCCTGCTCAACGACCTCTACTATTTTTTTGGAAAAGAAGGTGTACACTTTTTCCCGTTCTGGGATGTGCTGCCCTTCGATAATTTTTCTCCACACAAAGGTCTGGTCGCCCAGCGTTTTCAAACACTTGATGCATTACTAAATTCAGAGGTACGAGTCCTTATTACAACTCCAAACGGGATGATGCAGCGCTTTCTGCCCCGTGCCGCTTTCCAAAAAAACACTCTTTCTCTGAGCACCGATTTTGTTGGTGGAAAGCAGGAACTCCGGCAACAATTGTTAAATTCCGGATACATTCAAGTGGATGTTGTTGAAGATCAGGGAGAATTCAGTGCTCACGGAGATATCATGGACGTTTTTCCGCTGAATCAGGAAAAACCGGTGAGGATGGAGTTTTCTGAAAATTCAGAACTTTTGTACCTTAAACCATTTGAGATTCAAACTCAGCGTACAGCTGAAGTGGAATTGACTTCGCTAAAAATACTTCCTGGCAGTGAAATACTTTTCAACCAGGAGACTATTTATTTTGCCCGTCAAACACTGCCGTCATATCGGAAAGAATGCACTCCGGAAGTCTTGCGCCGATTGAAGGAAAGTCTGCAGAAATGTGAGAGCTTCCCCGGAATTGAATCTCTCTCTCCGCTTTTCTATCCAAAACTGGAAACACTTTTCGACTATTTTCCTGCAGAATATTTGCTGGTGGTTGATGAAGAAAATCATATAACGGAGCGGGCAGAGCATTTTTATCAGGAAGTATTTATGGAATACGAACTCAGTAAACAGCAAAATAAGCTCACTCTGTCTCCGGAAGCATTATTTTTGACACACAGGGAACTGGAGAGTCGTCTCAAAGAATCCGCACAAGTTTATTTAAAATCAAAAGTCCCGGGTAAAAAATCAGAGCGTACCATTTATCAACTTCAATTTTCTGACAATCAGTCCCTTCGTACTGGATTTGAACATTCAAAAGCAACTTCTGCTGCTGGACATATGGTACAGCTGCTTCAGGACTGGAGTAAGTCAGGGATCCCAATTATTCTAAGCGCAAAAAACCAAACACATGCAGATCATTTTCAGCAGTTGCTGGAAGATTTAGGTGTGGAAAGTACTGTTGCGGGAAAGGAACAAGTTACGAAAGACTGTCCCTGGCCGAAGTGGCTGGAGAGCAAAACTGATGACGGATTGAAGGAGAAGATCCCGATTTTATGCGGAAATGTTTCTTCCGGTTTTCGGAGACTTGATGCAGATGGCCAAACACAATTTATTTTACTGACTCAGGAAGAGGTTTTTGGTGAAAAAAAACGAAGTAGACGGTTGCAGCGTACGCAAGTTCAGCAGGTCGCAGGAAATTTGGATGATTTGCGGGAGGGTGATCATGTCGTTCATTTAGATTACGGAATTGGGCGTTACCACGGTTTGCAGAAAATTACTGCAGGAGGTTCAAACAACGAATTTATGCTGCTCATCTATGCACGTGAAGAAAAAGTTTATGTGCCTGTTGCTAAATTTCACTTGGTACAGAAGTATGTCAATGCAGACGGAACTGCTCCAAAACTTAGCAAACTTGGAGAAAAATCATGGAAAAAAACCCGTACAAAAGTAGCACGAGCAGTAGATGACATTGCAGAAGAACTTGCCCAGATTTATGCTGAACGCAAAGCACGGAAGGGTTTTGCCTTTGCTCCGGATGATCATGAAATGCGTGAATTTGAACTGCGCTTTCCTTTTGAGGAGACTCCTGATCAGGAGGAAGTAATAAGGTCTGTCAAGGAGGACATGGAAACAAAGTTGCCAATGGACCGACTTGTCTGTGGCGATGTAGGTTTTGGAAAAACTGAAATTGCCATGCGCGGTGCATTCAAAGCTGCACAACAGGAAAAACAAGTCGCTATCCTGGTACCAACTACAATTCTGGCTCAGCAACATTACGAAACGTTCGTCAAACGCTTTGAAGATACACCATTCATCATTGAGGTCATCAGCCGCTTCAGGACCGATGCAGAACAAAAAATTATTCTTAAACGTCTCCTTGAAGGAAAAATCGATATTATTATTGGTACGCACCGCCTGCTTTCGACAGATGTAAAGTTCAATGATTTGGGTTTGCTGGTTGTGGATGAGGAGCAGCGCTTTGGGGTCAAACACAAGGAAAAAATAAAGCGTTTCAGAGCGGCAGTTGATGTACTCACGCTTTCGGCAACTCCAATTCCACGTACGCTTCACATGTCCCTGATGGGTATACGTGATTTGAGTTTGGTTAACACACCTCCCGCAGACCGCAGAGCGATACGAACCCGGTTGCTGCCGGTCAATGATTATATTATTCAGGAAGCAGTCAGCCGGGAAATTCGCCGGGGGGGACAAGTTTTTGTTGTACATAACCGCGTTGAAACGATTTATGAATATGGACGTTACCTGGAAAGTATTCTTCCCAACATCCGGATTGCAATCGCACATGGACAAATGAGAGAACAAAATCTGGAAAAAGTAATGCTTGATTATATTGAAGGTCGCTTTGACGTACTGCTCTCAACTACAATCATTGAGTCCGGACTTGATATCCCGAGAGCCAACACGATCATCATAAATAACGCACAAAATTTTGGATTGTCCCAGCTTTATCAATTGCGTGGAAGAGTAGGTAGAAGCGATGTGCAGGCCTATGCGTATCTGCTTGTTCCTGCAGAAAAAATACTAAGCGGAGTAGCACATGAACGTTTACAGGTGCTGCAGGATCTCAATGATCTTGGTGCAGGATTTAAAGTTGCGTCAAGGGATTTGGAAATCCGGGGAGCAGGAAACTTACTGGGCTCAGAGCAATCCGGACAAATTGCAAGTGTTGGGCTCGAACTTTACACTCAAATGGTGGACCGGGCTGTTAAAAAACTTCTGCAAACCGAATCAGGTTTGGCTCCGGAAGATATTCAGGTCAGATTGGATCATATTGAACAATCCATTCCAGAATCCTATATTCACAGTTCCAGTCACCGCCTTTCGCTCTACAAAGCGTTGGGTACGTTACCGACAAAGGAAGAGCTGTGGGAATTCCGTAACGGTGTTGAGGATCGTTTTGGGATACTCCCGGAATCAGTGCTGAATATTTTTAGGAATGCAGAAGTCAGGCTTTGGGGGCAACTCCATGGAGTTGAGAAAATAGAACATGAACAAAACCGTTTAAGAATACAAGTCAAAGATGCTTCCAGACTCAATCATGAGAAACTTGTTGGTTGGCTCTGTGAGCAGGAAACACCGTTGAGTTATATTCCTGAAAATACTCTTGACTATAAAAATGTGCCTCCGGAAATGAATGCAATCCTTAAAAGTCTAAAAAATCTCGAACAGGTTTTTACTGTTTACGGTTGAAAGTTTAAGGTCAAATGCGGTTGGTTAATTGTTAAAATGCCAGATTGAAAAAAGCAAATATTTAACTGCTCGACAGTCACGAGTTTTGTAGTTTCATCCTGAAAGTATGTGAAGTACCTTATACGATATCCGCACTTTTACAGATCTCTCTTTTAGGTCTAAATGACAAGTCTGATTCTTGTAAAACAAACCAAATGTTGGCAATGTCGGATTCTCATAATCAAACCAATGAAATACCAATTAGACAAAATCTAACCATTTCTCTCTCTAATCTACTTTTTTTTCTTATTTTACTCTTTTTATGAAATCTGCAGTTCCTTTTTGTTTTGAAAATATCCTCAAATTGAGAGAAAAAGTGAGAGAAAACTTAGTATGCAGTTTAATGTGGGGGGTATTTTGAAAATAAATAGGAAGTTTAATAATGCAACGATTGGGATTACTATACTGACTTGGATGGCTTAATAAAAGGTGGTTTGGTTAGTTAGAAACAAATGCAAGTTTGTATTTTGGGGCAAACGTATAGTTAATTGATCTGTTATAATTTAAAATAGGGGGAACTTTAAGAAATTAGTATGAATATTTTATATTTTCAAAAGCGATAATCAACACTTATCCTATTTCCCTTACCTAACGAAATTTGATCACTTCGTGACAAAGCTTCACTACCCGAAGTTTTATTTAAAAATCTTTTTGAGTCAATGTAACGAAGTCCTACTGCTAAGCCTGCTTGTCCTGGATAGCTCCAATAGAATCCGGTAGATAGTTGTTCATCAGTCATGTCGTCAAATATTCCAGCTGCAGTAGCAAACTTTTTAAAAATTTTTGTTTGCTTAAGATGCAAGTAAAAAACCCAGTTATTTAAATTTGTGGGACTAAATTCCATATTTCTTATTTGAATCTCATACCTGTCGTGTTCATTAGTAATTTCTATAGTTTCATCAGAACTGTTAGTGTCTGGGGCTGTGGCTACGTTCGTTGCAGTAGGCGATTGAACATAGGACATCTCCAGTCTAAATTTTGCTACACCAGGTTTAGTATTTTTTATTGAGAATCCATAATATTTATCAAGCCAAGTGTTTCCAAGAAACCTGTAGTTTCGACGATCATCACCGGATTTAATAGATGCCTCACCATCAGTTGTTGTAGTTTGTTGTACCCCATATGAAACATACAACAATTGCCAGACATTATAAGAAATACTCAAACCTAGGCCACTTTCTATAACATTTACTGTATTACTTCCACCCTCTGATTCTTTCAGCTCGTATTGCTGAGGGCAATATCTATCATAAGGATACCAATTACGATAGATTAAAGCTACTGGACATTCATATGTAACAATTGATGTACTTTCTTCTTTATCTATTCTGCCTGCAGAATAACTCACTCCAACAAAAAATCTATGTGCATTTCCTGGCAAAGGTTGTCCGAACCCCATAGCTACGTTAAATTTCGTTTTTGCATTTTTAGATTTTTCATTAAGATTTGAAAAATTACTTGCATATTTTTTATCCACAGTAGTAGTAGATGAGAAGCTCTCTTGGTATAAATTGTATAATAATTTTGATGATACCATATAACTTACGTCGCTGGCCGTTGACTTATTTCCTTCAAGATCAGTTTCTGCGAATGATTCAAACGAACCATTAAAATTTGTTTCATCTCTCCATCCAGCAGAGGCAGGCATTAATGATAGTACACTCGCATCAAGTGATGGAGTGACTATTTGCCCAGTTGCAGAATTCTTTAATATAAATAAAAAGAAAAAAATTAATTTAAGTACTCTCAATTTTCAAAAACTGATAAAGGATTTAATCTCTTGTAAATCCAAAAAAACTTAATAACAAAATATTCATAAACCAATTTTAAATATTATTCTTACTCCGTATTCAAAGGTTTAAGCAGTGATTGGACTTGCAAAAGACTGCCCAAAGATGAATCTGAAAATGAACATTTTTTAATATACAACGATTGAATTTTCAAATTAAGCCAACTGAAAAAGCTAGATACACTCTTGTAAATTAGATATGCTGTAAGTGGTCTGAATGACTTGGAAAGATTACTGGTGGGGTTGTGCAAGTTCTGGAGCCCATCACACACTAAACGCACGCACGAGGGAAATTTTAAAAATCAGCTTTCCTATACTGATTATTTGGTGGTAATTATGGTGGTAATTATGGTGGTATCTATGGATTATTAAGGGCCGTAGCCAACAATATAAGTATTTTACGAGAAGAGAACACGTGACTCACGAGTAAACTAAAATAAACGAAAAACAGGAACTTTTGATTC
>Ga0257112_10000328_pt1 | contig 20443 bp, 15 predicted proteins | sample LP_taG_5_FD_191565 | JGI IMG/M metagenome (GOLD analysis project Ga0257112, IMG submission 191565) | Marine microbial communities from Northeast Subartic Pacific Ocean, Canada - LP_J_2015_P26_1000m | ecosystem: Environmental > Aquatic > Marine > Oceanic | place: Canada: Northeast Subartic...
GATGAATGGTAAATTTCGTCATCGAGATTCTGCCGGGAATGAAGGATATTTACGGGATGGTTCTGTGCAGTGGATGACTGCAGGTCGCGGTGTGATTCACAGCGAAATGCCGGAACAGACAGAAGGTTTGGTGCGGGGGTTTCAACTGTGGCTTAACCTGCCACAGAAGAAAAAAATGATTGATCCAGCCTACCAGGATATCCATGCCGAACGGATACCGGTCATTCATGAAACAAATGGGTCTTTTAAAATTATTTCAGGCACATACAAGAGGATAACCGGACCGGGGAAATCTCATTCACCTGTACTCATTATGGATATTCATATAAACAAGAACAGTGAATGCATTATCCCTGTTTCTTCAGGCTGGAACGCCTTCGGGTTTATATATGAAGGAAATGTATTTTCAGATCAATATGTGTCTAAGGGGCAACTGGCCACCTATGGAATGGCAGGAAAAATCCATTATAAAACTAAAGATAATGCTGCAGGAGTATTTTTAGCAGCAGGTGAACCACTCAATGAACCTGTCGCTCGTGGTGGCCCCTTTGTTATGAACACTCGAGAAGAGATCCTGCAGGCTTTTTCAGACTATCAGGAAGGGAATTTTATATAATCTAGAGTTTATAGTTCAGCCTGAGCTGCCGCTAAACGGGCAATAGGGACCCTGAAAGGTGAACAGCTCACATAATCCAGTCCATTTTCCCTGCAGAAATGAATTGAAGATGGGTCACCTCCATGTTCGCCGCAAATCCCAATTTTAAGGGATGGATTAACGCCTCGTCCGGATTGAACTGCCATGGATACCAGTTTACCAACACCCGTTATATCTAAACTTTGGAATGGATCTTGAGGCAAGATATTTTTTTCAAGATAAACGGGAAGAAAAGATCCAATATCATCTCGGCTGAACCCGAACGTAGTTTGAGTAAGATCATTAGTCCCGAAGCTGAAAAATTCGGCGTGTTCTGCTATTTCATCCGCAGTTAGGCACGCTCTTGGGAGTTCAATCATGGTGCCAACTAAATATGATAATTTAATACCATATTCAGTCTCAATCTTGGTTGCTACAGACCGTACAATCGCTTCCTGATTGGTATACTCCGTAACGGTTCCTACTAGGGGTATCATAATCTCAGGCAATACCGATGTCCCCGCTTGGGTTAGTTCCGCTGTGGCTTCTAAAATAGCCCGGGCCTGCATTTCAGTTATCTCTGGATAGGCAATCCCCAAACGACATCCCCGATGGCCTAACATAGGGTTCAATTCATGGAGACCGGCAATCCTATTTTTTACGGTTTTTAAATCAATGCCTATGTGGTCTGCCAGTTCATGCTGTTGTTCATCTGTCAGGGTCATAAATTCATGTAGGGGCGGATCCAGAAGCCGGATGGTTACAGGTTTTCCTTCCATGGCTTTTAGGATACCCATGAAATCTTCTTTTTGAAACGGAAGCAATTCCATTACAGCACTCCGCCGATCGGTTTCATTATCAGCTAAGATCATTTTACGTATGGCAAGTATGCGCGTTTCATCGAAGAACATGTGTTCTGTTCTGCAAAGCCCAATTCCCTCAGCTCCAAATTTTATAGCTTGGGCTGCATCATCAGGGCTTTCGGCATTGGTTCGGATGTTTAATATTCTAACTTCATCTGCCCATGTCATGAGCTCTTTATATTCCGGGTGTGTATCTGGGTCCGCTGGAGTCAGGTCAACCTGCCCACTGTAAATTTTTCCCAGAGCGCCATTCATCGTGATCCAGTCACCTTCCCTGAGCAATTGATTGCCAATCTGAACTTCTTTGGTTTGAACATTGATGTGAAGGTCACTGCAGCCCACGATACAGCACTTTCCCCAGCCTCGAGCAACCAGCGCTGCGTGAGATGTCATACCACCCCTAGCAGTTAAAACAGCTTCTGCGGCATGCATGCCGTGTACATCCTCAGGGGATGTTTCTTCCCGGATCAGGATCACCTTGTCACCATTATTGTGCCATGTTTCTGCATCATCTGCAGTAAACACCACCCGCCCTGTCGCTCCGCCTGGACCAGCAGGGAGCCCTTTTGCAAGCAACACTGCCTTTTGCTCCGCCTGGCTGTCCAGCATGGGATGAAGCAATTCATCCAATTGATCCGGCTTTACACGCATGAGCGCTGTCTGTTTATCGATCATCCCTTCCTGTGCCATATCAACAGCCATTTTAATGGCTGCCGATCCATTACGCTTCCCGACCCGGGTCTGGAGCATCCAGAGCATCCCTTCCTGGATTGTAAACTCTATATCCTGCATATCGGAATAATGGTCTTCAAGTGTTTCACGTATCTCTGCTAACTGGGAATAAATCTTCGGCATCGATGACTCGAGGGATGGGAAGTCTTTCGTATCTTCCGTTTTTGTATCTTCGTTTAATGGATTAGGTGTACGAAGGCCGGCTACCACATCTTCACCCTGGGCGTTTGCCAGCCATTCCCCAAAGAATATATTTTCTCCTGTTGCCGGATTGCGGGTGAAGGCCACTCCTGTGGCTGAATCATCTCCCATATTTCCAAACACCATGGTTTGCACATTCACAGCCGTGCCCCATTCATGGGGAATATTTTCAATGCGCCTGTAACTGATAGCCCTGTTTCCGTTCCAGCTCTGGAACACTGCCTGAATACCTCCCCGAAGCTGAGCCATCGGGTCATCGGGGAATTCATCTCCAAGCGTTGACGAAATTTCTGTTTTAAATTTACCTGATAATAATTTCCAGTCATCTCCGTTGAGGTCTGTATCGTTCTGGTATTGATTCTCCTTTTTATGAATCTCTAATAATGATTCCAGCCTGTTGCGAATACCCCGTCCTTCTTCAACCTCAATACCCGCCGCTTTTTCCATAACCACATCGGCATACATCATGATTAATCGACGGTATGCATCATAAACAAATCGAGCATTATTGGTTTTTTTTATCAAGCCAGGTATTGTTTTAGTTGTTAAACCTACATTTAATACCGTTTCCATCATCCCCGGCATTGATTGCCGGGCCCCGGATCGAATAGAGACCAATAATGGATCCTGCTCATCTCCAAATTTGATTCCCATGATTTGTTCTGTTGCTTTAAGTGCGTCAGTGAGCTCGGTTTCAAGCTCATCAGGGAACGTTTGATCATTTTCATAATAATGGGTACAGACATCTGTGGTTATTGTAAACCCTGGCGGCACCGGTATACCTAAATGATTCATTTCTGCTAAGTTTGCGCCTTTACCCCCTAAAAGATTTTTCATTTCAGCTGTACCATCCGCCTGACCATTTCCAAAAAGATATACGTGTTTCACAGGTTGAATTCCTTAATATGTTTGTGGGTGTATAGTTTAATTAATTTGGTTTAGAAATCGGGAGAGAAGTATCGAATCTCTTTTAAATTTCCGTTTTTATCATAGAAGAACCACTTATCCACCATTTTACCGTTTCTATATGCACCCTGCATTTCTTTACGGGTCCTGTCATGATCCCACCAACTGGTCCAGGTTGCATCTTTTTTCCCGTTAGCGTAATAGCCCTCTGTGAGGCGACCATCTACAAACCAGGCAGTCCATTGCCCTTTTTTTGTTCCATCGGAGAAAGTTCCTTCCTGCACCTTGTTTGATTCTTCATCCCAGAAAACCCACATCCCGTCTGCATTTCCACCAGTCAGCGTTCCCTCTTTGTCCTTAATACCATTTTTATGGAAAAATGTCCAGTGACCGTTCATGATGCCCAAATCATAGTTTCCGTGAGATTTAATATGTTCATTATCATACCACTCGGTCCATTCTCCATGTTTTTCTCCATCTTTGTAACCGCCCTGTTCCTGTTTGCCTCCGCTCCATGGTAAATCCGGTTCAGGATCAGGAACATCAACCAGAATAATTTCTGGTACATCCTTGCCGCCGGGGAACCATTTAACCCATTGACCATCTTTTTTACCTTCTTTTGTCCGCCCTAAAAACAGATAATCAGCCTCGGGATTTTCCTGGGTTATAATGCCCGTAAAAGGCTCTTCTTCATTGGGTTGATAGAATCTGGTCTCACGTTCAACCAGCTCTTCAAGTTTGACGTGTTCCAACCCGGAACCAAAATCGAAGTCAAAATCCCTTTCACCTTTTGCATTCCAATACGTCCATATGCCGTCTGGTAACCCTTCTTTAAAAAACCCCTCCCTCTGCATGACACCATCCTCATAATAATACGTGGTGAGACCTTCCTTGATCCCACTTTGATGGTATCCCTGCTCCTTAATTTGGTCGCTGTTGGGATACCATAATATCCACGGTCCTTCCGGCGTATCAGATTTATAGGTAGTCATTGTACTACGATATCCATTCTCCCAATAGGTACGAGGCCCATCCATTTTTCCGTTTTTATAAAATTTTTCTTCCTGTTTCTCTTCTGGTGTTAGCCAATGCGTTGATCGGCCGTCTAGATTACCTCCAGAAAAAGTAATCTCTTCCGCTACGGAACCATCAGGGGCATAATACATCCATAACCCATCCATTTCATCATCCAAGTAATTTCCCTCTGACTGTTTAATTCCTGTATCGAACCACCAGGTCCATACTCCATTTTTTCTACCATCTATATAATGGCCCTCCATCTCTTTATTGTCATTCAAGTACCACCACCAGTTCCATAACGCTTCATCATTCTCTGCCTTATAATTGACTCCGTTGTATGACCATGTTCCATCTGTGAATGTCAGGTTATGATCGTGCTCAAACCACCAGCTCCACCGCCCATGAGGTTTCCCTTTGTGATAGGATTGTTCCATATGCAAATGGCCATTCGTGTACCAGTGTTTATAATTGACATCTACCATCCCCATATCAAACTGGCCTTGCTCTTTCAAAGTACCGTCTTCATACCACAGTGTCCAGTCACCGTGTTTTTTACCGCGGTAGTATAGGCCCTCAACCTCTTTTTGACCGTTACGATACCACTGCACCCACTGGCCATCACGTTTTCCTGCCTGAAATCGTCCCAGCAGCAGATAATCTTTTATGCCTCCTGTTTCTACAACCATACCTGTATAGGGCTTGTGTTTTCCTATTTTGTAGAATAGACCATCCCTTTCTTCCAGTTCTGCAATGCGCACGCGATCCAGTCCGGAGCCATAATCAAATGTGAAGTCTTCTGTTCCATCCGCATGGTAATAAACCCAACTCCCCTCCGGTTCATTTCCCCGAATGATCCCTTCCCGATCTTTATACCCATTATTATACCAAATGGAAACCATACCATCCAGAATCCCATTAACAAAGGTTTCCTCGCTCTTTTTATGATCGGCATTGTTCCAAAGTGTCCAGATACCGTGTTTTACGCCCTTTTTATAACTGCCTTCCCGATCTTTTACTCCATTGGGATGCCACCAAACCCATTGGCCGTCCATTTCACCATTAGCATAACCCTCCTGAGCTTTCAATGTTCCGTTCTCATACCAGAGTGTCCAGGTGCCGTGTTTCTCACCTGTTAGATATTCACCTTCAATGGTCTTATAATTGTCCACGTTCCACAATAGAAATGAGCCATTTTTTACACCTTTATCATAGGCGACTTCCTGGGTTTTCCGCCCGTCATCTGCCCAATAGGTCCATTTTTGATCTAGTTTATTATCGGAATAACTCCCGGTTTTTTCCTTAATGATTCCATTTTCGTACCAGGATGTCCAACTGCCATTTAATTTTCCATTGGCATAGGTGGCCTGAAACTTTTTATTTCCATTTTCGTACCAGGATGTCCACAGGCTGTCGCGTTCACCATTGGTAAATTTCCTTTCTGATTTTTTTGCTCCATCTGTAAACCACTGCAGCCAAAGACCATCCTGCTGACCATCCACAAATCGGGTTTGTTCTTTTTTAATTCCCGTTTTATAATACCAGATCCAAATGCCGTTCTGTTTTCCCGTTTCGTATACCCCATCTTCAGATTTATTTCCATTTTCGTACCAGCGAATTATAGTACCACTAAGTTTTCCAGAAGTGTAATTCGATTCTTCTTTACGCATACTGTTTAAATACCAAGTAGTCCAAAGACCTTCTCGATTTCCTAACGAATATGAGCCTTCCATCTGTTTTTTGGGGGGATCAAAAAATGTGTCTCCGTCTAAGTCAAGAAGCACAGTCTCTGTGGAATCCCATTCGTCATTTCCTTCACCTTCGTCCTGGGTATTGGGTTCCCCGTCCTCGCCATAGTCTTGATAGACTTCACCCTCATACCAGAATGTCCAGAGTCCATCCCGAACACCATTGGTATAATTACCTTCTGTTTCAAGTGCCCCGCTGGGGTAATATGTTTTCACCAGTCCATCGTTCTGGGCAAGAGCCACCGTCGATAGAATGATTGAAATAACCAGTATTTTCCGCATGGTCAAATCCTCATTGTCTGAATATGAAAAAAGGGAGGTTTTGCGGATGAAGATATGTTTCATCCCCCTCTCGGATACCTTTTGTTATTAAAATTAAGACAAAGAGACGTTAAAGTCAAAAAATTGCGTAAAAAATCAATCGCCCTTATTTAAGCGTATCCAGAAGCTTTGACCGAACTTATCATTGAGATTTACAAGCCCCTCATTGGAATTATTTGTCCCTAAGAACGCAGTTTCGGTTTCAAATTTATTATTGGTCCGCAAATAGCCCCCCCCATCGCGCCCATTGCCTAAATAAGTAGTCATTTTTCCAAATTGATTGTAAGTGCGAAAATATCCACTCCCGAGAAATGTTCCTGTTTCGCCTGCGGCATCATAGACCCGCAATTGTCCGGAACTATCAGCGCCCGTACCGACATAGACGGTTTCCTGCCCCTCAAAGTTGTAGGTCCGCAAATAGCCCCCCCCGCTTGCTCCTGTGCCAAGAAATAGCGTTCTTTCACCAAACTGATTGTAAGCCTGGTAATATCCCTCTCCAAGATAGGAAGATGTTTCCCCATCTTTAGTGTAAATCCGCAGTTGACCTGCATGATCAGATCCTGTTCCGAGATAGGATGTTTCTTTCTGGGAGTTATTGTAGGTCCGGATATACCCGCCGCCCATACGTCCTGTACCCACATAAGCAGATTCGTCTCCATTGCCATTGTATGAGCGCATGTAACCGCCTCCATCTTTACCTGTGCCAATAAATAAGGTAGGCTCACCATACTGATTGTAGGTTTGCATGTAGCCATTCCCTAAATAGCCCATAATGACACCACGATCATCCTCAATCGTTAGACTGCGAACAACTAAATGGCCGAGTTCATCTGTATTTGGCCTTAATCCTAAAGTTGAAAAAGCCAGCAATGTTGTTAAAACACCGATAAGCACACTTTTTGGATCAATGACTTTCATATTTACCTCCGGGATTGATTGTCATTGAGAGTTCAATCTGTAATTTACTCATATTCATAGGTATTAACCCTAGTGGGAATTTCACGATCATCATGCCGTCCCCTACGTATCATATCATATTGCTTTATTTGGGCAATCCTGCCCTTTTCGTCATAATAATATACATTTTTTTCAAGGACTCTTTCTTCCCCATCTAAAATGGCTTCTATGTAGGTGCGACCCTGGTTATCCAGAAGCACTTCTCTCATGGATGAAAGTTTAAGGGTGGAGTCTGAATAATAATCATACGTTTTGAAATTATCATCATCATAGACCGTGTTTAAAGTTTCTTCTATCATCCCATTTTCATTATATACAATCGTCTTGATTTTTCTGCCTAAGATGTCATATTCATAAACCTTTGATCCCATAGACTGTCCTAGGCGCCCAACAGATACTTCGTGGGTAAGTTGACCCACATCGTTATGAAAAAATATAGTCTGGAACATAACAGATGGGTCAAAATATTCGCCACGCTTTTTGGGTATATTTAAAGAATCCAAGTCATAGGTTGTAATCACTAAAACATAATTATTATATAATTCCTTATGCTCCAGTACTGTGCCAGTTGAATCATAGTTATAACTTTCTCCCCAAATCATTTCTCCCGGCTCATCTTTTATAGGCATCATTTGTGGGTTGACCGCTTCAATAGGATTATATCGTATTCGCTTTATACAATTCCCCCGATCGTCATATTTTTGAAATTCTTTCCAGTACAGCGTATCACCAGTGCCAAAGAGGGTTGTACTGACTCTGTTACCAAATTTATTATGCTCAAAATGATAGGAAAGGACCATTTCTCTATCATAGTTGCGCTGTAGCTTAAGCCCCTCATAAGGACCCAGAACATATATATATTTTTCGCTTAAAGGAAGAGTATGGCTGTAAATGGTACTATCAGTAAGGAATCCTTCTGTATCGTAACTCATGACAATTGAATTCTTTAGCTCCTGAGTTTCTGTACCAAAACTTTCAAACACATGAAAGACTTTTATTGTAGTAGTCCTGCCTCCGGAAACAAGAGAACATGATAACATCCAAATCCAAATAAGATGTTTTAACAAGGACAACATAATCAAATTTTAGAGAGTGATACGCAATATTTCAAATGATCAATTTATAGAATCACACGATGACCCTATTGGGCTTTATGAAAAAATACAACGTATTTAACAATTACTTTATCTAAATAATAGGGATATAACTTTTCACTAAACCCCTATATAATTTAAGATAACCAATTTTAGTTATCTCTTGCTTTAAATCAGGAATATGGTTTAAAATTCAGGCAGCCCTAAAAGGGCTGCTCATGCGGAGTTCTACTTGAATCATACATTCATTAAATGTTTATTGGTGTTTTTTGCCTGCACACTGACAGGTACAACCCTTGAAGATATCAATTACAGCATTAAACAAAATGGTATAATGATTAACCTGGCCTATGCGGAACCGATTGACGACGACGACATTATTGGCTGGAAATCTGATCGTGGCTGGGTATACCTAACACTTTTGGGTGTTCGGGCTCCACGGAATAAACAACCGCAGGAAACATTTAATGGCGTTGTGAAAAAGATTGTCATTGATGATTTTGATGAATCTACTCAGCTTGCAATTTTAATCAGCAAGCCTGTTTTAGGATACGATATCATTAATTCTGAAACGTCCCCCAGCACCGTTATTTTTATTCATACGGAAATGCGAAGGTCAGAGGTGGCTAACCTAAAAAGACATATAGATGAAACGGGGACATCTGTATTCAATGTTGCTCAGTCATCAGGATTCCCAAAGTTTAATACAAATTTTAAAAACGCCTTTGATGAAGCACGAAAGGAACTGGGCCCCAATTCTATATTTGAATTTCATGGGCAACTTTATACAACTAATCATCCAGGTGAAAAAGAGTCAAAATCTAGATCAGCATTTATGGAAAAATCCATTTCCCCCGTACTAGATGGGGAATTTAAAGACTTCACATTGAGAAAGATTGACCAAACACTTAGCATGGATACTCTCATAGAAGAAGTTTATGTAGATCGAACTACAGGGGCAACAATTACTGAATTAATAGGAGACTCGGTTAAAATTGGAATCACGCATAGTGATAATAATATGTCCCAACTAATACTGGGAAGGAATGATACATTGTTAGAAATACAATCAAATGTAAAAGATGATGATGGCTGGTTCAGTGGAAAATTTCCAGCCTATAAAAGGACAAAATCGCAGTCTCCAATTCACAAGGGGATGGAAAAACCATTGGATTCTTTAATCCAAAAAACCAGACCTATTTTAGTGGAATCTCTCAATGATAAAAAGAAAAATAAAAGGGCTGGCTGGAGAGGCATACTAGGTACAATTTTCAAGAACAAAGGTTCAGTAAAAGACAGTTTCGTAGTAGAAGAACAGGTCCTTGCTGAAAATGACAAAGAATTAACTACACCAGAGAAAGAAACTAAAACGTTTGCCAAAACTGATGATTCGCCCAGCAGTGAATTGTTAGAATCCCATGAATACGGTAGGCTCCAGAAAAAATACATACCATCCCGGGATGGAAGTATCATAGCAGGTTTGGAGCTTGACCATTCTCAGGAATTATCTGAGACACAAATATCAGATTCGACTATTGTGAATCCATGGTTCACATATGAATCAATGATATCTGATGAATTTGATTCCCGGAGATTGCAAAAACAACATATTCCATCGATTGAGCAGAACATGATTTTTGACTTATCAGATGATTTAGTTCACCATGAATCCGTACCTCAACAACAGAAGAATACGGATCCTGATGTTTTAAATAACAGGCCTAAGACAAAATATAATAACGATAATATTGCAAAGAAACCAGCGGATGAAGATGGCAGTGTATTTGATACAGACATTGTAGATAATAATTCCTGGCTCAGTTATTCATCAACTCAAAGTGATTCAGTAATAAAATCATTGCAATGGGATTTTCAAGAAGAAAGAGAAGTACCGAAATTTTTACAAAGTGAAAGAGAATCTATCGATTATTCTTCCAACGACAATGGTAAGTATTTATGGCGTGATAATTTACCAGAAAAAAGACCGGAATCATTCCCTCCCCGGCAGTCAGATCCAGGATTTATGTATTATCACAATGGTGGTATTCGGGTTGAGGCAAACATGGCCGGTATCCCAATTTATATAGATGGTAAATATGTTGGTGAAACCCCCTTGTCCAGGCCCGTTCAGGTAGAGCCAGGCTGGCACCAGGTAAGTGGGTTTTCGCCAGTATATACACATTTAGCGTTTCGCAAGGGATTACAGTTTGTTGGCTATGATTCTATCATACAAAATAATGAATTATATGGGTCAACAACGGTCTACGCGGAAGCTGGCAAGCTGGAGACCGTAGAACTCAAATTTAACCAAATGGGCGATACACCTAAAAAATGGAATGAAATTAATGGAGGTATGAATATAGGCACTCCAATATTGTTATTTCTGATGGGCTTTATTATGTGGGGTATGGGATAAATATTGAAGCCCACCCCAATCATTCTTAAAAAATATAATATAATATTATGAGCATACACGATAAGGTTCGCTCCGTTATACTGTCCAATTGTGTTAAACCTAAAAACCGCACCATTGGTATGGAAGAAGAATGCATTTTATACACACATGCAAATAAAAGACTTCCAGTGAATCCAGGGGCTGAATTTTCTGCTACCGACCTGGTGTCCATTATGAATAGCAATAGAGGACCTAATGGAATATATACGCTGGAGCCGGGAGGACAGCTGGAATGGTCCAGCCCTCCATTTCAGGATTTAAATTCTCTTAATACTGCATTAGACATCCATAAGCAATTCCTTAAAAAAGTGGTATCAGACCATAACCTGGATATTATCAGTTTCGGTGTGGAACCCAATTTTAATCCAGACGATATTGATTTAATCGATCAATTAAAATATCAATTGATGGATTTGAATATGGAGAAGAGCGGTACAATGGGCAAATGGATGATGCGTAATACGGCCAGTGTCCAAATTAATTTTGATGTGACTGGTAGTAAAGAAATGGAAGAAATGGCCTTTGTTGCGGATTGCCTGCAGCCTGTTTCAGCCTACCTGTTTGCGAACAGCCCGTATAAAAAGGGACTTCCAGCAGGCGAGAATAATTTAAGGAATATAATCTGGGAAAACACAGATAATGCCCGATGTAGAAATTTAATTGACCACAGAATAAGCTCCCTTGAAGGACTCATAGACTGCTATATTGACTATGTAATATCAGTGCCGGGGATGTTTCAACTGGATCGGACCGGTACTGTTACCAGTACTAGAACATCTATTGGTGATCGGCTTCAAGAATTAGACGATTCCGGCACAATCCGGGATGAAGATATACAAGCAGCCCTGCACCAAATCTTTACTAATGTACGCCTGAAGCACCTTGTGGAGGTGCGAGGCGCAGACCGACCACCCTTGGGGTATGAAATGGTACCGGTAGCTTTTTGGACAGGAATATTAACAGTAGAATCTGTTCGTGATGAAATTTTACATACCGTAAAAAAATGGTCTCTTAACGACCGATACACGTTCAATAAGGCAGCTCTAGCATTGGATGATTCTCAAGCAGGCCCGGAAGGTACACTCTATGGTGAGTGGAACCAATGGGCTGGTGACTTGGCATTGAGGGGGTTACGGCAACGGGGTCTAGGTGAAGAAAAGTTTTTTGAAGGATTTTATAATGCTGTAATGTCGAAGGGACCTTTCAGCATACAAACACAGGAAAATGCAAAAACGGACAATTCATAATTTAGTCTGGATTCCAGTTTTTTTAATAGGTCTGGCTGCCTTAGGTCTGGGACTGGAATGGTGTTTCCATCCGGAACCATGGTTGCTGGACCAGCGGCCAAATGAGGTCCTGCTTCAAACATCATTTAACACATTGTTTGCGGAAGAAATCAATGCCCATTTACCAGCATATCTCAGGGTGATTTATAGGTTTTTTGGATTATGGCTTACAAGCATTGGCTTATTGATCATAACCTATGTACAGGTGACCCGTATGGGCACTTCTCTCGCCCGCAATGTACTATTAGGTGTTATGTTTATTATCTTGGTGGGGATTTATTATATGATGCTGAATTTTATCCCTACATCACCATTTTTACCCCTGGTTCATGTTCTGACTATATTGTGGATCACAAGCACTTATTTTTCAATTACTCTGAAAAAGTAGAACGAGAATCTTCATCCTGATTCTTCGTGCTCAATGGCATTTACGGGCTTAATTTTTCATGTTGGATTTTCAGTGTGAATTAATGTGCTATGACTGATATTTTTATCAGTTATACCTGTTGATACTTCTAACAATAATTTTTAGCGCAGAACCAAATAGAGGATAATAATTTGATAAAAACCCAAAGAACTGATATATGGTGGGTAGAACCATTATGGACTGGTCTGGGTTTTCTAGGTTTTGTTGTTTATACTACATGGGCCATGTTTCAAGGCAGCCATTATTGGTGGAGTGCTGGAATGGAAGGGTTTGGCGGTTATTTGTCTCCGTTTTATTCCCCACTTTTATTCATTAAAGAAGGGATTAAAGGCGCTGCACCGATTGGACATGCTTGGTTTGGTTCATGGCCTGGATGGTGGCCAAGTCTAATTCCAGCTACGCCTGCTATTTTAATTCTTGCGGGTCCTTTATCTTTCCGAATGACCTGTTATTATTACAGAAAATTTTATTACCGTGCATATTTTTTATCCCCTCCGGCCTGTGCTGTATCAGGGATACCACAAAAGAAATATAAGGGAGAAACTGCCCTTCTAGTGTTTCAGAATCTACATCGATTTACCCTATATATCGCTTTGGGCTTTGTGGCGATATTATCATATGATGGTGTTATATCTTTGTTCCGGGGCGGTGAATTTGGCATTGGAGTAGGATCTGTTATCCTTTTAGTTAATCCCCTTCTTTTGGCGGGCTATGCTTTCGGCTGCCATGCGTTTCGCCATCTTGCTGGTGGTAAACTTGATTGTTTTTCATGTCCTAGTGGAGAGCAAAAAGTGAGATATAAACTTTGGAAGGGAATTTCCTGGTTGAATGGTCGACACATGTTTTGGGCCTGGATCAGCATGATATGGGTTGCTTTTGCAGATTATTATGTGCGCATGGTATCTTCAGGTCAATGGATTGATTACGGTACCTGGGGTTTTTAATGTTGGATATATCTGAAATTCAAACCATAGAACACGATGTTCTAGTTGTGGGTGCTGGAGGCGCGGGCTTAAGTGCTGCTATCGAATGTTCAAGCCAAGGATTGAGCACAGGTCTGATATGTAAGTCACTATTAGGTAAGGCCCATACGGTAATGGCTGAGGGTGGCGTTGCTGCAGCCTTAGGGAATGTGGACAACCGGGACCACTGGAAAGTCCATTTCCGTGATACGATGCGTGGTGGGAAATTTTTAAATGTGTGGCGCATGGCAGAACTCCATGCTAAACACGCCCCGGACCGGGTTCGGGAATTGGAAGAATGGGGTGCCGTTTTTGATCGAACAAAGCAAGGATTGATCAATCAGCGAAATTTTGGTGGGCACCGCTATCCCCGATTAGCCCATGTTGGTGACCGGACCGGATTGGAGATCATCCGCACTCTCCAGGATCATGGCATTCATCAGGGTATCGAAGTATACATGGAATGTACTGGACTTGATCTTTTGAAGGATGGTGATAGAATTTCCGGGATGGTAGCCATGTGGCGCGAAACGGGACAATTTATAATTTTTAAAGCTGGTGCTGTGATCTTTGCTACCGGTGGCGGTGGTAAAGCATGGAAAATTACTTCTAACTCATGGGAGTATACAGGTGATGGACATGCCATGGCTTACGAAGCTGGTGCAGAACTCATGGATATGGAATTTACACAGTTTCATCCTACTGGAATGGTCTGGCCGCCCTCTGTACGTGGCATACTAGTCACTGAAGGCGTCCGGGGTGAAGGCGGCATTCTGATAAATAGTGAGGGGCACCGGTTCATGTTTGAAAATATACCTGAACGTTTTGCTTCTGAAACAGCAGATACTGAAGAAGAAGCTGCCAGGTGGTTAGCCGGAGATAAAGATGCCCGTCGCCCCCCAGAACTTTTGACTCGTGATGTAGTAGCTCGTGCAATTCGAAAAGAGGTAAAAGCTGGCAGAGGGAGCCCCCATGGTGGTGCTTTCCTCGATATTGCCAGCCAACGTAAAGCTGAGGATATCAAGAAAAAATTACCTTCCATGTATCATCAGTTTAAAGTGCTCGCAGAGTTGGATATAACCACTGATCCAATGGAAGTTGGCCCGACCCTGCATTATATGATGGGGGGGATTCGAGTGGATGCAGATTCACAAATGTCACAGGTTCCCGGCCTGTTTGCCTGTGGGGAGTGTTCAGGTGGGATGCATGGGGCCAATCGCCTTGGTGGGAATTCATTATCTGATTTACTTGTGTTTGGAAAGCTTGCTGGCGTAGGAGCAGCCAAATATATCCGAGGGATTTCCAGCCCGGTAGGGATTGTAGATGAAGAAGCGAAAGTGATCATCCGTGCTGCGACAGAAATTCTAAACAGGGAATCAGGTGAAAACCCCTATCTATTGCATGAGGACCTCGAGGAAAATATGCAAAGTAATGTGGGTATTGTTCGTAGTGCAGAGTTGTTATTGGAAGGGATCACCAAACTAGAATCCTTGAAAAAATCTTATAAAGAAGTAAAAGCTAATGGTGCTTCACAATATAATCCTGGTTGGCATGAAGCACTCGCTTTACGAAATTTGATGATTACAGCAGAATCAGTTGCCAGGTCAGCCCTCATGCGGGAGGAAAGCCGCGGAGCCCATACAAGGGTTGATTTCCCAGAAGAACAGGATGAATGGTTGCAATCAAATGTGGTTATTCATAAAGGAAAAGACGGAAATATGGTGGTTCGCAAGACAGATCGCCAACAGCCCAACAGTGAACTGGAGAGAATTGCCAGCTTATCCATTGATGAATTGGAAAAAGAAGTCAATGGTGAAGGATAAAACGACATGGCATTAAGAACATTTAAACTTTTTCGCGGTGATGCTTCAGGTGGAGAATTGTTGAATTACCAGATTGAAGTTGACAAAGGTATGGTTGTTTTGGACGCCATTCATCGTATCCAAACTGAACAGGCCAATGACCTAGCTGTCCGTTGGAACTGCAAGGCAGGAAAATGTGGTTCCTGTAGTATGGAGATTAATGGTAAACCAAAGCTGGCCTGCATGACACGGATGAATGAATATGAATCCAATGAAACTATTTCTGTACGTCCTATAAAGACATTCCCTGTAATAAAAGATTTAACAGCAGATGTATCTTGGAATTTTGAACAAAACAAGCGGATAATTCCATTCAAACCTGACCCATCACAGAAAGACGAAAGAGGAAATTACAGGATGTACCAGGAAGATGTAGATAGAATTCAGGAATTTCGAAAATGTATTGAGTGCTATCTATGCCAGAATGTGTGTCATGTATTGCGAGATCATGATCAAAAAGACAACTTTGTCGGACCAAGGTTTATGATTCGTTTAGCCGGTTTGGATATGCATCCCCTAGATAAGGAAGATAGAATTCCAGCGGTCAAGGAAGATTTTGGATTAGGAATGTGTAATATTACCCGTTGTTGTACAGATGTCTGCCCCGAGCATATTCAGATCACTGATAATGGCATTATTCCAATGAAGGAGCGTGTTGTTGACCGATTTTATGACCCCGTTATTTGGTTATGGAAAAAAGTATTTGGGAATTCAGACTGAAGGTATATAGGAAATTTATAGAGTACTTTATTTTAACTTAAAATTTACCGGGATAGATATCCAGACTCCCACGGCCCGCTCCCGTTGTTTGGCTGGCCGAAACCGCGTTTTTCGAATAGCTTCCATGGCAGCTTCATCTAGGCCAGTGTTTGGTACTCCCTTTAAGATCAGGGTTTCCTTCACACGGCCTTTTGCATCAATGAATGCTTGGACGACCACCACGCCTTCAATTCCCGCTTCCTGTGCAATTTCTGGATAAACCGGCTTTATAGGCGACATAGCAACCGGCGGGTCATCATAAGGTATGAAGACCACTTTAGGTCCTGATGGCGGTGGTGGTGGTGAATCTAAATTTGAAAAATCATCAAAGTCCAACTCATCCAGAGTCAGATCTTCCGCAATATCCTCATCATCCGATGGAACAGGGATTGAAGGCCTTGGCGGCGGCGGGGTGTTGTCAATCTGCTGGGTTTGTGGAATATCAATATTCTCAATTATAATTTGTTCCACGTCTGCAAACTCCAGACTGTTCCCGAATCGTGGGAAAACCAGGAAATTCAGGATCACCAGCCCGATCCCTAGTAATGCAGTTAAGCGGATTACAATCGGATATTTGGCTTTCAGAGGGTTTATAATATCCATTAATCGACTAAGGTCTTGGTAGAATAATTCAATTTAAGAGCTTCCACCTCACGAAGATTTTCATGTATATCCGAAACAAGACCCATTTCAGCTTCTTCATCGCCCTTTAGCGACACAACAATCAAGGGGTCAGCAACCCGCTTGTCGTACATGACCAAAGACACATCATCTACACCCATGAGACGGTCATCAATAGAAATCAATCCTTCCTTAGAGACCCATATCTGTACGGTATGACGCTTTGATTTAAGTTTTTCGATCCGTTTTGCTTTGGGCAGATTGACGGGCAATCCAGAATATTCTTTTAAGACAGTCGTAACCATGAAAAAGACCAGTAGCATAAAGATGATATCCGGCATTGAAGCTGTTGGTATATCACTGGATATTTTTGTTTTTCGGGAAAAATTCATCAGTTGCTGTTGGCGATGGATATTCGTTTTGCATCTGCCATTTTTAATTGATCAATCACCCTTACATAATCTTTGTAGGCTGTTTTTGGATGGGCTTTTACCGAGACCACTAATTTATCATTTGCCCTGAGTCTTTCCCCTACGATTCGATGGATTTGTTCTACATTTGTAGGTTCATCATCAAGCAATACCTTCCCCTGGGAGTTGATCAGGCAATTCAGGATGTTTTCTTTTCGGATTTCAATTTCCATGTCGCCGGGTGGGGGAAGCACAATTCCCAGTCCTTTATCCGTGTCGATTGTGGTTGTAACCAGAAAAAAGATTAAAAGCAGGAAGGCAATGTCTGCCATAGAAGAGGTGGGAATTTCCCCGCCTTTGAATCTACGTTTTTTTGCCATGCAGCGATGCGCTGTTTATTTATTTTTTAGTTTCTTGATCGTATAAATGATCCATGATCTTCACAGACTGTTCTTCCATGTCCAGAACAAGTTTGTCAATGCGGGATACGAAAACATTTTGAAACGTCTGAATGATCATTGCCACAATAAGGCCAAACGCAGTTGTCAAGAGCGCTTGCGAAATACCCCCCGCAACAACGGCAGGAGAAATATCATTTGCGGCTTTGATTGCGTCAAAGGCGGCAATCATACCAACGACAGTACCCGTAAAGCCCAGCATGGGGGCGATGGTAATAACTGCGTTGAGCCAGATCATGTTCTTTTCCAAAAAGGCCATTTCAATGGCTCCGGCATTCTGGATTGCTTTTTCCACTTCATTTAATCCGCGGTGCATCTTGGTTAATCCTGCATGGAAGATTGCCGCTACGGGTCCGCCGGTTTCTTCACAGATTTGCGCAGCTGCCTCAGGGCCGTTTTCATTGATGGATTGACTAATCTCATCAAAAAATGACTGCGAATCCACAGCAGACATCATCAGTGAATAGGCTCGCTCAATTACAAATGCAAGGCCAAAAATCAGTGTAATAAGGATCGGCCACATGAAAGCGCCCCCTTCTAAGAAATAATGGACCATTATATAACTCCGTTTATGATCTAATTAATAAGAATTAAAAAGTTTATTTAAAAGGCACTAAATTTAATTTAATGATTCTATAAATGCATCTGCTTCATTAAAGTGTTTTAAAGCTTCAATTACCTGGTTATCTAATAGAAGACGAATATTTGCACCTTCGTCTTTACCCCATAAAGAACCAGCCAACCCGCTTTTGATTCTGTTATGAATAAAACCAGCGTTTACCCGTATTGAATCTTGAATTACATGAATGGAATCCTTCTCTAAATGAGCTAAAAATTTATTAAAGAGAGCATCAGAAACCATCCACGTATCCCTGAAATCGGAGAATGAACTAAATTCGTTCTGATGGGTTGAGGCGTATTCAGATGCAAAATTAAAAATAGGGCGCTTCGGATTTCTTAGGACCTTACCCGTTTCTGAATTAATGGTGCTCTTAAAAGGAATATAAATATCCGGGGTTATCCCGCCGCCGCCATAGACAGTCCGACCCGATTTTGTCTGATATTTTGGTCTCAATTCCTTGAGACTATCAATCTTTGCTTCCCGATCCTTCTCATAGAGTTCCCGGTAATACGCTAGGTCATTCCCATCTTCGTAGGGACGCTGGATCAGTCGCCCAGATGGAGTATAGTACCGAGCAATCGTGACACGCACAGCGGCCCCGGAATCTAAAGGTAATTGACGCTGTACCAGTCCTTTGCCGAAACTTGTTTCCCCCACAACCAATCCACGGTCCAGATCCTGGACCGCCCCTGATACAATCTCAGCCGCACTGGCCGATCCTCGGTTTATCATAACAATCAGGGAGAAATTATTATACCCTTTTTTAGAACTGCCAATAAACACCTGATTGGATTCTTTGATTTTTCCCCTGGTATAGACTAGTGTATCTGCTGTGGTAATAAATTGATCTGATATAGCAGCAGCCTGTTCTAAAAATCCACCACTGTTTCCGCGCAAGTCAAATAACAACCGTTCCATGCCTTTCGCTAATAGTGTATCTAATGCTGCAGCCACTTCTTTTTCTGTTGTGGCTGAAAACCGCCTCAGGAAGATATACCCTGTTTTATCATCCAGCATGGTTGCGGCACCAACGCTGTAAATCGGGATGTTGTCCCGAATGATTGTTACATCAAATGGTTTTGAAGTTCCGATGCGGCTGATGGTAACCACAACCTTGGTTCCTTTTCTGCCCCTTAGTTTCTTAAAGACCTGATCCTTGGTGATTTTATATGCATCTTCGCCATTAATGGCGAAGATCTTGTCACCGGGCATTAGCCCAACAATATCGGAAGGACTGTCAGGAACCGGCGAAATCACTGTAATAAAACCTTCTAAAATATCGAATTCGATGCCGATCCCCTGGAATTTACCCTTGAATAGTTCATTGATATTTTCCTGTTCTTTAGAAGGAATATAATTGGAATGGGGGTCTAATTCTTCCATCAAACCATGAAATGCACCATCCATAATTTTATCCATATCCACAGTATCGAAGTAAAAATGATTCACATATGAAATTATCTGTTGGAGAATATTGATTTTTTCCCTCAATACCCGGTAGACATTTTGATTACTGGAGTATACCCTAGGAATGAACAGAACAGTCGCCAGAAAAAAACCTAGCATGGCCGATAAAACCAGGGGCCATATCTGGCGAAATTTATTAAACATAATTTGTTATAAAGTTATAAACCGATATAGAGCATCGTCCGAAACGATACGCCTGCAATTGCAGATGTAGGGGAGTCATCGATGGTGGTCCTGCCATTCAATTTCCAACTGCCAGCATTGACAGTTCCTTTATTAAACCCAACACTGATTCGTAGCCCAAGCCGTTCTAAAAACTGCCATTTAACAGCAACATAAGGCTGGAAATTAAAAAAGGTTGCGCTCACATCGCGCAACAGGCCCGGTACCATCCCAGGTAGAATTTTGGGATCAGCGTAGTCGGTGTTTGAGTATACACCATAGTATAAAGTACCGGTGCTATCCATTGTCCCGTATACATTTGTAAAAACTTTTTTCCAGCGGGGGTTGCCACTTTGCTGGTCTAGGGCCATACTTACTCGGCCAAGACCCATGAGCGCACCAGCAGATAATTCCAGATCCTGCAATAGGGGCATGACATACTCAACCGATGTTGCGCCTAAAAGAAAAGAAAATTTTGC
>Ga0257112_10000332_pt1 | contig 20322 bp, 15 predicted proteins | sample LP_taG_5_FD_191565 | JGI IMG/M metagenome (GOLD analysis project Ga0257112, IMG submission 191565) | Marine microbial communities from Northeast Subartic Pacific Ocean, Canada - LP_J_2015_P26_1000m | ecosystem: Environmental > Aquatic > Marine > Oceanic | place: Canada: Northeast Subartic...
TGGGTCACCTTGTTCTGCATCTACTCTACAAACCTCAAGCGCGTTAAGACATTGATTGTTTGCTATTAAAGTAAGGCAAGATGAGTCCATCTCATTTGCATAAGATTGGATGTGACTAAAAATGAGAGATAAAAATAAAATGACTTTGAAATAAACCATCTGCAAATACTATAGAATTTTATTTGTCTTAACTAGATCTTTAGTGTTTTTTTAGATAAGGTTCTTATCCTAGAGATTCAAAAGGATACAGATCTATGAGACACATAATAGCCATATTGATGCTTGTTTTAAGCCCTGCTTCGTTTGCAGTTGACAAATACCCTGTGGAACATTTCTTCAAAGACTCGGCTATGTCTCAGCCTGCATTATCTCCTGATGGACAATATTTAGCCGCATTAACTCCGCTTAATATTAATAGGGAAACAGTGTCTCGGTGCAAGAAAAAGACAACAAAAAGAAAAAGCAGATCTGGGATCGTGGATTTTTGTGATGTCAGCAGAAGAAACATTGTCGTCTTTAAATTAAGTGATCCTAATCCAGATTGTCAGAATGGGATTATTGCCAAATGTGAAAGAATCAGGGTCACCCAATTAAGAAGTCAAAATGTGGCAGGATTTACATGGGTGAATAACGATAGAATCATGTTTCAAACAGGTGGAGATCAACTCAATGGTGTCACTGGTGCAATTGATTCGATTGGAATCTATGCTGTCAACAAAGACAGCACCCAGCCAAAGCAATTGGTTAAACCTAGTGATGCCGTAACAAATACAAAAGTGATTCAAACCATACCTCTCAGTTTATTGCCTTTTGATCCTGAACATATCTTGGTCATGCGTAATGATCGGAAAAGATACCAGTTTGATGTTTATCGAATGAATATTTATACCGGTAAATTTATGCGACTAATAGCACCCCCAGGTCCAGTGATTAGTTGGGGAGCAGATAATGATGGGGTCATAAGATTAGCAGCAATGCGGGATGAAAATTCTCTTAATTACGAAACACAAATTATGTATCGAGATGATGACGATTCTGAATGGCAAGAAATCGACCGTTTTGAAGGCTTACAAAATGGTTGGGGTGTTACTGGTTTTACCGAAGATAATAGCAAAATGTACATTACTACTAATCTTGGACAGGACACTTACTCACTCGGCATATTTGACCCTGAAACGGGCACAATAGAAGACCTATTTGAGAATGAGGGAACTGATGTTACTAACATTGGTTTCACGCCTACTGGGGAAGCGATTACAGTTCTCTATAGTGATATAAACACCAAGCCACAAAGACATTACCTCAATGAGAAGTGGAGAGATATTATTGAGGGTTTAAAAGCAGCTTTTGACGTTGATTATGTGGGCATTGTATCGATGAGTGAATACGCAGAAAAAATGATTCTCAGTATTAATAGCGACACCATCCCAGGAGATTATTATTTATACGATACGATAAAAAATACTGTTACCTATCTAGGCTCTTCCAAACCTTGGATTGATCCAAAGACGATGTCGCCAATGACACCGATGAGTTTTGAAGCCAGAGACGGGGAAACCATATATGGTTTCTTAACAGTTCCATTGGACAGTGATGGTAAAAATCTTCCACTGATTATTAATCCACACGGTGGGCCTTTTGGTGTTCAAGATCGATGGAGATTCAACTCAGAAACACAATATTTTGCAAATCAAGGGTATGCAGTAATGCAAATTAATTTCAGAGGTTCTGGCGGTTACGGGAAACGATACGAACGCATCGGATACAAACGATGGGGCCTAGAAATGCAGGATGATATAAGCGATGGAGTCCAATGGGCTATAGATCAAGGTATTGCTGATGAGGAACATGTGTGCATATACGGTGCCAGTTATGGTGGTTATGCCACGATGGCCGGGATCACATTGACCCCTGAACTGTATCGATGTGCAGTAAATTATGTGGGTATTTGGGATTTAGAAATGCTCTATAGACAGGATGGTCGATGGGATAATCAGATGGGGCGATGGTTTAGAAATCATGTAATAGATGTAAAAGATGATAAAGAGCAACTAAGAAAAACTTCTCCTCATTTCCATATTGATAAGATTACAGCACCATTATTAATTGTTCATGGCCGAAAGGATTATAACGTCAGAATTGAACAAGCAGAGACATTAATGGATGACCTAGATGCAAAAGATATTCCATATGAAGTTATGATTAAGAAAGAAGAAGGACATGGTTTTGTCTTAGAGGAAAATAGGATTGAACTCTATCAGAAAATGGGTGAGTTCTTTGATAAGAACTTAGCTAAGCATTAACCTACTACCCCTTTTTTAATAGTTCATTCACGGCTCTATCGGCTTGGCTGATCGCGGCATCAACATAAGCAGTACCTAATGCATCACTGTTGGCAATTGCTATATTGCCAAATGGTTTTCTGCCAATCACATGTGGATAGCGTTCATCATTGCGACTATCTGGCAACTCCCCACCAAAGAACTCAGCATCAAATAAATTATTGTACTCATAAGAATAGCCATGCGCCCATCGGTTAACAGTGATAGCTGCAACGTCATCTTCATCAAAGTCTGCACCAAATATTCCTCTCAGTTGATCAAATAATTTGTCTTCATAATCTTGATAGGTCATCCCCAGTATGTCGTAACGTCCCAGTTTGTATTGTTCTCTATTGGTATAACCTTGGTGTGGTCGCGTAGGTACATGGTCCATCATGAACACCACGGGGTCTTCAAAAGTCTGAGGAAACTGATAGTCTCCGAGGCTCACCGGGAAATCAACAGACAAGCTATTATAAAAACAATTCGGACACTGCAGGGTATGGACCCCTTTTGTTGCTAGCATGTGCCAGTTCTTCATCGCCACCTGCACCCAAACCAGGGGCACTTTTATATTGTATTTAAGGGCCTCCTTCTGTTTCTCTGGCAATTGAGGGCAAAGTTCTGGAATGATGCCATTGTTGCAAGCAAGAATGCATTGCTTAGCATGAACCTTGTACAGTGTTCCTTGTTTTGCATAAACTATTTCGACTCCATCTTTTGTGTTAGTGACTGATACCACCGTACTGTTTAAACGGATATTAGTGTCTTGCCAAGGCTTGTCCAGCATGGAATAGTCTGCTTTAGCAGTGACAATATCTTCCATACTGTTCCCAGATATTGAATTAGGGATAAGTTGCCGTACCAGTAATCTTGCAATCGTTGCATTGCCGTCAGGAAAGTGAAAAATATATGGCTCATCAGATAACTCATTCTTACTCATATAGTCACGAATGCTGTCATCAACAGTTTCAATATCATACATGGGATTTTCCTGGTAATTTATGTCATCGTTTACCTCTTCGTCGTCCGTAAAGCCTAGACCCGCAAAACCTGGTAATCCGTCGCCCCAGCAACCAATAGCAGGAATGGAATCAGTGCCCACTCCCCAAAGATCCCATTCTAAACTATGAAAAAGACCGATTACCTCATCACCAACTTTGTGGTAGTTCCTTAAGTAATCTTCGTAACTGATGTTGTCTAACAAATAATATTTCTCCTCGAGACTTAATTCAGGAAAAAAATCGGTCTGGTCTAGAAACAGCCTAATAAATTCTTTTTTGGATTGATCTGAAATCGGCATTTTAGATGCAACTCTTTGAATATTATCAGGTTTTATAGATTCCTTATAAGTGAGATCGTATCTAAAAGTAGGTACATTTTTAACGATCCGACTGACTCCATAGGTTGCTTCGTTAAAATACATGCCTGTATCAAGCTTTCTATTCTTAAAATAATCAAAATCATAGGCTTTATAAAACTTTTTAAAATCTATACCAAGATCAGACAATAGTTTTTTTGAAACTTCCTCATAATAGCTTGGTGATTCCACAGATTGACTGCCCCCATAGGCAAGCATTGTCCGGTCATTCACAACAAATTCGTTGCGTTTGGCATGGCCTCCAAAATCATCGTGGTTGTCTAGAATAAGAATGTTTGGAACTGTTTCCGTGCGTTCTTTAAAAAAATGAGCAGCTGACAATCCTGAGATACCGCCACCAACTACAATTAAATCATAACTCTCACCTAAATCTTGAACCTCATCAATAAAGCCACTGCCTGTAAATGCAAGTTTATGTGCGTCATTAAAAGAGCCCTGATGATTACCTCTAATGCCTGTCAATAATGGAGGATAATAATCAATATCAATGCCTTGAGATTTTAAAAAATCTATGGGAGCGATAGTCCCAGCAATCCCTAAACTAACGCCATTTAAAAAATCTCGTCTGCTAATACCGTCATGTTTCATTCTGTTCTATACACGGTTTTGCCTTCAATGATTGTTTCTAAAACTCGTACCTCACTGATCTCTTCTATTGGAATGTCATATAAATTTCTTTCTAATATAATCAAATCAGCAGCTTTCCCCACCTCTATTGAGCCGGTAAGATTCTCTTGGTGCATTAAGTAGGCAGCATTGATTGTGTAAGCTTTTAACATCTCAACCAGAGTCATTCTTTCATTCTCATTTAAAACACCCTGAATACGGTCATCAGGGTCTTCTCTTCTAATAGCTGTCTCAATAGCAACTAATGGATTCATTGTGCTTACAGCCCAATCACTGCCGCCAACAATTAAGCCGCCTGCCCTAAAAACACTGCCAATAGGATACATTTTATTGACCCTCTTAATCCCAAGCTCAGGGGTATTAATATCCGTAATCCATTCATCAGGCAATGCCCAGGCTGCTTGAAAATTTGCGGCAACACCTAGTTCTTTAAACCTTGGTATATCTGCCGGATCAATCATTTGCAAATGAGAAATGTGATGACGATTATCAGTCCTCCCATTAATAGCAATAGCAAACTCAAACGCATCAAGTATTGAACGTACTGCGCGATCACCTATAGCATGAGTATGTATTTGAATATTATCAGCATCAAAACGAGCGACAGCATGATTAAGTGTGTCTTGATCAAAATAAAGCTGACCATAATTACCTGAATCTAAGTACGGTTCTAAAACAGCCCCTGTCTGACCCTCTAAGACCCCATCAATAAATATTTTTACGCAATCCACATTTATTCTTGGGTCACTATATTGAGCCCTATCCTTCAATACGTCGTCAAAAGACCCAGAGTTTCTGACGAAAAGCCCGCCAAACGAAAGGCAAGTAATTACTCTTAAATTTAATTGATTGTTAACAGCTGCTCGTTTATACGTGGCCATGTGTTGTTTGCCTACAGAAGCAGCTATAGATGAGGTTATACCAAAGCTATGGGCTAAATCTTGTGCAAAATTGAGTCCTTTATCATACAGTGCATCTGTGTCTTTTGGTGTTATGTCTCTGACAAGATTCATGGCCGCAGGTTCTCTTAAAGTTCCGCTTGGTTCACCGGTGTTTGGGTCTCTTTCTATAATGCCTTGTTCAGGATTAGAAGTATTAGCAGTAATACCTGCTAATTCCAGTGCTTTTGAATTAGCTAACCCGCTATGACCATCAGACGCATCAACATAAATGGGAATGTCTGTACTGATTTCATCCAAAAGAGATTTATTTGGGTTTCCCGCTGGGAATATTCCTATATTCAGACCTGTGCCAACTAACCAACCTGTGGTTTTTGTTAATTCACTATTCAGGCATTCTTTAATCTCAGATTGCATACCCTCAATTTCGTATAATTCTGAAACCACACATTTGTATTGATCAATTCCAGACCATATTGGATGTGAGTGAGCATCATGAAAAGAAGGCATCATCATTTTGCCCTCTAAATTTATTACAGAAGTATTTTTGTCAATGATCTTCTTGATCTCTTCATTTGAACCAATCTGTTCTATGACTCCGTCTTTAATGGATATTGCTTCAATAATTTCAAGTTGCTTATTAAAAGTATGTATTGATCCATTTAAGAAAACCTGTCTAGCAGCACTACTTGATGCTAATAAATAGCTTGAGTTAAAAATTAAGGTAACTACAACGATCTTAAAAAATAAATTTCTCATCGGTTTGTTTTTATTTTGATCCATTGTCTTGTCATTGTCCGATCTACCTTAGGTGGTGCTATTTCAGCAATAAATAACTTTTTCATTATCTCCTCATTAGGGTAGATGGCAGGATTATTTAATATCTCTTTATTTAACATAATCTTAGATGTTTTATTGGGATTAGCAAACTGAACCTGATTACTAATTTTTGCAATGTTTTCAGGTTTTAAAATGTGGTTCAAGAATAGATGGGCATTTTCAGAATTAGGAGCATCTTTAGGAATAGCCATCATATCAACCCACATTTGAGCACCCTGATGTGGAATTTTATAACCAATATCAATGCCATTACCTGATTCTTTAGCTCGTTCCCCAGCCTGTAAAATGTCTCCGTTCCATCCAAAAACGAGGCATATCTCCCCATTAGCTAAGTCATTGATATACTTTGATGAATGGAAATACCTAATAAAAGGTCTAACTCCCATCAATAAATCAAATGCTTGTCCTTGAAAATCTTTAGGATTTTTGGTGTTAGGGTCTAGTCCTGAATAAAATAATGCGGCTTTAAACACCTCACTAGGTGCGTCAAGAAAGGCCACTCCACATTGTTCAAATTTACTGACAATTTCAGGATCAAAAATGACATCAAAGGTGTTCATTTGGAAATCATCTCCCATAATTTCTTTGGCTTTATTCTTGTCATATCCAATGCCAGTTGTTCCCCATAAATAAGGAATAGCAAATGTGTTTCCCGGATCCATTATCGATAATAATTTCATTATCTCCTGATCAAGATGCTGATAATTAGTGAGTTTTGATTTGTTTAAGTCTTGGTAAATGCCAGCAACTACTTGCCTTCCTAAATATTCTATACTTGGACCCACAATATCGTAACCAGTATTTCCTGCTAATAATTTACCCTCAAGTACCTCATTACTATCGTACACATCGTAAATGACTTTAATTCCAGTCTCACCCTCAAATTCTTCTATGACTGGTTGAGCAATATAATCTGACCAGTTATAGACTCTGACTTCGTTTGCATCAATACCGAATGAAACATAAAAAAATATAAACAAGTATTTGGGATAAAAAAACTTACTCTCTTGCCAATGTCTCATAATCGGTCCTTAATTGAGTAATAGATCATACCAAGGTAGAATCCTGGCCATCTTAGGAAGGTGCCTCCTGGAAATGTGGGTATCTTCACTTTATTAAACACGTCTAGTCGACCAGTGCTGCCATCAATTGCTTCTGCAAGAACCGTGCCAGCTAATGAGGCCATTGCAATTCCATGCCCTGAAAAACCATGGGCAAAATAAACATTCGAATCAAGTCGACCTAGGTGTGGCATTCGATTTGCTGTCACAGCAATGGTCCCTCCCCAAGCATAATCAATCTTTGTTTTTTTAAGATTCGGAAAAACGTCAAGCATAGTTTTACGGACATAGCTTTTAAGATCTTTTGGGAATTTAGTCGAGTAGTTTTCTCCACCACCAAATAATAAACGATTGTCTTCAGACATCCTAAAATAATGAACATGGAACTTATTGTCATGAGCGCAGACATTATCACGATTAATATATCTTGCTTCTGACTCTTCAAGCGGCTCTGTAGCGAGAATAAAATTGTTAATCGGCATAATTTTACCAGCTATACGTTTTTCTAACTTATCCAAATAAGCGTTACATGCTAAAACCACCATCTTTGCTCTGACTTTGCCATGATCAGTGGTGACATCTGATGTTGCATCCTTTGAATAATCCAAAACTCTAGAATTTTCATAGATTTTTACACCTTGTCGCTCTGCAGCATCTGCTAGACCAAGAGCATAATTAAGAGGGTGTAAGTGCATCCCACCCACATCCAGTGACCCTCCTCCTTTAAAAAAAGGGCTATGGAATATATCGTAGACTTCTTCTTGGTCTACATATCGAATTGAATCGTAATCGTAATCCTTATTTAATTTTTCTACATAATGACTATGCTCAACATCATCTTTTGGGTCATTAGAAATAGTCATATTGCCATGCCTTAAGTCACAATTAATTTGATGGTCAATAATTCTGTCTTTAACAATTTTTTTTGCATATTCGCTTAAATTCCACAGCTCTCTTGCTAGAGATTTTCCGTAATCCTTCTCCAACTGATCGATTTTTTTATTGTGCCCACTACCAACTTGCCCTCCGTTTCGACCTGATGCTCCCCATCCAATTTTGTTTGCTTCTAATAAAACCACACGATAATTTTTCTCAGAAAGAGTTAGTGCAGCTAATAGCCCAGTATAGCCACCACCTATAATGCACACATCTGCATCAATAGATTCAGTTAACTGTGATCTATGTTTAATTGAATTAGCTGTATGCAGATAGTAAGAATCTGGGTAATTTGATTCAGCGGTTGTCATCTGAGAGCTATTTATAAGCTGCTGATATGTCTATTTGTTTCATCGAGAGTGGTGGTGGTTTTTTCTATGAGCTCATCAATTTCGCTTTCACTAATAATTAATGGTGGTGCAATAATCATTGTGTCACCAACAGCCCGCATGACTAGACCATTACTAATCGCAATATCTCGACAAATAGACCCTGCGCTTATGTCCGAAGAAAATCTTCCTCTGGTTTCTTTATTATTAGAAATTTCAATGGCTGCAACTAAACCCTTAATCCGAGCCTCACCTATTAATGGGTGGTCTGCTAATCTTTTCCAGTGTTTCTCTAAATATGGGGCTGTTTTATTCTTAACCTGCTCTAATATATTTTCTCTTTCAATTATCTCAAGATTCTCTAATGCAACTGCACAAGCAGCAGGGTGTCCAGAGTAAGTAAATCCATGCGTGAATTCCCCACCTTTGCTAATTACATCAGTTACCTTATCATTGACTAGAACGCCTCCTAAGGGCAGATACCCTGAAGTCACCCCTTTAGCGAAGGGAATAAGATCTGGCTTAATTTGATAAACATCAGTTGCAAACCATTGACCTAAACGACCGAATCCAGTAATTACCTCATCAACAATAAGCAAAATCTTATGCTCATCAATAATATTTTGTATCGCTGGCCAGTATGATTCGGGAGGAATAATAACTCCTCCAGCACCCTGAATAGGTTCAGCTATAAATCCGGCAATATTTTCAACACCGTAATGATGAATTGCATGTTCGAGTTCTTGTGCAACCTCCAATCCAAACGTATCAGGGTCTTTATCACCGCCTTCTTCAAACCAATACGGTTGAGCAATATGATGAATATTAGGTATAGGTAAGCCGCCTTCATGCATGCCTGACATACCTCCTAAGCTTGCAGCAGCTATAGTACTGCCATGGTAAGCGTTCTTTCTCGATAGAATGATTTGCTTCTCTGGTTGCCCTAATAATTGCCAGTAGCGTCGCACCATCCTTACAACAGTATCATTGGCCTCAGAACCCGAACCAGTGAAAAATACATGATTTAGGTCAGCCGGAGAAATGGTGCCTAATTTTGAGCTCAATTCAATTGCTGGAGGATGAGTGCACTGAAAAAAATTATTGTAATAAGGAAGCTCTTGCATTTGCTTGTAAGCGGCCTGAGTTAGCTCCTCTCTACCATAACCAAGATTTACACACCATAAACCTGACATGGCATCCAGTATTTGGTGCCCTTCAGCATCCCAGACATAGACACCCTTGCCTTTTGTGATAACTCTTGTTCCTTTTTCGGAGAGCTGTAAATGATCCGTGAAGGGATGCAAATGGTGATCCCTGTCTTTTTGTTGTAATGATTTTAGCGTCATGAACTTCTATACACTTAATAATAAATATTCTCTTTCCCAAGGAGTAATAACCTCAAAGTACTTCTTGTATTCATGGTTCTTAGTAGCAATATACACTTGTAAAAAACGACTCCCCATTATTATTGGCATCACCTCGCTATGTTCTAAAAGCTCAATGGCTGCAGATAAATTTTTTGGTAAAGCGAAAGGTAAATTATACGCATTTCCGTCTTCTGGTGCACTAGGTTCTATTTCCTCCTGCATTCCTAGATAACCACAAGCAAGAGATGCAGCAATTGAAAGATAAGGATTAACATCTGCTCCACCAATTCTAAATTCTATCCGTCTATTATCAGGAGACGAGGACGGAACTCTCAGGCCGGTGGTTCTATTATCATAACCCCAATAAAGATTTATAGGTGCATTCTGCCATCTTATAAAGCGCTTATAAGAATTGACATAAGGCGCATTAAATAACAGTGCTTCAGGTGTGTATTTTTGTAATCCTGCTATAAAGCTTCTAAATTTTTTACTCTCTCCTCCTTTCTCAGAAAATATATTTTGCTTTGATTCACTATCAATTAGCGAAATATGCCAATGCATAGCACTGCCAGGTTCGAATTGCATTGGTTTAGCTAAAAAAGTTGCATAGATGTCATGCTGCATAGCGGCCTCCCTCACTAAACGTTTAAACATCATTACCTGATCACAAATCATTAATGGGTCATTATGTTCAAAATTAATCTCCAACTGACCTGTTCCCATCTCATGCTCAAGTGTATCGATCTTGATGCCCATTAACTCTGAAAAGCGATGTATATCATTAATTACAGGTTCAAACTCATCAAGCGCGTCAATACTAAAAGGCTGTCTTACTGTTTCTTGTCTACCAGAACGACCTATAGGTGGCTCCACATTATTATTAGGGTTGGTGTTTTTTTTAACTAAATAAAACTCAAGTTCTGGAGCAACAATAGGTTGAATATTAAGATCATTAAATTTTTGCAGAACATTTTTTAAAACTTGTCTGGGTGAAATATCTACCGGTGATCCGTCCTCGTAAAAACAATCGTTAACGACAGAGGCAGTCGGCTCCTCCCAAGGCAAAAGCCTTAGAGTTTTTAAATCAGACTTAACAATAACATCCCGGTCCGCTGGATTGATTACAGGAACATCTAGAAATTCCCCTGTTACGGTTTGAGTAAAAACAGATTCAGGCAATCGAATTGCTGTGTTGTTAAGAAACTTATCAGCTGGCACTAATTTACCCCTAGCTATTCCCGCGAGATCTGGAACTATAACTTCAACTTCTTGAATATTCTTCTGACTAAACCAATCGGATAATTGTTTGTCATTCATTTGAGTACAGCAAATGCTCTACAAGCATCTCCAAACGCATTAAATATTGTAAGTGATAATTCGCTTTTACTTGGTTGCCATTCTGGATGCCACTGAACTGATAGATTAAATCCCTTAGCTGCCTTAATTGTAAACGCTTCAACTAATCCATGATCACTTAAAGCATTAATTTCTAGTTGATCACTTAAAGCATTAACTCCCTGAGTATGCAAAGAGTTGACATCAGCATTAACTAATCCACTAATTTTATGAAGCAATGAACCTTCAGTAATTTCAACTTGGTGACTAAACCCATATTGTTGTTCATGTGAAGCATCTCGATCAAAGTCATGCCCTTGGTGACCAGATTGCAATTCTAGGTTTTGATATAAAGAACCCCCAAATGCCACATTCATTTCTTGAAATCCTCTACAAATAGCTAACAATGGCATCTCTTTTTGGATGATAGATTGAATCATTTTAAACACAGAGCGGTCCCTAGATTCATCCAATAACATTTCATGATTAATAATTTCTTTATCGTATTGATCAGGATGCACATTAGATAAGCTGCCTGTTAATAAAAAACCGTCCATACGATTTAAAATTGATTGATCAATATCATCATTCTGATCAACAGGCACCAGCACGCCAGAGCAACCTGTGTGCTGATTTATAGCGTTGATGTACTTTTCACCCACCACATGAAAATAGTGTGAGTCTTGCATTCTCCGACAACACACAATACCTACTAAAGGTTTTTCAATAGAACTCATAATCGTTCCATTTTACGGATGGTAATTAAGTTTGGCTAACTATATTGGCGTTTACGCAAGCCAAGGAAGTAAGCGAGGTATCGAAAACGTCTCTTTAACCCTTCTCCGATTCCCATCATTGAAGGAACATATATTAGAACTAAGTATGGAACAAACAACATTCCAAAAATAAATGTAATGGCTAGTGGCTGCACTAATCTTGCTTGCAAGCTTGTCTCAAAAAGAATTGGCAATAAACCCACGATGGTTGTTATTGTGGTTAGAATAACAGGCCTTAATCGTTCTTTTGCTCCCATCACTACTGCTTCTGATAATGCATAGCCTTCTGTCAGAAACTCTTTGATCGTTCTTACCAAAATAATGGAATCATTGACTAAAACTCCAGTTAACCCAAAGAAGGCCATTAGACTAAACATACTGAGATTAAAACCTAAAAGATAGTGTCCTAAAATAGCTCCAATCAGTCCAAAAGGCACCACAGACATTATCAAGAGAGGAGTTGTGTAGCTAGAAAACAACCAGGCGAGAATAATATATATAGATGCGAGCGTAATAATTAAAGCTAAACTGAGATCCCCAAGAGCTTCTGATTGTTCTTCTGCTTTCCCTTTATATTCAATTGTTACGTTAAAATCATTTTCAATTTTGGGTGCTATATTTTTACGGACGGACTGCAGAATAATATTGGTGGTTGTGATTGCTGGATTCACATCAGCTGTAACAGAAACCTTTCTCACGCCACCTTCTTTCCTAATTTTTGTAAAACCTAACCTTTGCTTCAATGTGACCACTTCAGATAGAAGAACATTGTTGTTGTCGGGTGTAATCAGGAAGATATCACGGATAGTTTGCTTGATGGTCTCAGCTTCAGGTAACTTAACCCTAACCACTATCTCTTCTCCATCCTGAGAAAAACGTTTAGCAATAGCCCCTGAAAACGAATTTCGGACCTGCCTTGCTATTTCTTCAGCACTAAATCCCATAGCTTCGCCTTCTGGGGTAATCTCTAACAGTACCTCTTGTTTTCCGAATGGTAAGTCGTCTTCAATAGCAATAAGTCCGGGTAATGATCTGAGTTCATTTCTCAAAGCTAATGCGGCTTTTTTTATCGTTTGCAAATCATCACTCACAATTCTTATATCAATATCTCTCCCAGGCGGTCCACCTGTTGGGCTCTCAAAGACAATAAAGCTCTCAATACCAGGCATCATCCTGGTGGACTCTTCCCAAGCTTTAATAAATTCTATATTCCGAATAATTCTTCCATCGCCAGCAACCAACTCCACAGTATAGGAGCCAATGTGAGCACCTGTTGTATTGCTAAGCAGGTTCCCCCTGCCTGAATCTGTGGATCCAATATTGCCTACTCCATATTTCACTAAACTCCCAGGGCCATCCATTAACCTGCTCTCAACGGCTAATGCTGATCTTCCTAATTCTTCAACCATTGTTTGGGTCTTTGATTTAGGAGTGCCTGGAGAAAACGAGAAATTAGCATGGATAGTGTCACTTTCAGGGGTATCAAAAAATTCAAAATTAACTCGTCCTGAAAATAACAAACTAACTGACATGAAGAATAAGCAAACCGTTGCTAACACTGTAAATCTTTTGCTTGCATAGGTTCTAGCTACCAATGGGGCAACATAATGGTCTCTAAAATGATTAAAATAAACATCAAATGTTCTTGTCTTAGTTTGATCGTATTGGCTCATTTTCTTCATTGCATGTCTAAGATGCATCGGAAGAATTAAAAAACATTCAATCAAACTTGCAATAATAATTAAGCCTAAAGTAATCGGTATAGGGGCAATAATAGTGCCGACATCAGCTTTCACCATAAGCACAGGCAAAAATGCTGCTAGAGTAGTTAAGCATGCAGCTAGCACTGGGTAAAACATTCTTTGGGCGCCAATCCTAGAAGCATCTTTATAGTTCATTCCTCTTCGATGCAAAGTGGTCGTATGTTCAGAGACCACAATAGCATCATCAACAACAATGCCAATTCCCATAATCAGTGCAAACATACTGATCATATCGAGAGATAATCCGATGAAATACATTCCTCCTAGGGCAGCTAAGAAAGCAACTGGTATTCCTAAAGCAACCCAAATTGCAATTCTTCCATTTAAGAAGACAAATAAGACTAACAGCACTAATACTAGGCCAGTGAGCCCATTGTCAATGAGCATCTCAATTCGTTGCCTCACTGAATCTGCAAAAACATCGTACACAACTATGTCTAAACTTTGAGGATACTTCAAAGCGACATTGTCCATATATTGCTCAACTAAGTCATGTGAAACAAGTGAATCAGCTCCCTGGGTTCGAAACACAACTAAACCTATTGATGGACCACTATTATTAATACGATAACTAGAATTTTCTTGGAATGTTTCGTATACATGTGCAATATCTCCTAGATAGAGCTTTTCACCCGTTGCTTTGGATAAGACTTCAATCTTTCTGAGATCATTAGGACTTCTTGCCAGTTGCTCACTTCTAATTTGTCTAGATATCCCCCCTGAATTAATACTTCCAGATGGCAAATCTATGCTGGAGGCTGACAGTCTTTTAGAAATGTCATCAAGTGACAGGTCTAATTCTCTTAAATTATCCGAAGGAACTTCAACCCAGATTTCTTGATCTCTTGCTCCCTCAAAATCTACACTTGCCAGACCCATATTAATTAAATCATCACGCATTTGACGTGCAAAATATTTCAGTGTTTTATTTGAGAAAGGACCTGAAATATCAATTCGACAAACTTCATCCCTTTGCAGTACTTGACTGATTACAGGTTTCTCTATGTCTTGCGGAAAAGTCGATATTCGTGAAATAGCAGATTGAACATCGGTTAATGCTTTCGACATTGAAGCGCTTTGTTTAAAGCCTATTGATACTTTTCCTCTGCCTTCATAAGCAAAAGAATCAACATCATTAACATCATTGATAAATCTAACTTCAGGCTCTATCGCATTGATGATATTTTCTTCAACATCTTCCGCGCTTGCTCCAGGCCACTCAATATTAACAGTGACTATTTCTATCCCAAAATCTGGCATTAATTGCCTTTTAAGTTGACTTAATCCAAATATCCCAAAGAGAATCATGAGGGCCATTAAAAGGTTCCCAGCAACTTTATGCTGGCTGAAAAAAGGGATTATGCCTTGGTTTGAATAATTTAGATTACTACTATTATTCTGTTGTTTATTCTTTTGGCTAGAATTCTTATACATAATTATAAAATATCAACCAATACACCTTCGCCGGCTTCCATTAACTGGTTTGTTATAATCATATCCCCTGTTTGAATATCTGAACTTTTCTGCACGGCCAATAAAACATTGGTGCCATCATATCCGAGGATATTGATAAACTGTTTAGTCAAACGTTGGTCATTTACAACAAACACGTAGGCGTCTTCATAAATAGAAGTTTCAGGTACAACGATAACTGAATAATAACTTTTATCAGGTACTGTAAGCCTTACAAAAGCACCCGGTCTAATCAAAGCTGTTCCGCTGTCTATTAAAGAGAGAGTAGCAAAAACATCAACACCACCAGTATTAGATTTAATTTCAGCACCAATACGTGCAATGGTTGCTTCAAAAGGGATGGTTTTATTTCCTGCTGTCCAATTGATTGATACCGGCCTTCCTATAATTGCAGTTTCATCTTCTAATAATCTCCCGTACTGAGCTTTTGAAAGTGAGAACCTAACCTCAAGATTATTAATATCAATAATTTCACCAATCTTATCATTGAAGGTGCTTACCTGTTTTCCTAAACTTGCCAAAACATCATTAATGACACCGTCATAAGGTGCATAGAGTTTGGTGTCTCTTAAGTCTTTTTCAGCCTCTGCGAGAACTATTTCTTGTTGGGTTTTCTCAAGTAATGCATTATCCCGAAACTGTTCTGAAATTGATCCTTGTGTAAATAACTCTTCAGCTCTCTCATAATCTCGCTTGAATATTCGATACCTCGCCTTTTCTTCAACAACTTCATTTTTGTATTCAAAATCATCAATTGTTAGCAGAAGTTCTCCTTGTTTAACTACGCCCCCTTCTTTAAAATTATCTCCGACCTGGGTAACCTGCCCACCAACAAATGCTCTTAATTCGCTTCTTCTTGATGCAATGATTTCTCCAAAAAGCTTCAGTTGGGGTTGTATATCCTTGTATTCAGCTTGTTGAGCAGAGACTGGCCAAACCTTCTCTTTAATTATAGTCGCAGGTGGTGCAGGTTTTGTTGCCGAAAGATAAAAAATAAATAGAACGGTGCCAGTCAACAGAATTATTGTTGCCTTGGTAGAACGAGGTATTTCAGAAATGTATTTTTTTACTTTATTTATCATTTATATATAACTATAGCTTCGCTATTCTTGAACGTTCAGATTCCAAGAGTTAAGCGATTAGATCGTAATTAAAATAATGATTTATATCTGCAAGAGTTACAAAAAGTTACATTGCTGTTACTAAGGAATAAGCATAAATTTTGCTTCACTCTCAGCAATAATAGTCTGGTCCGAGGCAAGCAAAACTTTGCCTTGCATAAAAGCCACTCTAGATTTTGTTTTTATGCATCTCCCCTCAAGTAAAACTTCATTGTTTATTGGTAATGCTTGTCTATATCTCAAATCACATTGAGCTGTTTGAGCAATTTGGTTTTTAAGGAACAACCAATTAGCCATAACATCATCCAATAGACTAAAAATAATGCCTCCATGAGTGGTGTTTTGATAACCGACATGATTTTCTTTGGGAGTAAATCTTCCTCGACATACCTCGTCGTCGTCAATAGTAAACTGTATTTTTAAGCCTATAGGATTATCTGGGCCACAGACAAAACAGTTATTAGCATTGAAATTTGGGTGTGTCATATCAATCTAAATTGTCTCTCTTGATCATTGCTCTCAATTAGTCCGGATGTGGCATCTCCAAAATGAAGGGCCTTCATAAAAGACTAGTGTAATTGATAAATCCTAAAGGTGTTTTATTTAAAATAGATCCCAAACATTTGTTTAAACCAACTCTCTCTACGCTTGCAAACTAAACAAAAGATTAATGCGGCAAGCAGAGCAATAAGCCCATCAACTCCAGCAACATCAGTAAGTTCACTAGTGTTTTTTCTGACTGGTTGTAGCCAAGATATAGATCTCGAAGACAATGCTGCAGTTTCTAAATCAGCAATTGTTTTCTCAATAGTATTTAGCTGGCTCTGTAATAAAACAACATTTTTGCTTGCTTCATCTGAGGTCTCCCCAAAGAGCTTTAACTGAGATTCATTAGCGACTAGTCCCGCGTTAAGTTGATCCAGTTCCGCGTTAAGTTGATCCAGTTCAATATTAGTTTGATCCAGTTCAATATTAGTTTGATCCAGTTCAATATTAGTTTGATCCAGTTCAATATTAGTTTGATCCAGTTCAATATTAGTTTGATTAGTTAAGTCTAGATCAGCGTCAGTATCACTATCATTTATGACACTCTCAACAAAGTCAGTATCAATAGAATTTATGACATTCTCAGCAGCTGCAATAGAATTCCTCAGTTTATTGCTAATTGAAATAGACTCTTCTAGTTCTATCCTTGAAGAAATTGCCTTGCTCTCTGCTAATGCTAATGAGGAAGTTGTTCTATCATAATCGTCTCTTGCATTATTTAAAGGCGCTTGTGACAACTCCTCTGGAGTTATAAAAGCTAGGAAAACAAATATGGTCGCAAACAGAATTGTTAGATCTGTAACTTTAGTTAATTGTTTTAAGAAAGGTTTAAACATACTTATAGATTGTAGCCTAAATAAAAAAAAAGGGTCCTTTGAAAGAACCCTTTCTTATGCTTTTAAGAATTTAAAAACTTAAAAAGCTTTTTTCCCATTTACATACCGCTTCGGCCGTACATACCTGAGAGAATTGCAAGAACGATGATACCGACAACACCGTTATCACCTAGAGAATTGATCAAATCGATCAAATTTCCCAATACAGCGCCTACAAATGGTACATCACCAAATACAACGCCAGCGGCAACACCGAGTGCTACAAGAGCAACTGCGATATCTGTTAGTTCTCCAATCCAACCTTTGATTTTACCCATGATAAAATACTCCCCTAATTAAGGTTAATTTTTAATTCCCTCATAAACAATAAATTATCTATCAGGACATTTGATATAAACAAAAGCTAGTGGATGAGTCAAAAACAGGTTGATTATTTGTTTTTATACAACATTTTCATAAAGCTTTGAAAGAGGCTATGGAGATAGATTTTAGGCAGTTAATGGATTATAAGTATAATGGTTATAATGCACTATTAAACGAATAAAGTATTGATATTGTTACTGTTTTTAATTCATTATCAAAAAAAACTAAAATAAAGGCTTTATAACTATATCCTTGCGCTTTTTAGACTCATTCTAAAATAATATTGCCTTAGGATTAGTAAGAAAAGGTGGTGGCCAGAGGTGGAATCGAACCACCGACACGCGGATTTTCAGTCCGCTGCTCTACCGACTGAGCTATCTGGCCATGGGTTGGGAATATTCTATAGAAAAATCCTCAATTGATAAATTAATTCTTATTCTAGAGGAATATATTCTTTTGGTTTTGTTGAACCCTCTCCAAAAAAGAATTTCTGCAACTCTTCATTAAGAAATTGTCTAGCGTCTGGGTCAAGCATGGATAGTCTATTCTCATTAATTAACATAGTTTGATGTTCTAACCATAATTGCCAGGCTTCTTTAGAAATTGACTCATAAATTTTCTTGCCTATTTCTCCTGGGTAAGGTGGTCTTTCAAGACCGGCTCTATCTTCTTTGTAGTACTCGCAGTAAATGATTCTTTCCATTGATTTATTATTTTAATTGATTGATTAATGATTTTACTGGTTTTGGAACACCTAGTTTACTAATTTGTTTTTTGGTAAATCTACCATGGTGATCTTCCAAGCTCATGGTATCTTTAATATCAATTACAACAGGTGTAATTTCTAAATCAAAATGGCTAAAGCCATGATTTATCATCTTGCCGTATTCGATATTTTCTATATCTTGGCTGATTTTATTGCACCATTGCTCTATATGTTTGTTGGTACCTAGCTCTGGAAAAGACCATAAGCCACCCCATATTCCTTTATTTTCTCTCTTTTCTAAAAGAATCTTATTGTCTTGATCCTTCAAGATTAGAAAAAAAACTGTTTGTTTTGGCTTCTTCTTTTTTATTGTTTTGTTGGGTAATAAACTAACTAAGTTCTTCTCGAAAGCTATGCAATTCTTTTTCACTGGACATATTGGACATTGAGTTTTTTTTGAGGTGCAAATAGTTGCGCCTAGATCCATTATCGCTTGGGTATAAAAACTATAGTCTTTCTCTGGCAAACACGCTATCGCAAGAGACCATAGTTTATTATTAGTTTTGCTTAACTTTAGATCTCCACTGATGTTAAAGAATCTAGTTAAAACTCTTTTTACATTGCCGTCTAAAATCGGCCTAGGTTCTATAGAAGAAAGCGATAATATAGCTCCAGCTGTTGATGTCCCTATTCCTGGTAATGCTATTAATTCCTCAAATCTCTTTGGTATTTCTCCCTTAAATTGATCAACTATAATTTTTGAACTCTGGTGAAGATTTCTAGCTCTTGCATAAAACCCTAAACCTGACCAATGACTCATAACCTGATCTTCGGATGCGCCAGCAAGACTTGTGACCGATGGAAATGCTTTAATAAACTTTTTAAAATAAGGTATAACAGTAATTACTTGGGTTTGTTGCAACATAATCTCAGAGACCCAGGTCTTATATATTGACGGCGACTCCTGCCAAGGGAGGTCTTTACGCCCATTTTTATGCCACCATTGTAGCAATGGTCTTGTGAGGCTCTTTTGAAAACTTGTAGTCAAAAGACTTATCTTTAGTAACTAACCAAGAATTTTTGTAACGCCAATAAAAGCAACGATAAATATCATAATGTAGGTTGCGTGTACCCACAGTAGAGTGGTTTTCATGCCGTTAGTGATTGAAGATTCTAATTCTGGACTAGAACCTTCTGTGGCCAATCTTTCAAATGCCATCCCCAAAGGGAAAAAGGCAATTTCTATACCTAATATTGTTAAGTTAATTAACCCATATAGTCCTACTTTTAGTGCTATAGAGTTTGGTTCATAAGGCCCGTAACCCATAAAAGAAGAAGCTGCCACAATAATTAACCCTACCCCTAATGAGGCAACGACAACCCGATTTATCTTTGAGAGTTGTTGACCCCAGGGTTTATCTAAATTGGCAGCCCCACCGACATTAATTACTAGCCACATTAGAACAAATACCCACATTAAGCTTAATGTTAAGACGCTAGGTTCTATATATCCTAATGATTTAGATAAATGAACCCCTAAAGGTAAGGCCATGACCCACATAACTCTGGGAAGGATCTCAATTTTAAGAGCCATTTCCAACATTTGGAAACGAGCCTCTACTCCTAAATTAGGGTCTGTGGA
>Ga0257112_10000333_pt1 | contig 20276 bp, 20 predicted proteins | sample LP_taG_5_FD_191565 | JGI IMG/M metagenome (GOLD analysis project Ga0257112, IMG submission 191565) | Marine microbial communities from Northeast Subartic Pacific Ocean, Canada - LP_J_2015_P26_1000m | ecosystem: Environmental > Aquatic > Marine > Oceanic | place: Canada: Northeast Subartic...
GTGATTTTTTACGCTTCGCACCACGAATCATAAAACTTATTTTCCCCATTTCCTGAGTGAAACAGCGCGCAATAATACTTGTATCACTATAAGAAAAACGGCTTAAAACCACCGCTGGCGAGTGAACAATCATGTATAGGGTTTAATACGCTTTTGAAAAAATAACTTCATGCTGCGCCTCTTTACCGGTATAAATACAAGTCAAACCAGAGGGATCACTATCAAATGGAATGCAGCGGATGGTGGCTTTGGTCTCATTCTTTATAGCTTCTTCTGTTTCAGGAGTACCGTCCCAACCACAACGAATGTAGCCACCATTATTTGAGATTATTTTTTTGAAATCACCATAATTATCTACACTATTTGTATTAGTATCTTGGAAATCTTTTGCTTGCTGTAGAAGTAACGATTGTATTTCGGTTAACATTTTTGGTATAATATTTATCAATTCCTTTACTTGAACGGCTTGCTTTTCACTATTGTCGCGACGCACGAGAATTACCTGTTTATCTGACATATCTCGCACACCAACTTCTAGGCGGATCGGGACACCTTTCATCTCCCATTCATTAAACTTAAACCCTGGTGAATTATTACTCCAATCCACTTCCATACGCACGCCTTTGTCTATTAAGTCACCTAAAAAATTGTCCACATATTCCTTTATTTTCATCTGGTCTTCCTCACTCTTTACAATTGGTATCACCACTGTTTGTATTGGTGCAATTTTTGGTGGTATCCGTAAACCTTTATCGTCCCCATGTGCCATCACAACAGCACCAACCAATCTGGTGCTCACGCCCCAACTGGTAGCATATACATACTTTTCCTGATTTTTTCGATCTTGAAAGGTCACATCAAAAGCCTTCGCAAAATTCTGTCCCAAATTATGTGAAGTGCCAGCCTGGAGAGCACGCTTATCTCCCATCATCGCCTCAATGGAATAGGTTTTATCAGCACCAGCAAATTTTTCCGATTCGGTCTTTAATCCGGTTAATACTGGCATGGCAAGATAGTCTTCCGCTAATTGTCTATATATTTCTAAAATTTTCAAGGTCTCTTGCTCTGCTTCATTGGCAGTTTCATGGGCTGTATGCCCTTCTTGCCATAAGAACTCTGTCGTCCGTAAAAACAATCTCGTACGCATTTCCCAACGAACAACATTTGCCCATTGATTAATCAATAGCGGAAGGTCGCGATAAGACTGAATCCATTTTTTATACATCGACCAGATTACTGTTTCCGACGTGGGCCGAACAATTACTTCTTCCTCAAGTTTGGAATCCGGATCAACTTCTAAATCTTTTCCATCAGCGGTGATACGCAGTCGGTGGTGAGTCACCACGGCACATTCTTTGGCGAATCCTTGAACGTGTTCCGCTTCGCTAGCAAAAAATGATTTTGGTATAAAGAGCGGGAAATAGGCATTCTCATGACCTGTAGCTTTCAGCATGGCATCCAGCGCCCCTTTGATATTCTCCCATAATGCATACCCATAGGGTTTAATGACCATTGTACCTTTAACCGGGCCATAATCAGCCAAACCGGCTTTAATAATTACATCAGTATACCAGGCAGCATAATCTTTACTTTGGGGTGTAACACCTTTGGACATATTATAATTATAATGATTAGTCGCAAGGAAATTAGCGGGCTTCCTTAGGTCATTCAATAAAAACATTATTAATCATCCATTTTCTCAATCCAATAATCATACTATTTTCCTACGGAAAATCAAATGAAGAACGTAGCTCTTGTAAAACAGTTATATATTGTATTTTTAGTTATTTTCATGACCAGTTGCGATCGACCCATGGTAACCGTATTTAGTAATTGCGTCATACCTTCTTTCCCAGCAGCAAATTCAATTGCCTGCGCTGATGGAAAAATCACTTCTATTGGTAAAGATTTGACTGGTGATATAAGGGTCGACCTAGAAAAGGGTGTAGTGTATCCTGGCTTTATGGATTCTCATTTACACTTGGTTTGGTATGGTAAAGCAATGGAGATACTTGACTTGGTGGGAACCAAAAATGTGGCCGAAATCACCAGCATGGTTGCCCAAGTTTATGATGGCTCTGAGCGGTGGATAATAGGCCGTGGTTGGGATCAAAATGACTGGGAAATAATACAATATCCCAATAAAGAAAGTCTCGATAAGGTGGCAGTCGATCAACCAGTCTATTTGCATAGAATAGATGGTCACGCTATCTGGGTGAATTCAAATGTTTTATCCATATGCGGTATAGACCGTAATACCGCGGATCCTATAGGCGGTAAAATTCTCCGTGATAGCAACGGCGATCCAACTGGAGTATTTATTGATAATGCCATGGATTTGATTAAAAGGTTTGTTCCTAAAAATGGTAAAAATGATAAACGGCGACAAATAATAAACGCTGTTAGAAAATTGAATCAATTTGGATTGACTGCAATTCATGATGCTGGAACAGATATAGAAACAGTTCACATACTGAAAGAATTAATTGCACAAGAACAATTGACTATCCGCGTCAACGCCATGTTGAATAACAAGTCTGAGGATTATCAGGAATTTTTAAGCAAAGGTCCAGATACCACTGACAAATACTTATCTGTTCGTACTATAAAAATATATTTTGATGGGGCGATGGGTTCCCGCGGCGCGGCGCTACTAGAACCATATGCAGATGATCCAAAAAATATTGGACTTAATTTAACGGATGAGAAAAAAATAACTGAAAAGGTAAACCAATTCAATGCAACGGGATTTCAAGTTGCAATCCATTGCATTGGCGATCGAGCGAACCGACTTGCACTCGATATATTTGAAGCATCCGGCAACCAAAATGCCAGAAACAGAATTGAACATGCGCAGATCATCCACAGCGATGATATGCCCCGTTTTTTTGATTTGGGCGTTATCCCTTCGATGCAAGCGACACATTGTACCAGCGACATGTATTGGATAGATGAACGACTAGGTGAACAACGCCTTCATGAAGCATATGCTTGGCAATCACTATTACAAGCGGGGAGCATTATCCCTGGTGGATCCGATGCGCCGGTGGAAATTCCAAATCCACTATTGGGTATACATGCAGCTGTAACCAGACAAGACACCAACGGTTGGCCTGCTGAAGGATGGCAGACAAATGAACGAATGACCATAGACCAGGCACTTGCCTCCATTACTAGTTGGGCCGCATACAGTATGTTTGCCGAATCCTACCTCGGGAAAATAAAACCAGGATATATGGCCGATTTCACGGTTCTGGGTCAGGACCTGAGTACAATTGACCCAGCACAAATTCCTAGTGTAAACGTTCATTTTACAATTTTAAACGGCAGGGTGGTCTACAAACGATGATAAGTAAAACCGACATCAAACAACTGTCCAGGCTATCTACAAAAAAAGGTCGTAATGAAAAGGGGTTATATTTGATTGAAGGATTGCGCATCATGCGATCTGCTTTACGTGCCCAGGCGCCAATCATCAGAATATTTGTCACCGCTAGAATTGAGGAATCTGTTGATTATCAATCAATGTCTAATCGGTTTAACAAGGGACAGAAACCAGAGCTCATAGATGAAAAAACTATGAAGCAGATCACGCAAACAGTGACTCCACCGGGAATTCTAGCTGTTTGTTCATTACCCAAGATAAAAGATTTACCTTCATCCATAGTGTCTAATTGGCTCTATTTAGACAAAATCGCCGATCCTGGTAATCTTGGCACATTATTACGTTCTGCAGCGTGGTTCGGCACAACGCAGGTAGCATTGTCACCACATTGTGCTGATCCTTTCAATCCCAAAGTGATTCGTAGCGGTATGGGCGCACATTTTTTATTACGAATGGTGACAAATTGTAATCTACGTCAATTTACAAGTTCAGATCATTTAATCATTGGTGCAGATCACAGAGGCATGTCTATTGTGGATTTTAATCACAGCACTAAGGACTGGGTGTTGGTTATCGGCAGCGAAGCCCATGGTATATCGATAGAAAATAGTAACTATATCAAGTATTCCTTATCTATCCCAGCAAAAGGGTTTGGGAATTCGCTAAATGCTTCGGTAGCGGGCAGTATAATGCTATATTGCTTAAATAATCTGTAATTTCAAGCCTAATTGAACTTCTTTCCTTTCAGGGGCAATAACCGTAATTTTTCAGAAATGGATAAACAAGAACTGGATAAACCTGGATCTAAACTGACAAATGAACCAAACTGTCTCAGTAAAACTAGCATTTGGAGTGGTCATTTTTTCTGTGCTCTCCTCGCTGGTGATAGCATCAATTATCGCCGCGGCAGGGAACGTACAATCAAACGAGCATAACCAAAACTTCTATAATTATACCGCCCTGTTTGTCGGGCAGGGTTTCATGGTTGTCCCCCTATTACTATTTTTAATTAGTAGAAAAGAACCCATTCTTAGCCGGCTTCGTATCCGGGCAATAAGCTCTCCGGTTGTCGTTAGCGTAGTACTTATATCCTTGGGCTTGATACCCTTAGTGGATGAGATGGATCGCATTCTGGCATACGCATTTGAACACGAACAAGTAATGGCTGAACTTTCAGATATTCTGATCATAGATTCGACACTTATTGGCCTATTATTGGCAATAACTGTGGTTATATTAGCACCGCTGGGTGAAGAGATACTTTTTCGGGGTTTTTTACAAAAACTGCTGGAAGAATCATGGCAGGATATCACGCGTGCTGTATTGATAACCAGCCTATTTTTTGCATTCATACATATGAATCCAGTGTGGGTTATACAAATCTATTTCTTGGGGGTAATACTTGGTTATCTAGCTTGGAGGACAGGTTCAATATTAACTAGTCTTATTCTGCATAGCATAAATAATGGTACGGCCCTGATCCTTACGAATAATTCGGATACAATCGAACAATATTATTTATGGAATAATCATGTATCACCGATTTTTCTTGCCTTGGCTGTTATCAGCCTGTGGGTTGGTTTTATACGTTTAAATAAAGTTTCTGGAGTGGTGGCATGAGACAAAAAATGATCAGCAATGAAATTATTATCCTACGGGATACTTTTCGCCGCCTCTTAAGACGCAAGGCAAATACAAATTTGACTAAACTGATCGAAAAAACGCATCCTGCTGATATGGCCTTGCTGTTCCGGTTCTTTAGTGAAATTGAACAAAATGAACTATTTACAATAATGCGGCCTAGTGAACACACTGGTGAATTTTTAGGTGAACTCGATGAATCGATAATCAAACGATTAATTGAAAATGAAACCCCGCAACATGTGGCAGATCTAATAGAATTCACCAGCTCAAATGATCAGGCGTTTATACTTGGTGTGATCGATGAAGGGGCTGCACAGGCCATTCTGGAGTTATTGAAAAGTGAAGAACAAGAAGAAGTTGAAGAGATTATGGGGTACCCGGAAGATAGTGCCGGTACACTTATGTATACTGATGTATTTACGCTGCATGAAAATATTATAGCAAAAGAGGCAATCAACGCACTGCAGGATCATGAATCTTCAGAGATGGTATTTTACCTGTATGTAATTGATGACGATGAAAGGTTGGTCGGTATCATTTCTTTGCGTGATCTAGTGACAACACCGCCAGACACCAGACTAAAGGATATCATGATCAGATACCTACAAACTGTACGCCCGGAAACTGATCAGGAAGAGGTTGCCAGAATTGTTTCTCAATATAATTATTTAGCTGTTCCTGTTATCGATCAAGAAGGTCAATTGCTAGGTATCGTTACTGTGGATGAAATTGTGGATGTCATCCGGGAAGAAGCAACCGAAGATTTCCTACAAATGGCTGGCGCCGGTAAGGATCGAGAAATTCTCATGAAATCTTCATGGGACAATGCCCGCAGCCGTTTGCCCTGGCTCTTTGCTAGTTGGGTCGGTGGTGTTTGCGCCGCAGCGATAATCGGTATCTTTGACAATACCTTGCAAAGTACGCTGGCGCTGGCTGCATTTATACCAGTGGTAATTGGAATGGGGGGTAATATAGGGACACAAACATCAACATTGGTCGTTCGCGGTTTAGCTACCGGCAGGGTAAATGTGGGCAACAATATCAACATTATTTTCAAGGAAATCCGTGTCGGTCTAATACTGGGTATTCTATATGGTTTATTATTAGGATTGTTCGCGATAATGAGTTTTGTGGATATTTCACCATACTTGGGGCTTGTAGTTGGTTTAGGGATCGCCTGTTCAATGCTTATAGCTACTGCATTTGGATCTTTAGTGCCATTACTATTGCACCGTATGGATATAGATCCCGCTATTGCAACCGGCCCTTTTGTTACAACAAGTATAGATATACTTGGTGTAACTCTCTATTTTGTCATAGCAAATATATTCCTGCCGGTTTAACATGGCCCTCACTTACCTTTTTTGGGGAAGTATCTGCGTATACCTCTTGTTCACACTGTACTTTACCACAGGTTTACACCGCTTAAGAAATAACAGCTCCCCCAATTACCTCCCCGGGGTATCCGTTGTTGTAGCAGCACGAAATGAAGCTGATACACTACATGAACTGCTCAATGATCTGGTACAGCAAGATTACCCAAAGGAAAAATTGGATATTACTATCGTAAGTGACCGCTCCACGGATGGAACCTGGAATATAATTCAAGACTATTCACAATTGCACCCCTCTGTACAGGGGATAAAAATTGAAAATACCGACCCCCAGATGACATCTAAAAAACGCGCATTAACGTGCGGAATTGAAAAAACAAATGGTGAGGTAATTATATCAACCGATGGTGACTGCAGCGTACCTACTGGATGGATACGCAGTATGGTAGAGGCATTTGATGATGATACCGGTATAGTAGTGGGTAGGTCCACAATCGATACCACGAAACCTTCTTTCCTACATTTCTATCAGCGCCTCGATTTTTTGGGTATTATGGCAGCAAATGCAGGAGTTATTGGTTGGGGACAGGGTTGGTCCGGCTCCGGACAAAATATTGCCTACCGTAGAAAAGCGTTTGAACATATAAATGGCTTTCACCCTGTAGCAAAAAAACGGTCTGGGGACGATATGTATCTGGTGCAATCCATATCCAAAGACTTCGGCATAAAATTTAATGCGGATCCAGCTAGTTTTGTTATTACACAACCAATGAATACTGTAAAAGAGTTCATTAGTCAACGTACGCGCTGGTCATCTAATTCACGTTCATTATGGCAAACAAATATATTCTTCCTGTTCTTTTTAATAATAGCATTCATTTGTAACACCGTGTTGCTGATTGGCTGGTTTATTAAACAAACCGTTTTTATAATGCCTTTATTATTCATTACTAAAATGATTAGTGATGGTTTAGTGCTTTTTACGGGTTCAGCCAAGCTGGATATTCCAATTCGCACAAAGGATTACCTAATCTGGAGCCTAATGCAGCCGCTTTATATACCATATGTTGGCATTATGGGTCTTGCAGGTCAGTTTCAATGGAAGGAATGACCGCCAGGATGCATGCTAAGCCAATGCTAATTTTCCTTCTGGCTAATAGTATTTTTCTGTATGGTCAGGAATACAAAATAACGCTCTGGTCATTTCCTATTGTTGCGGTAAAAATGAATATTGAAGCACCTGGTAAGATTGCCTTTAAAACTGAATCTATTGGTATTATGGATTATATCTGGCCCCATGATAACAGTTATATCACCCATTATGACACAATCAATTTTGGATTACGCCATTTTTCCAAAAAGATCAAACAAGGCAGCTTCAAGCAGAAACTATCATGTGACTTTAACCATGATGATAACACTCTGATTTACGACGGCAACACTGTACATGTGCCTGAATCTGTCCAAACAATATTTACTCTGCTGGCACGTATTACCATTGATTCACTTGAATATATCGACACAAAATGGTTCCCAATGGATCATGAAGGTTGTTCATATCGGGGGCGTTTCTTATGGTCAGATACGGTAACTGTGAAGGCAATGGATAAAGACATTCTTTGCGATCATTTCCGGTTGGATCTTATCCTAAATGAGGATAATGAGTGTTTGCTTGAAAAATCCGATTATTTTATGAAAAATATCGTTGCAGAAAATGCAGTTAGACAATTATGGGTGGAAAAAAACAATAATAAACGTATTATTAAAGCATCAGCCAAGGTGTCTGGCTTAACGCTGGAAGCCATAATTCAAGATGAGTAAAAAAATATCATTCTTCAAGCATTACAAATTCCATATTCTTCTTTGGGTATTGATTGGCGTAGCTGTGGTTGTTGCACTGCAATACGGTGTAGATGAAAAAATTGTAGTTTTTACCACACTGATCTTGGGAATATTTACACAGGTATTTGCTGGGTTGGGTGCCTTGATTGCCATGATCCCGATCATTGGTCCCATATTGATTAAAGTAATCACCATACCATTCTTTTGGATGATCAATGCCTTAGGTCATGGGGTCAGTATCGTAGCAATCAAAAAAGGGTATACTAATGAATTGGTCAAATCGCGGGTGCTGACTATTGCCCTGTTAATCGGTATTGTCTTAGGGTATATCATGGGTAACTTAATACCGTTGCAATAGAGTAGAGATATAATCATGAATATCCTTATTGTGCAAGGCCCCAATCTCAATCTAATTGGGTTGCGATCAGCAAAAAGCGGGGATCAGATAACACTGGATAAAATAAATCGCAGTCTGCGCCATCAGGCAAACAGACGCCCGGAAGATTTGACACTGAAAATTCTACAGACACATAAGATCGAAAAGGCCATGACCACCATACACCGTAATCGTAAATGGGCAAATGGTATCATTCTAGCCCCCATGGCTTGGGCCCGCTATGAATATGCATTGCGGGATTGCCTTGATACTGTTGCTATACCAACAATTGAAGTATTCTTAGCGGAGCAGTACGAATCAGCGGAAGATAAAGGTATGTCAATCTTATCTGCGGTATGCATGGACTCAATGAGCGGACATCCGCTAAGCATATTTACCGATGCCCTGGATAGACTTGCTAATCATTTAACTGAATGATCCGCTTACATTATTTATATTTACTGGTTCTCCTTACCCCGTTTACCGGTTGCAATACCCCCCCCGATTCATCGCCTTCCAAATCACCGAAAACACGTTCCATAAGTAAGGCAGGAAATGTGTCAATTTTGACATTTACGGAAGACAAATTCTATGCTACAATTACCATCCCGCACGGTTCACAATCAGTAGACCCAATTTTTAAAAAGTTGATGGCAGATGATAATGCTGATGTACTGGACCAATATTTGGATGGTACAGTCAGAGAAGATATTGCACCGGAAATCAAAGATATAATCATTGCTTCATTACCAGATGGTGCGCTGGATTATCGATTTATAGAATTCACGGCAGCTCCAAGTTCTAGTATTTTACAGTTGGCATTAGACCGTAATCTCATTGAGACAATTGCACTGCCTATAATTAAGAAATATACCTATCCTGGGGCCGTACCCATTCTGCCATTATTTTCCGTTTCAACTACACCCCCCATTCCAAATGATTTAAAGGATTTGAAATTACTTTTACCATGTGAAAATGTGCAAGTACCCGAACAACCGTTACTCTTACCCAATGCACCACGTGCCTATAGGCACGGTACGCACAGAGGCATTGATTTCTATGTTAACTGGGGGACGCCTGTCCGAGCAGTAACCGATGGTGTAATAATTCGTGCGGAACACAATTATAAGGAAATGTCAGCAGATTTCAGGCTAGATGTTTTGAGTGATACAAAAATACTGGGGCGTACGCCATCTGATGTTTTTGAACATCTGCTTTTGGGACAAACAGTATATATTGATCATGGTTTTGATCTGGTCCCCGGTTATCGTGCAGTCACCATATATGCGCATATGTCGCATATAAGTTCCAGCATAACTGTTGGATCAACAATACGCCGCGGTGAGGTCATAGGCCAATCGGGCAACACAGGAACAAAGGATAGTACCCTAAAGAAAAAAACAGGTGCCCACTTACACTGGGAAATGATATTACAGAATAAAGTAGGTGAATATTATTTAGGCCAAGGATTGAAGGGTGATTCATTATACATGTTATTTCAAAACATTTTTTGACAATATTAATGTATCCAATGAGAATATAAGGGCTGTTTACGGGTTGAGCCGGTTCCTACTGTCTGTTTTTTGACAGTAAAGTCAATATTCGCAAGTTTTGAAATACGTGTTAAGTAATTATCAATTAACTGGATATTATCAAATTAAAATTTGCTGCGGCGCAGCCTATTGGCATTGCCATCGTTTTGCCAATAAATTCTATTTGCGTAGTTTCGCTTTTGAGAAACGACTTTTTGGTATTTCCGCATCAAACTCAATATCGTCAATATGCCACTCTGTACCTTTACTATTGCGCTTCAGTTCGTCCTTAAAGATAAAGCGTGATGGGAACCATCTGCCTTGGATTTTTTTGATCCCATCCATAGTAGATGTTTTTAGCAATTTACCACTTTTCGCATAGAGCTCTTCTTTCATAGGCAACAGGTATTCTTTATCGATCCAAGCCCGGCGTTTGGGATAGGATAACCCTTTCGCTTTTGCTTCCAGATGCATGATCCAATGATCACGTCCATCAATTAATACCGATCCTTCCAGGGTTGCTTTATAAAGTTCTTCCAAGGGACGGTCTTCCATCATATCGTTATAGGACATATCTGAACCCATGACTGATTGTCGTAACATATGCCCAGAAATCTGGATCACCCGGTCCGTTTGAGGTGAGTAGGTCCAGAGCTTATCATATAATTTCAACATCTTGGTGCCGGCTTCCCGGGGGGGAGATAAGTATTCAGTGAAAGCCTGGTCAATGCCCACTACCCAGTTTCTTGATTCTATGGTGCGACTAGATCGCCGGCCGTTGACAATCATTTTGCTGGTCATGATCCGGCTTTTTGCATTAAGATTATCATCCATAGCCTGGATAATATCCTGAACTGTCACTTCATCTGATTGCCCCAACAAAATAGTAAATGATAAAAAAGAAATAAGTATTCTGATCATGTTTCCAGTTCCTTAAACAATTGGGCCATTTCCCGTTTGTAAATGGCACGTCCAGCAAGCATGGTCCCCAATACAGTGGCCAAAACGCCGGGCATAAAACCAATATAGTAAAGTTCTGGGGTTACCTGGGCATAGAAAACATTGGGCATAATAATTTCGGTTGAACCTAGGCTTTCCATTGCTGCAGAATAATCCATGCCAACTTCCTGCATATAATAGGTAAGACCGATCCCCAGACCTGTCCCAATAACTGTACCAATGCAACCGATAATAACTGACTCCATGATCATAGAGCGATAGACCTGACCTTTCGATTCCCCCATCGCTAGACGCATCCCGATCTCCCCATAGCGTCGCAGACCATTCATTAGACCCATGTTCCAAAGCACTATCATAGAAATAACCAAGAAAACACCTACTATTAAACCACTGGCTGCATTCACATAATCCACCATGGTGCCCATCTGATTTGCGTCCCGTAGAGCCATCATGGTCGGGCTGAAAATATCGGTGCTGTCACTGTTAATTTTATTATAATGCTGCCTAAGTGCAACAGTAGCTATATCATCATAAAAAAGTGAATTTGTATAACCCAAGATCTCCGAAGCGGCATTTTCCATATCCAGCGCCAACCGGGCACCTGATATATCCACTAACATCATCTGCCTGTCTACAGGGCCTAAATTCAGTTTAAAGGTACCGACAACCGTAAAGTTATAAGTGGTAAAGGCATTATACATAGTGGAGCCAATTAAGGTTACAGTCTCACCTGAAGAGAGCCCCAGCCTCACAGCTAACCTGGTGCTGAGTAACGCTTCGTTCGCGTTTTCCGGGAGTCTGCCATCTATGAGATTACGTTCAAGTTTCCAGATTTCAATTTGCCGGGATTCGGGTGAAAGAAAATCGATCCCTAGGCCAAGGACAGGGCCCTGCGCCTGGGTCTCACCATTTTCATCAGGGACATCCAAAAGCCCGCCAAATGTGATGCGCGGCGCCCAAAAATGATCCGGATATTCTTGCCGTAATTTATGAACTAACTTATCTGTTCCTAATAGAGCCAAGTCATTGGGCAGAAGCTGGCTTTCTTCTTTATAGCCCCGGGTCATTACTTTCACGTGGCCCGTGGATACAACGGCAGAATTAAGTAACATGCTGTTTACAATACCGGAAAAAAACCCCTGAAAAAAAATAATCATAGCCACAGCCAACGTTACTACAAGAACCGGAAAAAGACTTCTGGATCGGTCTCGGATTATACCTTTAGTTAAAAATTTGATCATACTTTTACCTTCCCTCTTAAGGCATCAGTAGGTTTCATCCGGGCAATGCGACGGGACGGCAGGTAACTAACAATAAGTACAATGATGGATACAATTATTGTTGTCATAACGATTAGCCCGAAGGAATAAACCGGGATTAGGTATTTCTGAACTATTATGCCCATTGCTCCATCAGAATAATCAACCCCAAGCCAGATTCCGTTATTTCCAAAATACCAAAGTAACGGGCCAAATAGTATTACGGTCATGATAGCAGCAAGGAAAGCATTAAGGCCACCTTCCAAGGTAAAAAGTCCTACCACCCTAGTACGAGTCATGCCCAGAGCCATAAGAGTGCCAATTTCTTTACCCCGACGAAATATAGATAATACCTGAGCATTAAAAATACCCATAGCTGCAAAACAAAGAAGTATAATATACATTATCGCCGCATTGGGCTCGTCTGCTTTTATCAATGCTTCCATATCCCTGATCAGGTACTTTACATCGCGGGGAATCCAATCGTCTTTATTTTCTACAATTGATAGTCCTTCAGTGTATGTCACATATGTCGCTTCTTCTTCCATGGCCAGCATGGTCTGGGCCTTTTTAAGTGGTATCCAGATATGCCCCATATCCAACTTGAAATTTTCTGTATCCATAATATGCACTACTATGCCTTCATCTGCGTCATATGTCCGATTTGCATCTAGCCAGCGTATAGTAAAAGCATCGCCCACTTCCAGCTTGGCATCTTTGGCCATACTGCGTCCAATCAGCACCGGAACGGTGAATCCGTCACTCCCGGAAAGCATATGCGTGGGCATGTTAACAATGTTCTGTTCTGGAGTAATTCCTTTCATAATTACCGGCATGATACGCCCATTGGGATAGATGGAAGCTTGGCTGACCAGAACTGGAACTGCCTTATTTTGATCCACTAACAATTTTAAATCTCTGGGAATTATAGAATGAGCATCTTCAAAAGTCATGGGATCCATGGGATCATACTCAGGGTGCCAATAGGCACCGCCACCGATCTCCGTATCGATTGTAACCTGCTTGGCATGCTCCCTCATACCGTCATACATAGCGGAAAATAAGATGATCATGAAAAAAGAAAGAGCGGTTACAAAGACATTTAGCCAAGTGCGTAACTTGGCACCAAGGAGATTTTTAATGGCAATCTTAAACAACATTTCTAACCACTAGATTTAGATCGATCTATCAGCTCATCATTAATAATTTGTCCATCATCCAGATGGATGATACGGCGCAGGTAATCCATAATCTTTTCATCGTGAGTAGCAAAGATAAAAGAAGTGGCCAGTTCTTTATTCAGTTTGACCATAATGTTCATAATGTGGTGAGAATTTTCTGCATCCAGGTTGGCGGTGGGTTCATCCGCTAACACTAGTGTTGGTTCGTGGACAATAGCCCTGGCAATGGCTGTACGCTGGCATTCCCCGCCACTGAGCATTGCTGGTCGGGATTTGGTCTTATCACTGAGTCCGACCCATTCTATGGCTTGAGTGACCTTCTTATCCCGTTCCTGCGGATCAACTTTGTTCAGTATCAGCGGCAATTCTACGTTTTCAAACACCGTGTAAACCGGAAGCAGGTTGTAACTCTGGAAAATAAAACCCATATTTTTCCGGCGTAATTCAGCGCGCTCATTATGGGAAGTATCTGCCAATGATTTCTTCAATACGGTGACCGTACCCTCACTTGGTGAATCCAGTCCACCAATAATATTTAGCAAAGTAGTTTTGCCAGATCCTGACGGGCCAACAAGTCCGGTAAACTCTCCTTTTTGTATTTTCAGATTTATCTGCTTCAACGCTGTGAAAAAATCTCCACCTACCGGAAATCTCTTTAACAGATTGGTAATTGATACTACAGAATTTTCCATATCTTCTTTTCTTTCTTAATGATTGTAAATAAGCATGAACTGCAAACCAGTTCCAAACCCCGCTACTGTCTTTGGCAGGTCTTCTTTTGCTATATCGTAATCGCTTCGATTTGGACTGATTGAGAAAATAAAATTTAAGCTGAAATGATCATAGGTAATACCCCACCTTAGATAATTATAAATGTGGCTATTATCCCAATCGATCTGGGCAATGAACATGAGTTGGTGGAGCATGTTGATTGGCAGGCTGGCCATGAGAGCCGTATATGTCTGTTCGCCGCTGCTATCTATTACGGTAGATGAGCCGCTGATTTTCATTGTTTCCGCCATGATCAATAGCCCAGATCCAACAGGGATGGTATAATCAGCACCCAGAGTAAACAGTGTGAATTGGTTTAATTCCACATCCTGTTTGCTATTAGCAAATATTCCCGCACCTTCAAACCAGAAACCAAAATAGCCATCATAGCGGTAATCTACGGCGGCACGCTGGTGAGATCCGGAAAAGAAAATCGGAAATTGGCCCACGCTCTGGCCTAATTCGGTTGGATCCTGGTGGTAGGTTAACCCCCATTCGCCAATACTAGTGGAAAGTTCTGCCCGGCCGCCATAAGACAATGTATCCTGATCGTTATTTATGGACCATAGCCAAAGGGCAAGTGAACTTGTGGGAAATAATCGTAACCTGAACGCTTCTACTGCATCAGTCTGGCCAGTAGGGTCCTTGGGATCAATCGTATCAAACCAGGCCAGTGAGCGGAGTACCATGGCCGGCCCAAAGGCAATCTTCTGCAGGCCCAGACGAGCCTCAATTTGATCGCTGGAATAACGCAGCCACAGCCGGTAGGGTTCTTCAATACTACTAATAGCATAATCTCCCACATACCCCCTGCCCGTTCTATAACCCCACTCCAGATCCACAAAACGATCATTAGATAGATTGCGGGCCAAGGATAACATTGGTATATATCCCAAAGTTGTTTCGAAAGAAGACCGATCTACAGGAGGATCATCCCCATGCATAACACTCCCCCAGAATTGACCTTTTAAAATAATTGATTGAGCAAAAGTTAGAGAATTTGAGCTCAAAAATATTACCAGCAGGGCTATAATGGTTATACCATAGCTGGTTGGAAAATTACCAACACTGATGATTATTCTTTTCTGGAAAAACACTCGCATAAGTTATCGTTACGAATTATGCCAGCCGAATAATTTATTTTACCGTATTGGTTAAGCGAATCCTACCAGGTAATCTGAATGTCGATCAAAGGCCACCCCCCAGGGAATGTAGGTAGTTTTGGTGGCAGGATTTGCCAGTGGGAACCGAAAGGATATTTACCATAAGTAAGTTTATATCCTACCATGAGCCGTAACCGACTACTTTTAGTCCAGATCAGCAACACTTTTGTCTCAAAAAAAAGCGCGGATGAACTGCCCGGATACAGAAACACATCCCCATCTATAAACCCAGACCAGCGACCTTTTATTGGTGCCACATAATCGGATCCCAAACGCAGGCCCCAACCATTATAATAAACGGCTAACCGAGGATATACCAAGGGAATATCAATAGTAGATAAGGGGTCCAGATCGCGCCCCCCTAAACCGAGCAACAGACCAGCTTTTCCAGTCAACTTGCCTTTTGCAATGGAACGCGTAGCCAGTATTTCATTGGTGAGACCGATCAGCGCCGGAAACTCGAATTGAGGGGCAACGATCTTGAATTTTCCTACACCAGTTATAGAATTCAGTAATGGTGTTGGATAATAAATACCATGCTGGCTAGCGATGGTCCAACTATTCTTTTTTGTCCAGGTTTTCTTAAAAACCAAGTTCGGTAATTTTAATGCAAAAAATGGATGAATTGCTATATCCTGATTATCATTAAGGCCGTAACGAACCGGCTGGAATAAGCCGGTTTCCCATTGCCCTTTGGGCAGGGAATGTGCGGTTCCAGATGACCAGATGTTGGTATCGGCATGGATCCAGCCGCACAGCGTAATAATTATAACGTACGACCATCTCATGGCGCTACCCACTTAGCCCCTACAGCTACATGGTCTGATTCCAGAATAGCATCTTGATGTGTTACTGCAGAGAGAGCAACCCAGTTCGTATTGGTAAAAAGATAATCCAGTTTCCTATTCCACTGATAGCGTTCATCGCTGGCGTCGTGAGTAGATGCATGGGTAAAATAAAGATTCTCATCCTGTCGATAGTCTACAAGGGATACGGCTGGGACATAGCTATCAAACAAGGGGCTTATCCAGGTGGTCTCATTACTAAAATCACAGCCTTCATCATCTTCTGCTGATTCCCCTGGACAGCGGTCGTTATCACAATAATTATTTTTTACCGCACTAGGGGGTAATTCATTGAGATCACCGCCGGCGATAAAATTTTTGCCTTGGTTATCGAGCTCATCTAATACATCCTTGAATTCCAGGTACTGTTTTTGTTTGGTATCATCGTTGGAAAATGCAGAGGCATGGATATCGACTGCCCAAAAAGGACTATCGGGATAGTTAACCTTGGCTCGTAACACATTACGGCGAACATAGAATGCTTTAGTAAGATCATCCTGATCACCACGCAGGGAAAGCTGTAATCGTTCAGCTTCACTCAACGGCCAGCACGACAAGATGGCGTTACCAGTATTGACACGCCCCAAGCCATCGCTGGGTACAAATTGTACTTCCCACATGGATGCATAGACACCGTAGTTCATTGCCGTATTGTCCAATAACCACTGTACCTGGTCTATGTAGGCAGACCGTTTAGAATCAATATCCACCTCTTGCAGCAGCAGAATATCAGCATCCATTTCCGTGATCTTTGCGGCAATTAATTCCAACCCATTCTGGATTTCATCCTTATCGAAAAGAACCAGTTCACCACAGGAATCACCAAACCACTCTGCTCGCCCAATGCCAAACCGGATATTCCAAGTAACTACGGTCAGTGTATCCTTGTTGGGCGGCACAGTTATCGAATTGGCTGTGTATTCCCTGGCCGCCTGCTTTGTTGGGAATTCAGTTACTAGCGGATCGCAACTCACCAGTAATAAGATAGACATTGAAAACAGAAGGTACAGTTTAGCCTTACAGGTCATGTTCAATACAAATAACTACTGTGCCAAGATCTGTTGTAAAACGTTTTGATCCACGGTCAGGAACCCAGCCTGGACGATGCGCGGCACCAATTCTCGCAGATTTTTATTCCGACTGAATACATCCTTGAAAATTGATAATGCTTCTTGCAACTCACCCGTTTGAGCGAGCGTTACTGCGGTCCAAAAAGGCAGTTCCGGGTTTTCTGGGTATAATTTTGTGGCGGCGGAATATTCCTGCAAGGCATTATCCATTTCGTTCTTTTCCATATATTCATCCCCTTTTTGGGCGTGATGGTAGGCCTGACTAATACGCAGCAAGCGCCGTAATTCTATCAATGGGTGCTCGTGATCAGCAACTTCGAGATCAACAATACGATCAGTCCAAGGATCACCTGTTGGTTGGCCACTAACCACTAACATTGCTGCTGATTGACGACCGCGCAAGTCTCCTCCTTCTGCTTCTGCAGCATCCAAAGCAGCTAGCATACGTTCCGCCAGATCACCCGTTGTACTTTCAAAGGCCTGGACCATTGCAGATGGGACAGTAGGCTTGGCCATAATGTTGGCCTGGACAGAATAATTCTTACCAGTAAGGTGGCTAGCATGACTAATACAGCGGGAACCAGTGTGCACCCCTACATTCCCTTGGGCATCTACCATGGCTACCTGACGAACATTCTTGCCAAAGTCTTTGTCTAGTAAGGACTGCAGGGCTTCATCCGCAGGAATGCCCTGTTCCATCAAAGCTAGCCCTTTGGGACCATAGGATGGTTCGGCGATAGACTGGGTGGCAACCGCCCCCACACCGGCTTTGGCCCAAGGCACCACTGTTCCCACCGAGAACCAGTGACTTTGTACGGCTACGCCAAGCTGACCTGTTTTCGCATCCAGAGCAACGATCGAATATGTTGATACGGGACGCAGCGGTGTCTCTGCACATAAGTATACTAGTGATAAAATAAACGTGAAAAATTTAACAGGCATTATCCCTCCAAGTTGTTATGGTAATATCCAGACTATTTTACTAAAGACCGATTATTTTTACTACTTTAGCAATAGCAATTTACGCACAGTGCTGAATTCAGGAGTATGCAGCCGGAAAATATATGTTCCTGGTGATATCCACACTACAGACGAACGAATTGTGCAACTGGCTGGCGACACAACACACAGTACAAAATACTGTCTCATAAATGTTATCTTGTTATACAAAATCAGCTAATATTTATGAATAATAAGCGCGTAGATTTTGCCATATTAATTTCAGCATACACATATGATATTAAACCCTTGAAAATAAAAACAATTCTGATCATTTTGGCAGCCTTGCTAATCAGCTGCAGTATCTTTAACGCTGAACCTATTATAACTAGTCTCACTGCTGATAACATAACTGTATCCCCCGGAGAGACCGTAGCATTAACCTGCAGCGCGGAAGACGATGATGAAGACAGTTTGACTTACGACTGGGCATGCACCAACGGCAGTCTTGCGCCGAATGGCAGTACTGCTACCTGGATTGCTCCCGGATATCCAGGAACCTATTCTATTTCCTGTGAGGTCACAGATGGAAATGATGGCAGCACCATAGAGATCATTGATATAACCGTAATAATCATACAATGAAACGGGTATTGATTAGCTCTGGTATCATCTTGATGGTGCTGTTTATATGGACCTGTGGGGATAGTATCAATTCCGGCAACGAAATCCTATCGCTTACAGCCAGTGATTCACTGGTGGAAGCAGGTGGGTCTGTATTGCTGGTTTGTACAGCGGTTGATGAAGATGGTGAAAGCCTAGGATACATATGGAAATGCGCCAGCGGTACATTGACATCGAACGGCAGTAAGGCCACCTGGGTCGCTCCTCTTAAACATGGTATCTACTTTATATCCTGCACCGTAGCTGATGGGTACGGCGCAACTGATGTTGCAACTATTGCCATTGAAGTAACTCCAGTCCCTAGTATCGGGGTTAGCGGTAAAGTACTGAATGCAGTAGACCGCAGTCCGGTCGCCAACGTGTTAGTAACCATATCTGGACAGGGGGACAGCACTAATGCTAACGGCGATTATACAATTCTTAATGTAGGTACCGGCAATCATGATGCTACCGGGTCTGGTGATAGTTTATGTCCTTTCAGCGCGCCGTTTGTCATACCTGATGACTACGAAGGAGAAACATTTACTTATAATTTCTCTATGAGCCCTGTCCTGGCAGCAGGACAAACACGCATGGTCCTCAACTGGGGCGAAACGCCGCCTGATATGGATTCCCACCTCTTAACGCCAATTATTGATGACAATACTTACCATATTTATTATTCGAGTAGAGGCAGCTATACAGAAGCACCTTACGCCAAACTGGACGCAGACGATACCGATGGTTATGGTCCGGAAACAATCACCATTAACCAGGCGTTTGCGGGAACCTATATCTATTATATAAAGAACTTTAACGGTGTTAGTGATGGCTTGAAAAATTCAGGTGCAGTAGCCCAGATTTATAGCGGGGAATCCTGCGCGGCTACGATTATTGAAGTGCCCACAGATACTGATGGTATATACTGGTACGTGTGTGATATTGATGGCGCTACGGGGGATATTACAGTAGTAAATCAGATACAGAACTCGGCGCCGTAATTATTTCATTTATACACCCGTCGCAGATGCATTTGTAATAGTACCATGATTATTGCCTTGTTGATCAGTAGCAGTTTCATTATCGAAATTCCAATGGCTAACTAAACCAACACCGCTGAGATTTGTGATATCGAAATCCTTATTTTGTATATAAAGCGTTCTTACATGGGCAAGGGTGAGTTCAGTATTCCAAATTGCAACATTATCAATAATCCCATTAAAATCTAGAGTTGAGCTCGATCCATCAAAATCTCCACCAATCCTTAAAACAATATTATTATCAACATCCCCAGCATGATTTGCCGTTGTTT
>Ga0257112_10000334_pt1 | contig 20256 bp, 20 predicted proteins | sample LP_taG_5_FD_191565 | JGI IMG/M metagenome (GOLD analysis project Ga0257112, IMG submission 191565) | Marine microbial communities from Northeast Subartic Pacific Ocean, Canada - LP_J_2015_P26_1000m | ecosystem: Environmental > Aquatic > Marine > Oceanic | place: Canada: Northeast Subartic...
CTCACCCTCGTTCTGGGATGATGTGAAGATTAATAAAATAGAACTTGAGAAGAGGCAACTTGATTTCAATGAGGGCATGCAGTTCCTTCATCTTAGAAATAGGGGCTATTTGGTTGTTGAAATTGACAGAGAAAAGATTGCGGGTAAATGGCATTTAATTGATGACGTGAAAACAGAAAATTATAAAGTTTGGCTGGAGCAGACACTCGTCTTGGAGGGCAGTAAAAAAGACGGGTTGATTTAGATCAAGACCGGTAGCAAAACACCCAACCCCAATCAACTTATGAGGAGTCTAGATTTTTTTCATTCTCTTCGCTGCGATGGAAATATCTGGATACCACGTCTGTTCCGTGGGTTTGCCACTTGTATCCAATTGCATCACCCTCAAGTCGATCAAAAAGGGCCTTCCATCGGCAGTGACTTTTGCTGCTGCTTGTAAAGACTCAACAAATTCTTCAGGATTGTTGGCTCGCTTCCCTTGTATCTCAAAACTATCAGCTAGACCGACAAAATCAACCTCAGGATTGCCTAAAAAGCAACTGATGTCACGCCACAACCCTCGCGTTTCCTTTTTTGCTGCCAAGGGTGAGCCTCGATAGATACGATTTCTTTCACCGTCGTAACTCAAATTGTTAAAAACGATAACAGTCACAGGTATGTCGTACCTAGCGGCTGTCCATAGTGCTTCAATTTGACCAAAGAGCATGGCACCATCTCCAACCAAACAAACCACTTGTCGATTTGGCTCACCTATTTTTACGCCCAAGGATGCACCGATGCCCCAACCCAAGGCAAAACCGGTTGTGCCTCCTATCAGCCACTTTGCATCAGGGCCTAGGTTCATCCATTCAAAAGGCTTTCTGGTGTCCAGTTCTGAGACAATGATTGCATGCGGGTCAAGATACTTTTCCATTTCAAATGAGGCTCGCTCCCACGAAATTGGGCTTGAATTCCAAGTTGCTTTTGCCCGTTGCTGTTTCCTGGCTTCATGTTTTGCATTGATCTCAATACTCTCTTGCAACCTCTCTTCTCGAAGTGTTTTGATTTGGTCTTCAGTTGCTAAAGCCCGAACACTGTCAATGATGGCAGTGATGGTTTCCTTCATTCCAGCTGCGATGGCGATGTCTGTTGGGTAGGTATTGGCAATCTCGTCGTATTCAATCCTTGCGTGTATCACTTTGGCCTTGCTTGGGACGGGTGCTGTGAAAATTGTCGGGTCTGGCATCGGTGCTCCTAGATTTAGAAAAACATCGGTATTAGCCAATCCTCTGGGAATGCCCAATCCGTAGAATCCTGCAAACAAGGGATGTCGAAACGGAATGTCGCCAAAAACACTATACCCTTGTGCCATCCTTATACCCAACAGTTCCGCCAACTCCAACACATCCTTATTGGCTCGGGCTCGAGTGACTTCATGCCCGACACAAAGCAAAGGTTTTTTGGCTTCAAGCAACGCCCTGGCAGTTGCTTCAATCAATTCAGGTTTGGGGTAAAGCTCCATTGGAATTTTGAATCGACTTTGAGGGTAGATGGTTTGTCTAATGTTGGGTTTGCTCAACAAAAACCCTGGAAAACGTAAATAAACAGGGCCTCCGGGTGGTGTTTCTGCCAACTTGAGGGTTCTTCGCAACATTTCACTGATTTGACGTTCGTTGTTGACCTGCCATTGCCATTTGGTGAATTGAGTCATCGGGTCTAACCAATCATCCATTTGTTGAAAACCGTTACGACCGGCAAAATTAGAGCTGGAACCATCGGATAAAACTGCAATTGATGAACGGTCTTTCCAAGCGTTGTATAAGTTATTCATTGCACTTGGAATGGCAACGCCTGGGATAAAAAGAACTGCCGTTTTTCCCGTAACAAGCTCGTAACCATGGGCCATGGATGTTGCTTGTGATTCTGCAATTGAGGAGATAAATTGCATATCGTTGTTCACCGTTAAGGCATCAAAAAATGGGGACATGCCCGTGGCACTGGTGCCAAAAATATAATCCACCCCTGCAGCTCTCAAGGTTGCAGCCAGAATATCTGCACCCGTACCTGACATTTTTACACCCATATCAGGCAAAGGTTCACGTGCCTCAGCGGCCGCTCCCAGGAAGCTATTGACTGCGATTTGACTAAATCCCAAGGCTAGAAGTTTTGTCCCAAAATCCCTTCGAGATATTTCATGATCAAAAAATTTTTTAAATAAAGATCTCACGCTTCATTCATTCTTTGCTGCAGAGAAAAACAGGTATATTTCTCGTTATTTTTTTTTGGTACTCATCATAAAAAGGACCTGCTTTGATAATTACTGGCCAAAGATTTTCTTTTTCTTCATCGGATAATTTCTTCGCAAGCATATTATATGTCTTTGATTTAACTGTCATTTTTATTCTTGGCTCATGAATTAGATTGTAAACCCATGCTGGGTTATTTGGTGCGCCTCCATGAGATGCAACCAGTATATAATTATCTTCATGCGGGATGGTTAACAAAGGGATGACTATAGGATTTCCTGATTTTCTACCCACCGTGGTAATGATGCAAATGGGATTTCCTAGCAAACTGCCTAGTGATCTGAGGCCGAATTTGTTAAACAATAATCTATGCAGTTTTGTCAAAAATACCATAATGGGCTTTACAACTTTGTAAGTGTTCATTTTTGAAGAGTATAAAGAGGACATTTGGTTTCATTGTATATGAAATTAAAAAGCCTTATAAAATAACCCACTAACTTGCTATTTAGTCAATTGGCTTTACCATTCTTTATAGGATGAATAAAAACAAGGAAATCAGGTCTGCGGGTCTCAAAGTTACCCGCGCCAGAAGAGCCATCCTTAGAATTCTTGAAAGCGAAAAAAGTATGCACGCAAGTGCTGATGACATCCACAGAAAACTCATTGAGAGTGCTGACGATATTGGCATTGCGACGATATACCGAGTCTTGAATCAATTCGTTAGCGCAGGCATTTGCATCCGTCACAACTTTGAAACCGGTCAATCTCTTTATGAGTTAACACCGGAGCATCACCACGACCACATGGTGTGCTTAACAACAGGGAAGGTTATTGAATTTGAGGATGAAATGATTGAGAGAAGGCAAGAAAAAGTGGCTAATCAAAAAGGTTACAGAATTGTTGATCACAGCTTAGTTTTGTATGTTGAGCCCCTAGAAAAATAAGCTCATAAGTAACATTCTAGGGGGTGTTTCTGTGTTTGTGTCTGTAAATAGAATTCACAATCGAAACCAAGGCAAATAAGATTAATCCCACTGTAAACCTGATATAAATGAGCAATAGATATGAGATGAGAATTGAATTTTTAAAATAGGATGAATATGTTGCTAATAAAAGGAGTGATCGGCTCTCTCTTTCAAGCGGCAATAATTGGAGCACTACTTCTCTTGCCAGCGTGGACTTGGCAGTGGACCGAAGCAAACCAATTTCTGATTTGTTACGCCGTCCTTAACGTTGTTTCTGTGGTTTTCTTGGCGATTAAGGCACCTGCGAGCCTAGAAGCTCGGATGGAGTTGCCGATGAATGAAAGCCAGCCTTTGTCGGATCGTATTGCGACAGCCTTTCTCCTTGTATTTTTGATCGGATGGTTTGTTTTTATTCCAATCGACGTCTTCCATCTGAAATTATTGACTCCACCACAACACACAATTTCGGTTTTCGGTGGGGCCCTGACTTTATTTGGCTTTGGCATTGCTCTTTTAGCTATGTATCAAAATGAATTTGCCACCCCAATTGTCCGAGATCAATCCGAACGTGGACATGAATTGAGGGATACCGGTTTATACGGGCTGGTCCGACATCCCTTTTATACTGGATTTATATCATTTTGTGCTGGTATGGCGCTTTGGTTGCAAAGCTACGCGGCACTGATTGCCGGTTTGCTGCCATTGGCTGCGTTAATTGGGCGAATTTACGTTGAGGAAACCATCCTGCAGAAAACACTGCCTGGCTATAGAGAATATATGTCAAGAACCAAAAATCGTATCATACCCTTCATCTGGTAGCATCAATAAGGAGTCGTCATATGTTTCAACTCAACAAGATTTTAAAATTCCTTTTGGGTTTTGGTATTTTGACATTTGGTGTTCTCCTTTTGTTGCAAGTGCCCAGCGTTCAGGATCGGTTGTTGGAGAATGCAATTCAAAACCTTGCTCAGAACAACATGCCCAAGGAGGATTCCTTGAGTGCGATTGTCTGTGGATCACGCTCACCATTGCCTCATTCTTCACGCGATGAAGCCTGTATTTTAGTCATTGCAGGAAAAAATATTTATGTGGTTGATACCGGTGCAGGTTCTGCCAACAACGTCAATCAATGGGCCATTCCTGCTAACCGCATTAAGGCGGTTTTACTGACCCATTTGCATTCGGATCATATTGCAGATTTGCCCAACTTCCACATGCACACTTGGATCAATAACAGACCCTCCCAACTCGATGTCTATGGACCTGAGGGCGTGGAGTCAGTGGTGCAAGGTTTCGAGGATGCCTACAACTTGGATTATACCTTCCGCAATGCCCATCACGGTGATGAGATCGCCCCCTTGGGAGTTGCTGGGATGAAGGCACACACCATTGATCTGAACAACCCTGTCATCATTGAATCGGATGATTTATCCATCCGAGCTTTCGAAGTTGAACACCATCCAGTGAAACCAGCCCTGGGTTATCGATTCGATTACAAGGGAAGGTCTATTGTCATCAGTGGTGACACCAGTGCCAGTCAAAATTTGACGGATCATTCAAAGAATGCGGATGTTTTATTTCATGAAGCACAAGCCAATCATATCTTGAAACCATTGAAACAGTTCATGCTCAAGAATGACCGAATCAATCAAGCCAAAATTTTGGATGACATCACCACTTATCACACCACACCACTTGAAGCCGCTGCCATTGCCAAGGAAGCCAATGTCAAACATCTGGTTTTTTACCATCTGACTCCATCTCCGCGAAATGACATAATGGCTAATATATTCACCAGAGGTGTTTCTGATGTATTTGACAAGTGGACCTTGTCCGATGATGGAACTATGGTGGTGTTACCGGTTGACTCTGAGGAAATACAAATTTCCAACTTGAATTAACATTCACTTCAATTATTTACCAGTTATTTCAACGGCAATATCTTCAACTTTAGGAGTTGGTTTCTCTATTTTGGCAAGAAGGTCCACAAGTGAGGAAGCCAGATCGTTGTAGATGGCTTTCATGTAATCTTTACCTGAATCTAAGACCAATGGCTTGCCTGTATCACCACTGGAGGCAAAGGCAGGCTCAATTGGTATCTTCCCCAATAATGGAATTTTGTTGTGTTTGAGAAACTCGTCGGTTGCACCTTCTCCAAAAATGTTCTCTTCGTGCCCACATTCCGGACAAATAAAATAGCTCATGTTCTCAATCAAACCAATAATAGGGACTGAAAGTTTTTTGAAGGCCTGTAAGGATTTCTTCACATCCAACAAAGCGACTTGTTGAGGGGTAGTAACCAGAATAGCACCGGTCAGACTGGCCTTTTGACAAAGGGTTAATTGGGCATCACCGGTACCTGGAGGGAGATCAATAACCAGATAATCCAGACTGGACCAATTGGTTTGTAGAAGGAGCTGGCTGAGTGCTTGGGACAACATTGGTCCACGCCAGATGGTGGCTTGGTCTTCGGATACGATGAAGCCAATGGACATCAGTTCCAGACCGTGGGATTGAATTGGGGTAAATGTCTTGTTATCAGGAGTTGTCGGTTTCTCATCCATAACACCAAGCATCAACGGGATGCTCGGTCCATATATATCCGCATCCAACAGGCCCACTTTGGCGCCTTGTTCAAGGAGACTTAGTGCCAAGTTAACACTGACTGTTGATTTGCCAACACCGCCTTTTCCTGATGCTACTGCGATAACGTTTTTAACTTCAGCCATGGTGATTCAAACAAGAGTGATCATTGGTCCTGCTTTCTGGACCCAAATATTTTTTTGAACATTGATTTCGACCAGTCGATTCGATTCTTACGTTCCCGTTGTTTTGCTGATGCCCTAAATTTTCCGAAGTAGAGAAAAATGGCCAGAGATCCAACTATCAGTAAGCCAAAGAAAACTGTGTTAGCGTCCATCAATTGCGAGAATAAAGTTTTGTCAGGAGCCTTAGAATCTCAAAATAAAGCCAAATCAGGGTTACCATCAAAGAAAAGGCACCATAGGCTTCCAAGTATTTAGGAGCCCCGTGTTCTGCACCCTGTTCAATAAAGTCAAAATCAAGAACTAGGTTAAGTGCAGCAATAGCCACAACAACTAAGCTAAAGCCAATGCCCATAAATCCATTGGAATGAATGAAACCAATTTCAGTGCCAAAAAAACGCATGATGATATTTACAACATAGAGCAACAGTATCCCTCCGGTCGCTGCAAAAAGCATCAATCTGAAATTCTCTGTGGGTTTTATCAACCCGGTTTTATACGCCATTAAAAGAGCTGCCAATGTGCCAAAGGTTAACCCAACTGCTTGAATTACTATCCCTGGGTAACTGGCTTCAACCACCGCTGATACTCCACCTATTGCAAACCCTTCCAACAAAGCATAAATAGGTGCTGAAATGGCTGCCGTAGTGGGTTTAAAAATTGTAACCAAAGCAGCAATTAATCCACCAACAATACCAACTATTACATAAACATAAACGGAAGCGGGATCGCCGGTGGCATAAAACTGGTTCCAAGTCCAAGCTGCGGTGATAAAACACAGCAGAAGGTACAACCCGGTTTTGTTTACCGTACCAGACAACGTCATGGGTTCAGAGGTGCTGAAATCGGACGAACTTTGAGTGAAAGCCTTACTTCTAAGTGTCGGATTACCTGATCGTCCAAACATTTCTAACGCTCGATGGCGTGCCATTATGATCTCCTCAAAAATGAATAATTAATGGGAGGTATTATACCAGTTGCAATTTTAGACGGAAGATTAGCTCGGTTGCTTATTTTTAATCTTGATGACTATTTCCAGATCTTCAATTTCGGTGTTGTCTGGCAATCTTGGGATGTTTTCAACACTGAGATTTTCTCGCGGAATATCAGTCAGCTGACCGGTGTCGGTATTGTAAAAATGATGGTGTGGAGAGGTGGTGGAATCATAGTACATCCGGGTTGGGTCCACGGCAACTTCGTTGACGACACCGTGTTTTGCAAACACATTTAAGGTGTTGTAAACGGTGGCTTTGGAAATGCAATGGCCGTGTTTGGTTAACTTATCAAAAATCTGATCTGCGGAGAGATGCTTTGGACTTTCAAGCAGCATCATGCCAATACGGATTCGAGCCTTTGTGGGGCGCAAACGATGGTCTCTGAGTCTCTGCTCAACTTTCGCTTTTAATCTCAGTACACCTTCCATGACAACTTCTCCTCTAGCTATTCTAATGGCAACGGTGAAGATTGCAAAACTGCAATCTCTATATGGATCAATGTCTTGTCGTCTTTTTTGCTCGCTTTGATGAGCGATAGGTCTCAATCAAGAATAGAATCAAGCCTATGGTAATGCACGAGTCTGCCACATTGAACGTCGGATAATGCCATTGACCGATGTGGAACAAAATAAAATCCACGACGTAGCCTTGGTTTAGCCGGTCAATCAGATTTCCAATCGCTCCGCCGGCAATCATAGCAAAAGCAGTATTCAGCAGTACAGGAGACTTGGCGGCGTTGCGAACAAGCCAGCCAATTAAAGTTGTCCCAACACCTGCTGAAATTAAAGTCAAAGGCCAGCGTTGCCACCCGGAGTCGGAAGCAAATATGCTGAAAGCAGCCCCGGTGTTGTGAAGCCGGGTAAAATCGAGAAATGCAGTTAAGGTCAAACGATCGAACAAATTTAACCGCTCCACCACCAAAAATTTTGAATACTGGTCAACAAAGATAATGGCGAATACCACCAGTAACCATATCCAATAGGAATAACTTCTGCTCTTCAACATCCCTTAGAAGTGAAGCCTAACTTCGCCTTGACCCGTTACGTTGTCTATGCATCGGATACAAAGTTCTGGGTGTTCGGATGACAGGCCGACCGACTCGTCTTTGTGCCAACATCGAATGCATTTATGATGCTTGGATTTAAACACCGAAACAGCAACCCCATCGGCTTCAATTGCACCCTCGGGTATGCTGACAGTAGACGCTAAGGTAGCATCAGATGTGATGAATAAAAAATGCAACTCCTCCCCAAAAGAGGCAAGCAATTCAGCCAACTCACCGTCTGCATAAACGGTTAAACATGCGTCCAAAGAAGAACCAATTACGCCTTCATCTCTAGCAACTTCCAATGCTTTGGCTGCGGTTTGCTGAACGACATCCATAACTGGCCAATTGATTCGACTATCTGGCTTTTCTGGCAACTGATACCACTCTGATAAAAACACTGACTCTGCTCGATTTCCTGGCAAAAATTGCCAAACTTCATCAGCGGTAAAAGAAAGAATTGGGGCTATCCAGCGAACCATTGATTCAGCGGTATGATACAAAACTGTTTGCGCTGATTTTCTAGCATGACTATCAGCCTGAGTGGTGTACAGACGATCTTTAATAACGTCCAGATAAAATCCACCCATATCCACTACGCAGAAATTATGCAGTGTTTGAGACACCCGGTGAAAAGCATAGGTACTATAATCTTCAAGGATCTTGGCTTGAACCTCATGCAATCGATTAATGACCCATTGATCGAGAGCCAAAAGCTCATTGACTGCTAGCCGATCCTTGGTTGGATCAAAATCATTCAGGTTACCCAGTAAAAACCTTGCGGTGTTCCTTATGCGTCGGTAAGCATCGGAATTCCGTTTTAGAATTTGATCTGAAATACTCATTTCACTACTGTAATCGGTTGATGCAGCCCACAGCCTAAGAATATCCGCGCCAAGATTATTGATCACAGCCTGGGGTGCAATCACATTTCCTAAGGATTTGGACATTTTCTTACCGGCTTCATCTACGGTGAATCCATGGGTAAGTACTTGTTTGTATGGAGCCTTTGCATGCATTGCAACGGAGGTGAGTAAAGAACTTTGAAACCAGCCTCTGTGTTGATCTGATCCCTCCAAGTAGAGGTCAGCTGGGAAGTAAACGTCGGCATGATTCTGGCTGACGGCATGATGTGCCAAGCCGGAATCCATCCAAACGTCCATCGTGTCGGTTATTTTACTGTATTCGGTCGCTTCTTCTCCCAAGAAATCCTCAGTGGATGAGGCAAACCATCCATCAATTCCATGCGCTTCAACTTTTTCAGCTACCTGATGCAGAAGATCAACTGTGTTTGGATGCAGGGATTCGGTTTCTTTGTGGATGAATAAAGGAATCGGAACACCCCAAAATCGTTGCCTGGAAATACACCAATCAGGTCGGCTCTCTAGCATTCCTTGCATTCGCTCTTTGCCCCAATCAGGCATCCATTCAACAGTTTCTATTGCCTCCAAACATGCGGTCCTGAAATTCTTGTTGTCCATACTGATAAACCATTGAGGAGTGGCTCGAAAAATCAAAGGGGTTTTATGCCGCCAACAATGTGGGTAGCTGTGAATGAATGGTTGCTGATGGATCAAATTGTTGTTCTCTTGTAATTTTTCGATGATCTTGGGCTCGACCTTAAAAACATGTTGGCCGGCAAAATACTCCGTTGATGGGGTGAAAATTCCAAAGCCATTGACAGGGTTCTCCAAAGGTAAGTCGTGTTTTTGCCCAATGATAAAGTCATCGTGGCCATGTGCAGGCGCTGTATGCACTGCTCCTGTTCCAGCCTCCAGGGTGACATGGCCCCCGATTAGTGTAGGTACTTGTCTTTGATAAAAGGGATGTTGAAGGCTCAAACCCTCTAAATCACTGGGATTAACTGAGCCGATAACATCCCATTTTTCAGCCTGCCAGCGATCACGAATTGATGCCTGCAATCCTTCTGAAACTATCACGTAATAAGGACCATGATCCGATTCGGTTGCAACCAACAAGTAATTCAAATCCTCACCCAGGACAACTGCTTGGTTTGCAGGAAGCGTCCAGAGGGTTGTGGTCCAAATAGGAAGATAAATTGGTCGATCCTTTTGGTCTAAATTCAATCCGGTTCTGGTCAAAAATTCATTGGTATCAATAATCCTAAATCGAACATCTGCAGAACAAGATTCTTTGTCTTCGTATTCAACTTCAGCTTCAGCAAGAGCAGACTTACACTCCAAACACCAATGGACAGGTTTATGTCCATAGACCAAATGACCGTTTTTGACTATCGTTGCAAAGGCCCTAATTTGTTCCGCCTCGTAATTCCGATCAAGGGTAAGGTACGGTTTTTCCCATTGGCCCAATATCCCGAGACGAATAAAATCATCCCGCTGTTCAGAAACTTGTTGTAAGGCATAGTCCCTGCAAGCATCCCTATACTGATCGGCATCAAGTTTTGACCCCACTTTTCCTTTTTTTTTCTCAACCTGATGTTCTATGGGCAACCCGTGGCAATCCCAACCAGGAAGGTACGGGGCATCGAAGCCTGAAAGCGTTTTGGATTTGACCACAACATCCTTCAAAATTTTATTTACAGCATGACCAATGTGGATTTTGCCATTGGCATAAGGGGGTCCATCAAGGAGTAAAAATTTGTCCTTACCTGCTTGCTGTTGTCTGATTTTTAGATAGAGATTGTTCTCAGACCATTGCTTCAGAAGAGACGGTTCCCGATTCGGTAAACTGGCTTTCATTGGAAAGCCAGTGTCTGGTAAATTCAGTGTCTCCTTGTAATTTGTCATTCCTCTGGTGGGCTTTTAGTGTGGAACCATTATAAAGGTTCAGGATTGGTTTGAACACGAATGTCTCTTGCTCTAATGCCGAGACAAAACAGTGCCAAAACATAGACCAAAACCGCTGATGGAATCAATCTCAGTAAATGGGTTATCCTGCCTGCCAAGCTTTGTTCAAGCCAAACGGGGAGTTCTGGGTTGAAGATCACAAGCAACATCACCATTGCCCCAGTGGCAACGACAATGCGTATCAGAAAAGCAACTTCTTCCCGATCGATCTTGATTTGTCTTTCACGGATCAAGCCTCTGAACAACAAGAGGGCATTGAGCAGAGTTGAACAAGAGAAAGCCAGCGACAAACCCATGTGCGGATAAGGGCTGTTGGTCAGGACCAAAGTGGTGACAAACAAAATTGACAATGAGGCATTGGTTGCCATGGCAATAAGGCCAAATTTAACCGGAGTCTTGGTATTTTGTTTGGCGTAATAGGCGGAAGCAAGAATCAATACCATGGACAGGCCTATCAAGCCAAAAGCGTATGCCATCAGGCTGTATTGGGTCATATAAAGATCATGGATATTAAAGTTACCGCCTAAGAATATGGTAGCAATCAATGGACCTGAGAGAATGTATAATCCTGTTGCTGCTGGAACTGAAACCAGAAATGCGATGCGGATGCCCCATTGCACGATGGACCTAAATTGAGCTTGGTTTTGCCTCGCGCTTTTACTTGAAAGATTGGGTAAAACCACCGTTGACAGTGCCACCCCAAATACCCCGACTGGAAATTCCAGCAAACGATCCGAATAATAAATCCAACTGATACTTCCTGCAGTTAAAAAGGAAGCAATCAAAGTATTAAACAGTAGATTCACCTGTGCAGCTGAGCTGCCGATAATCGAGGGAATCATTAATTTAATTATTTTTCTAACACCCGAGTCTTGCCAACCCCACTTTGGTTTGGGCAATTGGCCAATCCGTTGCACAAATGGCAGTAAAAAAAGCAGTTGTAAAACACCTGCAACCAACACTGCCATTGCCAAAACCAGGCCAGGGTTCGATGCCGATGGGGCAATCCAACCGGCAGCAATGATCAAGACTAGGTTAAGAATAACCGGGGTAAATGCAGTGGCCCAGAACTGTTTATTGGTATTTAGTATTGCCCCTGCAAACGCTGTCAGTGAAATAAACAAAAGGTAAGGGAAAGTAAATCGCAGCATTGCCACTGCCAAGTCGTAGCGATTTTCCATATCACTGGCTTGATCATCAAAAAAACCAGGGGCAAAGATAAGAACAATCACCGGTGCTGCAATAATCCCAACAAGACTAATGGCAAACAAAATCGCGCCAAGTGTGCCCGAGGTACGATCAATAAGCTCCTGTATATCCGCTTGACCTTGGTTTTCTTTGTAGTCAGAAAGCACTGGAATAAAAGCTCTTGAGAATGCGCCTTCGGCAAAAAACCGTCGAAATGAATTGGGGATTTTAAACGCTACAAAAAAGGCATCCATAATGGGGAAGGTCCCAAAAAGACGGGCAAAAAAGATGTCACGAACCAAACCTAAGACCCTAGACAAAAGTGTCATTAATCCCACAACCCCGGTTGAACGGAACATAGTCTTTGTCTCGTTAATATCGCTTGATTGTTGCATAAGAATTTATATTAACCGATGTTTCTGTTGACAACTAAATCATTCAAAATGTTAATTTACTATTGACAACAGCCCTTAAAATATAAAAAATACACCGCCTTTTAAATAATCAGAAAATCATTGATAATAACATTATGGCAAACAATAGCTCAGCACGGAAAAGAGTTCGGCAAAATGAGAAGCATAGACTAAGCAATGTTACTCAGAAAAGCAGGATGCGAACTGCCGTCAAGAAAGTAATCAAGGCAGCTGACGCTGGCAATGCCAAAGAAGCAACAGCGCTTTATGCAAGCGCCCAACCTCTGATTGATTCTCTTGCAAGAAAAGGCACAATCCATAAAAACAAAGCAGCCCATCTAAAGAGCAAACTCAACAAACGAATCAAAGCTATCGGCTAATTTTTTTATTTCCTGTGCCCCCAGAGATACCAAATACCACCACCGCCAAAATCGCCGCCTTGGAATAAATGGGTGCGTTTGGCTTCTGCTGCCTCATAGGCACTCGGTGCCAGTGCTTCAAAATTTTTGGACGGATTGAACCCAGCTTCAGAGACCATGTCATCAATGTCTAAGTCGTGAATATAGTCCCAAAACGGTTCGTTATTGTTGTAGGTAAAACCTTAAGAATCACAGACAGTCATTTCTTCCAGTCTTTGCATGATTTTATAACTCAACTCTTTGGTGCCCTGACTTTTTATGGCACTGACAGCGTGCACTGGTCCTTGCCATTGCAGCTTAGAAATCACCTGTTCAATCTCAGATTGTTTTTTTTCCTCAGTAATCAAGTCGAGTTTATTGAATACCAACCATCGTTCTTTTTTAGCAAGCTCTGGATCAAAAGCCATCAACTCCTTTTGAATGGCTTCAATGCTATTAGCTGTTGCCTGAGAATCTTTTGTTTCTGCCAAATCAACAATGTGAAGCAAGAGTTTTGTCCGTGAGAGATGCTTTAAAAATTCAATTCCCAACCCGGATCCTTCGGAGGCTCCTTCAATGATTCCAGGTATATCAGCAATCACAAAACTCTTTTCAAAGTCGATCCTGACCACTCCCAAATTTGGATGCAAAGTGGTGAATGGGTAGTCAGCAACCTTAGGTTTAGCTGCAGAAACCGAACGGATAAAGGTTGACTTACCGGCGTTGGGATAGCCAAGCAATCCAACATCTGCCAGCACACTTAATTCCAAGTACAGTAACCTGCTCTCCCCTTCGGTCCCCGGCGTAGATTGTCTGGGTGTGCGGTTACGGCTGCTTTTAAACCGTGTATTACCCTTGCCACCCAGGCCGCCTTTGGCAACCAAAGACACATCGCCTTCGTCAATTAGATCACCAATCAATTCATTGGTTTCTTGATTGAAGACTTTGGTACCGCAAGGAACCTTTATAGTCAGATCATCGCCACAGCCACCCGTCCGCTTCTTGGATCGTCCTGGCTCCCCATGGGTGGCTCTGAACTGGTTATTCACTCTGAAATCAACCAGTGTATTCAGTGAAGTGGTGGCTGCCAAAGTAATGCTGCCGCCATCGCCGCCATGTCCACCATCCGGTCCACCTTTTGGTATGTATTTTTCACGTCGAAAGCTGACACAGCCATTACCCCCGCGTCCAGCTTGCACTGAAATTTTTGCTTGATCCACAAATTTCACAGCGTAACTTCCTCCATCTAAAAAAAACCCCGCATCAGCGGGGCAAGATCAATTTAGATCGTTTAACACCATTATTCCGAAAGAGGTATTACAGTAGCAAACTGTCTCATTCTCGACCCTTTCTTCACAAATTTGAGGTGCCCATCCACCTTAGCAAACAAGGTGTGATCTCTACCCATCCCCACGTTTTCTCCAGGATGAAACTTGCTGCCTCTCTGTCGAACAATAATGTTTCCAGCTTTGACAAATTCACCGCCGTACTTCTTAAGACCCAATCGTTTTGATTCTGAGTCTCTTCCATTTCTGGAACTGCCACCTGCCTTCTTATGTGCCATTAGTCCTTTGCCTCAGTTTTTTTCTTATTAGCTGTTGGTTTTTTTTTCGGTTTTGCTGCTGCTTTTTTTATTTTTGCTGCCGTTTTCTTCGGTTTTGCCGCTTTTTTCGGTTTTGCCGCTTTTTTCGGCTGTGATTTTGTTTCTTTTTTGAGTTTGATCCCAGTTATTTCTACCAAAGTATAACATTGTCGGTGACCAAACGTACGCTTGTAGTTCTTTCTGCGTTTGAATTTTATCACCTCAATTTTCTTGTCTTTACCCTCTTCAAGTACGGTTGCCTCAACTGATGCATTGGTCAAATAAGGTGTTCCAATGTCTACATCGCTACCTTCTCCCACCATAAGTACTTCTGTAAAGAGGACTTTATCTCCAGAATTAGCATTGAGCTTCTCAAGTTTGATTTTTTGCCCCTGAGTTGCCCGGTATTGTTTGCCACCTGTTTTAAATACAGCGTACATGGTTTTTCCTAGCGTATTGATGTTTCCAACTGGGAGGCAATTCTATAGATTTAAGTATTCTAATTCAATATATTTGAAGGCTTTGATATAGTGTCCGGTGACTTGGAAAGCGAGTAAAAGAAGACAGATAATTATGATTCAAAGCTTAGATAAACTGAATGAGGAACAATCGGTCATTGAAGAAGCCCGATCTCTTCTTGGGTTGGATTGGCAAGAGATGGACCAAGAAATCCGAGTGCAACTGGATACCGATGTCGGCCTCATCAACAGTATTTCACATTACATCATCAACAGTGGTGGCAAAAGATTACGTCCATTGATGGTGTTGCTGTCCTCAAAAGCATGTGGAATAGACGAACACAACCGATCTCGTATTCTGGCTGCGGCGATGATTGAATTCATTCATACCGCAACACTATTGCATGATGACGTTGTCGATGAATCCGATACCAGGCGAGGCATAAACACCGCACATCGACACTTTGGCAACGAACCCACAATTTTGGTTGGAGACTTCCTCTATTCCAGAGCGTTTCAAATGATGGTGCAGATTGGTCAAATGCGTGTCATGGAAATCATGGCACATACAACTAACACCATTGCTGAGGGGGAAGTTTTGCAGTTGATTCACTGTGGTAACCCCAATATCACTGAAAAAGAATACATGGATGTAGTCTATCGCAAGACGGGTAAATTGTTTGAGGCAAGTGTCAGCATTGGTGCGGTTTTGGCGGATCAATCTCAAATCGTAGAATTAAGCTTGACCGAATATGGCCGCCATTTAGGAATTGCATTTCAACTGATTGACGATGTCTTTGATTACAGCTCTTCCGTTGAGATTATGGGTAAAAATATAGGGGACGATCTTGCTGAAGGAAAACCAACTTTGCCTCTGATCTACGCCCTCGAACGATGCAATTCTCGAGAACAACTATTGATTCGAAAAGCGATTGCAAACAAAGACTCCCGACACAGCGAACAAATTATAGAATGTCTCAGAACCTGCGGGGCTTTGGCACTGGTCACAGAAAAAGCCAAAGCTACCTCGGAAAAGGCAATCAAGGCATTGGGACCTCTGCCAGACAGTCAATACAAAGATGCCCTGATAAAACTTGCTCGTTTTGCAATTGATCGCACTTACTAGTCATCTATTTGGCTGACAAGTTTAGTTGGGAAATAATGAAAAAAAAGATGCCAAACACAGAAGAAACCGTAGTTGCTGCATTTTATAAATTTGTGGACTGGAACGATTTTAAAGACCTGAAATCTCCATTGGCAAAAGTCTGCAGCAAAGCTGGAACTGTGGGTACCATTCTTCTAGCTCCCGAAGGAATTAATGGAACCATTGCGGGAACAGTACAGGGCGTTCAAACCGTGCTCGAATTTCTCTGTAACGACCAGCGGTTGATTAACCTTACTCCAAAATATTCCACCGCGACTGGGAAAACTTTCAAGCGGATGAAAATCAAAATTAAGAAAGAAATCGTCTCCATGGGCAAAGTTGAAGCCAAACCAGCCAGAGTTACCGGGACCTTTGTAACCCCTGACGCGTGGAACAAGGTGATTGCAGATCCTGACACAGTTGTAATTGATGCCCGAAATTATTACGAATATGCAGTTGGAACTTTCACCTATTCCATTCAGCCAAACACCAAATCTTTCCGGGAATTTCCAGAGTGGGTAGATCGAGAGCTCAAACCAATGATGAATAAGGAGACAAAAAAAATTGCGATGTTTTGCACTGGCGGAATCCGGTGCGAGAAAGCCAGTTCTTACTTGTTGCAAAAAGGTTTTGAAGAGGTGTCGCAGCTGCAAGGTGGCATCCAAAAATACCTGCAAGAGGTAAAGCCTGAAGAGAGTTTTTGGCAAGGAGAATGTTTTGTGTTTGATGACAGGGTATCGCTGCAACATGGATTGATTGAAGGTGATTTCGACATGTGTCATGCCTGTCGTATGCCGATTGATGATAATGATAAGGCGAGTGAATACTATGTAGAGGGTGTGAGTTGTCCACATTGCCACAATCTACACTCTGAAGAAAGAAAAGCATGCTTTGCAGAGCGTCAAAAACAGATTGAGCTCGCTGAAAAACGAAATCATACCCACATTGGTCAAAAATTTGAACCCCGGTTCTAGGGGAGATCAGATCAATATGACAACCGTTATTCTATTTGGGGCCACAGGAAAGACCGGCTTGGCCTTGTCAAAATTAATTGTAAAAAATGATATGGAACTTTTCGCTGCTGTTCGAACGGAAAAAGACAGAAAACATCTGGAGTCTTTAGGTGCAACTACTTTTATCGCAGATGCACTACACCCGCACCAAGTTCTAGAAAGTATGAGAAACGTCGATGAGAGAAGCATCGTCATCAGCCTAGTTGGGGGAAGTAGCAAAGGAACTGGTGTTAGAGCTGACTATCTAGGAAATAAGAACATTATTGAGGCAGCAGTTACCTCGGGTTTGAAAAGATTTATTTTCATTACCAGTATAGGTTCAGGAGAAAGTAGGCACGAACTTCCTGATGTAGTAAAGCCTTTTTTAGGACCTATAGCAGCTGAAAAAACCAAAGCTGAGAATGTGCTCAGAGAAACTGATCTCGATTTTACTATCATCAGACCAGGTCAGCTGACCAATGATAAGGCTACTGGCAGTGGTATGCTTACTGAAGAATGTATATTGGGGATCATGACCAGGGAGGATTTAGCATTAATGATCATGAAATGCATCAGGGATGATAGGACAATTACAAAAATATATTCAGTACTGGATCCAAGTATGAAAGTTGATTTGAGTTGGATTAACAACAAATAACGATCTTCCAAGAATTTTACAAAGAGGGTTTAGAGACAGCGGATTCCAATTGTCTCTGCTTTGGATTGTTGCAATCTAACTCTCTTCTACCAAAACAAATTGGCCCAATATCTGGACCTGAAAAGTCAACCTGCTATTGTCCTCACTGAGGAACGGTTCCCAGTTACTCATCACTTTCGGCACAACTTCAAATTTTTGAGTTACCTCGTTAAACACATAGGGTCTGATTCTCTTTGGATCCGTCACCCTGGTATTGTCATAAGGCAAGGTTATTGTGGCTGGAGCATTAAAAAGAGTTCTGTATGGACCAAAGAAAATTGTCGGTGAAACTGCCTTGGGATGCTCTGGCATAGACTCTTCTGGGGTCCGTTTTGCTTGAGTTCCAATCACCGCTGTAAAATCATCTTTGGGTCCATCCAAGTAGTCACTTGTTTGTGCATATTCATTGATGGCTCTCACCGCATCGGGCCCTGTGTTTGGGTTTGGATCGGATTCAGGGCGCCAGCGATTTTCCCATTGATAGTTGCCGGGTTTCCCAGGTTGTGGGTCCTTCGGGACATCTAGTTTGGCACCGGCCAAAGGCCCCTCGGTTACCGCTACACTTCCGCCTTCCAAAATGGTGATTTCACCGCTGGCGACAATGTTAATATCGAGATTAGGAAAAACACCGAATCGTTCCAAGCCCCCCCGTATACGGTTGGCATAATTGAACGCCAAATCCTCCATTTGATCTTCAAAAGCTTCGGTGAGTTGTAATCTGGTAAATCCACTGGGACATTGATTATTAACTGCTGCGACCTGTTCGTAATCTCCAGGGCCCTGATATTTTTCACACCAAGTCATACGATATTCACCGTTTTGAATTTCCTCGATTGTGTTTAAGGGAATATCCCAGGTTTCACGCATGTTGGTAATCAGGATCCAAAAAGTGTATCCCCAATGCGACAGCATGACCACCACTTCTTTTTTACCCTGATTGAGAATTGCATCTTCAATGGATTCCCTAACCTGCCAATACCGCAATGGATCTTCTGGATACCCCAGCTTATCCGGACTGTATTGGGTGTAAGCAAATAGATTGTTGGTTCTGGCATCGACACTGCCATTGCCATTGCCACCAGTTCTTATAAAAGAAATGTTGTAGTTTTTTTCATGCTCTTCGATGTAGCGTTTGATGCTAAGAAAATTCAAATAGGCATTTTCATGAAAAAATTCGTTAATGAAAGGCGTTGCATTGGATAACGGGCCTACTGGGTTGCCACCGGGCCATGGGGCGCCAAAGGTTGCATAAATGACTGCAACTTCATCTTCAGGATCAATCAAATCCAAATGGCGATGCAAATTCTTGTAGAGAATATGATTGTACTCCGGTGTCCTGCCGTACATTCTGATGTGACTGAGTTCGATATCGTTCTTATCAAATCCTGCCCTGCAGAGCGATTGATATGAAAGATGGAGATCCCAATAATTATTAGCATAAAGGTTATGGTCTGTTATCGGCTTTGTCAGCACGACCTTTCGGTAGCCCTTTCTAGCAATTCTTGGCATCGTGTCTTTGAGATGCTTGCTCAATCCAGGAACGGGGGAATAAAAACCTTCAGTGACTTCGATTTGATTGCCAAAATACCCCTTAATGTAATCTTTCAGTATTTTGTCGCGGTCTTTTTTATAATCAGGAAAATAAGCCGGTTTATCCGGATCCCATCCCATCATGCCGTATATTCGAGGCCGATAGGCTTTGTCAATTTCGTAAAAATCATTGACCCCGTTGGCTTGATTAATCAAATAGGTGCCGGCCAAATAATCAATTCCGCTTCTTGGATCCGGCCCGTACTTTCGAGTGATGCCGCTTACATAATCTTTCAATGGCAGTATTTCCACCCCCTCAAGATCAGAAGCTTTCAACGACTGAGCATCGCCACCCATGAAAGGAAATTCGCCTGCCTTATTGGTTATAATTGGGTCATACCTTTGGCCATCCTCGCTGATCTTGTAGGCTCCTCTGCTGTCCCAAAATTTTTCAAAACCGTCTACTTTTCGACCAACTGCAAAAGGAACTCTGGCCATTTCAATCTGGTAAGGAAAAGTTCCTGCATGCCACTGGCTGCATGCTTGATTGGGCGAAGTTACCCGCACACCACCGGATGTTCGCCAGAAAATATAATCATCGTAGGCTTTATTAAAACCGATTGGCGTTCCCCAGCCGCTCATCACCACAACTGGCTTGTCCTTGATTGGCAGGGAAAAAGGTTCCCCGTTGGGTTTGAGAAAAACTGCTGGCAGGTATTCATTCGACCTTGAAAACTCATATCTGGACGCCATTAAAGCGGTGAAAATTAAAACCACACCTACCAATGTGATTAGAATTCTTTTATTGGTCCATCGCATCAATAATTCTCCCTAAAATCAATATTTAATATGAGTATTAATATTTCAAGTTCATCCTACAAGGATTGAGCTTGACAACAAAATCTTTGGCATGCAACACTATTCAGGACTGCATGGTGGTGAAATCTATCAGCTTAGCCGTAAGGTGATATAAAGATTGCACTGCCAGCAGATAGTTTCGCTTACAGATAGAGCAGGTAGAGCAGGTTAAT
>Ga0257112_10000336_pt1 | contig 20244 bp, 19 predicted proteins | sample LP_taG_5_FD_191565 | JGI IMG/M metagenome (GOLD analysis project Ga0257112, IMG submission 191565) | Marine microbial communities from Northeast Subartic Pacific Ocean, Canada - LP_J_2015_P26_1000m | ecosystem: Environmental > Aquatic > Marine > Oceanic | place: Canada: Northeast Subartic...
GACAATCGATTTTGAAAATATTTTTGTTAAATTGAAATAGTTGCGAGAGTGGTGGAATTGGTAGACACGCCAGATTTAGGATCTGGTGCCGAAAGGTGTGGGGGTTCGAGTCCCCCTTCTCGCACCAAATATCAGTGACTTAACCCCGAAAATTGTGCGGACAATTGCGGACAAACCATATAATTGCGGACAAATTGCGGACAAAATGAAAGGAGAGAGATGGAAAAGTGGAAGGCCCATCCAACCATGGAGTACTCAACGCATCACGGATAAGTTCCTTCAATTCGTCACGGGAAATAGGCATAAATATTTTTCTCTCCTTAAACGACATTCGCCTGCTTTGGTGCAAAGTTCAGATTCGCAGGACGCGCATTTTCAAATGTTTGGTTTCAAGAAAGGCTTCGAGACCTTCTGGGCCTAGTTCCCTACCAACGGCACCAAATTCCCACCTTTTCCATCTCCCGGTCTTCCCACAAGACGAGGGACTGGAATGCATTATTTTCGTTACAGGACCTGATTTCAGTTAAATAATATTATATTTTAATATGCACCAAGCTGCTTTAATTCCGTCCTTCCATCCAATTTTTTTCCCTTCTTCGTAGGTTCTTCCATAGTACGTGATGCCAACTTCAAATATCCTCACTTTCAATTTAGCAATTTTAGCTGTTATTTCAGGTTCAAATCCAAATCGATTTTCTCTTATATCAATATTTTTTATAACATCACTCCGAAAAACTTTATAACATGTTTCCATATCAGTGAGATTAATATTTGTCATCATATTAGAAAATAAGGTAAGCAGCTTATTACCTAACATATGCCAAAAATAAACCACTCTGTGCGCCTCGCCTCCTGCGAACCTTGATCCGTATACTACATCAGCCATGTCATCCTCAATTGGCTTTAATAGCTTGGGATATTCCTTTGGATGATACTCTAAATCAGCATCTTGAATCAGTATAACTTCACCCGTCGCTGCTTTAATACCAGTTTTTAATGCTGCACCTTTGCCCAAGTTTTTGTCATGAAACAACAGACATTGATATTGTGCGTTCAGTTCATTTTTCAAAATATCCGTTGTTCCATCCTGAGAAGCATCATCAACGATAATTATTTCCTTTTCATGGTCTCTCCATATGGAGCTGTCGTTAACTCTATCCAAAATTTCTCGAATTGTCTGCTTCTCATTAAAACAAGGAACTATTATTGATATTTTCATTACTCTAATGTTCTAGAAATAATTAAATCTGGTAAGGGACGCGTAGGTAATCTCGCAAATATTTGTATAAAAATCAAGTCAGGAAAAATTATTCAAGATCACAGCATATATATCTATAAGCTTTTTACCCGGATGTTCATTCATTAAATGTCCACCACATTTTTTACAAAATTTTCTGTAACTATTCTCTGACTTGTTGTAGGTTTCAATATATTCTTGCCCCTTTGTAACTTCTAATAAATCAGGAATCCATAAACTTGCTGAGTTTATAGGACCGGCACTCCAAGCTTGGCAGTCTTGGTAATGACAATATAGGGGGGAAGTACTTGCCCGATCTCTAATAAACAAGTGGAAAAAGATCCGGAGGAAAAGAGAGTACGCTGGCTAGATGACGACGAGCTCAAGAAATTATTCAAAGCACTCAAGAGTTCACAATCCGAAAGTCTTGAAGATTTAATCCATTTTAGTTTAAATACTGGGTGTAGAAAATCTGAAGCACTTGGACTTCGCTGGAACGATGTTGACTTTAAAAACGGTCAAATTATTTTCCGCAATGTAAAATGCGAGAGTGTTTGCGTTAATGCATTTATTAATGATTCCGGTGAGCCAGAATTTGACATTCAGACCCAAGTCTTTGAGGAGGGTCTTAAAAACAAAGACAAAATGAAGATCTTGAAATTGGATAATATGAAAGAAGTCCGAGACATTTTACTCAAACGCAGAGGCAATCCAGAGATTGTTTCAAAGAGTGAAGATGTCTTTCCACAGGATCCGCGTAAAGGGTGGGAGAAACTAATTAAGCGAATAGGGCTTGAGGACTTTCGCTGGCATGACTTACGTCATTGCTGCGCTTCTTATATGCGCCAGGATGGAATTAGCCTGGGACAGTCTTGAGGCAATACGTTCGACGGGAGATTCCATTGGCTGATTTGGGGGAGGACCAGCAATCCAAATACGGGGGACTACTGGCATGATATACTGTACATTTACTGTACATTATTTGATATACTGTACATTGCTGTACATCATTTTAGAGGCTAAGTCATTGATATTACTTGAGACAAGGGGGGTTCGAGTCCCCCTTCTCGCACCAAATATCAGTGACTTAACCCCGAAAACCGTGCGTACAATTGCGTACAAATTGCGTACAAAATAAGGAGTAAATTGAGGATTTTACTTGAAGGATGTCTGACTTCTGAAGAATTAGTGGGGGTTACTCACAGGAGATGGTTTTTGTTTATCTGTCACAAACACATCCTTTTGATTTTGTGCATGTGTATGATCTAGATATGCCTGAGGGACATCGGAAACACGGAGTCCTACCAGCAGGCGAGACAAGTACGGCTCAAGAATCGAAATGCCAAAATGCCTGGAAATTTGAGATGATCGGAAAGTCTTTGCGAGAGAATTAGTATTTAATGAAGTTATTGTTTTACACCGTCAGAATTGTACTTAACCACGAAGAGGTCATAGCTGCCTGCATTGGTACCATCCAGTCCTCCTGAGGTCACTCCTGCCACATAGACATTCCCCGAGGAGTCGGTGGCAACTCCATTAGTACTATCAATACCTGATGTCCCAAGCTGCTTCGTCCACTGCTTTGTACCACTTGAGTTGTACTTAACCACGAAGAGGTCAGAGCCGCCTGCATTGGTACCATCCAATCCTCCTTGTGTGTATCCTGTCACATAGACGTTTCCTGAAGAGTCGGTGGCAACTCCATTAGCAATATCAATACCTGATGTCCCAAGCTGCTTCGTCCACTGCTTAGTACCACTTGAGTTGTACTTAACCACGAAGAGGTCCCAGCTGCCTGCATTGGTACCATCCAGTCCTCCTTCTGTGAATCCTGTCACATAGACATTTGCTGATGAGTCGGTGGCAACTCCAGTAGCAGAATCACTATTCGATGTTCCCAGCTGCTTCGTCCACTGCTTTGTTCCACTTGAGTTGTACTTAACCACGAAGAGGTCCCAGCTGCCTGCATTGGTACCATCCAGTCCTCCTTGTGTGTATCCTGTCACATAGACGTTTCCTGAAGAGTCGGTGGCAACTCCATTAGCAACATCCTCACCTGATGTCCCAAGCTGCTTCGTCCCGGCCCAAGTTATGTTAATGGTAAAAGCCGTTATATCTATTGTATTACTTACATTTCCTGCTGAGTCTGTAACTTTAATTGTACAGTCAGCATGAATCCCATCACTTAAAGTGTTGAAAGTGACAGTAATAGAACCTGCGATTGCAGAAGTGGTACTTGAAGAACAGGAACCTCCATAGGTGATGGTTCCTGCTTCAGAAGATGTAATTATAATATCTGGTGTATTGTCGTTTGGTGGAGTTGTTATAGTACTTCCTGAAATAACTGGTGGAGTAGTATCAGTACTTCCACCGCCTGTATTGGTATCTGTACCTGTAGACTGCAAAGTGATACCTAAACTGAGATTATTTGTCTGTGCATCGATAGAAAAACTTTGTGATTTCCCGTAGTAGCCAACTTCTTCGTATCCTGTTAAGTCAGACAAGATGTAAGTCGTCTCTTTGAACAAAAAGGCGAAGATCTTCATCTGTGTGTTAAGTGGAATTTCCAGGCTAACCTTCTTGTCTGCCGTATTCATCAATCCTTGTGCAAAGCTGCTGTAATAATTATTGTAGCTGCTTGTCAAAACTTCCCCTGATGGCAGGGCGAGGATAAGGTGGGTATTATACTGGCTCAGTTCGGATGCAGAAATACTTGAGCTACTGCGTGAGGAGGATTTTCCATGAAAGTCCATGTTCAGGATGACAGTCCGTGTATCCTGCATTTCCGGTTCTAAATCACCGCAGCCCGTAAAAAGGAATAGGGGCATTAGCACAAGTATCAGCCAATGGAACTTTCGTTTGAACCCCATTTTATTTCTAAAATTGAATTTTATATCAATGGTAACCACTTCATTCAAAAAGACAACGATACTGCAAAAATATGTGATATTTCCACTTATGATGTTTCTAATAGTAGAACATAAAATTTAACATCAATTTGTATGATCTGCAAGAATTGGGAAAATTGTGGAGGGTTGTCTGACTCTGAAGAATTAGTTGGGCAATCACAGGAGATGAGGTGGTAACTTAAGACATATATATCTTGACTTTAATGAGTTATATTCGCACCTTAGTGTTGAAGGAACTCTTGAGACAGGAGCAGCCATATCCAAGAAGTTGTTTGGATAAATTGATTCTTCAGTCTTAAGACTTTCCCCTCCACTAAGGAGGCGAATATCGCTCTGCACTTTTTGGGTTGTAGTGCAGATCCAGTTTGTGCCCACAGAAAGGAATTGTTTCAACCAGTTTTCCGGACAGATTATTATTAATTCTGATGACTACTGTTCCGAATTATTATCAAATTAAAATAAATTCAGTGTGTGAACACGGAAACATGTTGATACTAAAGAAAAATGTTAGTGTTGAATTGAAATTTATTTTACGAATTTACAATTTTCATTATTTTGTAGTAGTAGTGCTTTTTTTGGGAATTGGACTTGGAGCCTGTAGTAGTAAGGAGATTGGTCCCAACTATTCTTATCCTACAGGTAGTCAGCAAAGAGTACTTGAACTATGCGCATTGGTGTATTCTGATCCTTATTATCAGTACATTTCACCTTCACGTCGAGTTAAACTTAGAAGGATTAGGACTACTTCCTGGGGATTTTGGGCAACCTTTGAGGATGGTAAAACTTATAAAGTACCAATAGTAACTGATCTTCCTGGAGGAAAAAACTATTACTGTATTTATCGTCCGCCTCCTACAGCATGTGCCTCACGCAATGATTGGGATGAGCGATGTGAATGGGATCAGACTTATCATCCAAACCGCTTTCAGTAGCTAATGGTTTTTTGTCCAAAGTTTCTAGCATACTATTAGAGTCAAGTTCACACGAATCAAGACTGGATTCTACCAAAATATTTCTTTAGAGAGTCGCAATTTCTTCAAGTTTTGTGACATACTCCGGACTTAGCAGATGTTCACCTTCAAGTAGAAAATTCATATATTCTCTGGTTGGACGAGATTCTTTTCCAGTATTGAGGGCAACATACGCCACAGCCGGCATCGGGTGGCCGGTGCGATCCTGGACTTCTATTTCATGACGAACGTACTGCTGGTCAGCTACACCTTCGTATTCATCCAACACCACTAAATCTTCCTCTTTAACAAAATAGAGAACACCTTCCACATTATTTCCGGAAGAGAATTGAATGTTCGCTTTTCCACCATCATTGGACTGTTTGTCAAAGGTGAGTTGGTAATCAGGTAGAATTGTTGCAATTCTAGAAGGTGCCCAGCCTAGTCTGTGCCGGATACGTCTGGCACTCATGTTGGATCCGTAAGCAAAATAATGATGCATAATATTATTCAAAATGTATAAAAAATTGAATGCAAGCATGCTAAAAAACCCTGACATTTGCAAGTTATTTAAGATCTTCAAATTTCCTTCACATTTTCATGTTACACTTACTGCAGGAATAATTACATTTCAGTTTAATATCAGGATTGCCAGTTGGAATAGATGATGGTGAAAATCGGTTTAAGTTGGAAACTATTTGCCGTATTGCTTTTGAATTCCGCATCCTCCATCCCCCCTTTTGAGTCCTTTTAAGGGCTTCCTTTCATCAAAGCTCAGCACTTGAGACAACATGGTAAATATGAGATACTCAAGTGTTACTCATTACTATAACTGTAGTTTTAAATTTCATCCTTTTGCATTAATCAGTGGGATTAACATTACTCAGAAAAATTTGTCAATCTCCCCAAAGTTTGACAGTAGGTGTTAAAGAAAATAGCTGGGTCAGGTCACCTGCCTGGGATGTATTCTGGTTGCACTCAGGACTATGGTTGACCTTCCTGATGCTCACGACCAGTGACTTGCCTGTACAGGAAATGTTTTATGCCGCAGGAGTATTCCTTTTCTGGATTTCACACCGCTTCAGTTCATTTTATTTGGCATGGAGAACACAGGCTTACCATCCTCTTCTTAAAAATCAGCAGGGGCGTTTTGTGTTTATTCCGCTTCTGCTTGTATCGGTTGTTTTTGCTGTGCTGTTTATTCCAGAGTCGGTTTTACCGGTCCCGGTTTCTGTAAGAATATTAGGGATGATTTTACTGGACTTCGCTTGGGGAATGCATCACTTTGCGGCACAGCACTACGGCCTCCTAAGACTCTATCATCACCGCTGGGATTCCAAATCTGCACCATTGTCCAATAAGCTGGATAGGTGGTATTGTTGGGGGGTTGGAGGCGGTTTGGTTTTGATTGCCGAAGTGTTGCATGGGACGTCGTTTTTACAGGAAAAGAATTTTTTACCCTTGCTAACAGGAGATTGGGTTTTTGAAGGAATTCCACTTTTGTTGCGACTTGGAACTTTGCTCGTTGCAGGAATCACTATTTTCATGATTCGTAATGCGTTTATACATGATTCTGGACTTCCACGAATTTTATATATACTTGGAATAGGTGTAATGGTAATGGGCGCATATCAGTTGGAACCATTTCAGTTTTTTATGCTGTGGACACTTCAGCACTGGATGGTCGCTTTGGGGCTGACGGTTCACATGGCTGGAAATGATACAACTTTAAAAACAAATCCGGAAATCGGTTTCACAGGAGACTCTTCAGTTGATAATTTTTGGAAACCCTGGAAGGTTTTGTTTATCTTCTGTACTTTTTCTGTTCTTATGACTCCGTTTCTGGAAATCGAAGCAGTGTCTGCTGGAGGACGCTACAGCGAACAATTTTTCCCTTCTTTTATGGAATGGCTGCAAAATTCGTCTTGGGAAAGATTTCTAGTGGGAATTGGCCTTGCAAGCGGATTTATGCATTATTTTATGGACCGGGCAGTCTATCGATTTTCTGATCCGGAGACTCGTAAGAGTGCTCAGCAATTACTTTTTGTATGAAAAAAAATGAATAAGATTTCAGAAGATAAAATAAAAGAAAACTGGCCCAATGCTGTTGAGGGAGATCTGGAACATCCGGAACTTGGGTTTATACACTACTGGACAGGGGAACAGCGGGGACGAATAGTGGTACGTTTCAGTTACACAAATCAAGAAGAAGGTGAGTCCAAAAAAATGTTTTTTATCGATTTGAGTAAGGAAGGATGGATTCTAAGACACATTTCCACCTTCCAGTCACAAGACTCTATATTAAAATTAGTAAAAAATAAGTCATTTAGAGAACAAGACGAACTTGAAAAAAAATATCGAGGCATCATAGACTTGTTCCTGGAATCCCGCAAGTTGAGAAATCACTTATAAATCTTTTTGGATGCTGGTATATCATCTTTCAGAATATTCATTTTTGTCGATTTTTCTTCCTTCCTGACTAAAATGGACACATTTTCTCTTAATATTGTCATGTTTTATCTTTCGCTTGACTTATGCCTCTAATAATTGTTAAATTATTAGCACTATCATCTAATGAGTGCTAAAAATTAACAATGTGCATGGAGACTTTCTTTTGGTGAAAAAGGCAGCAGTTACCGGAAAAAGAGGATTACTGGAAGACTTGGTTTTGAATGAACGTGCACAGTTAGTGCTTAACGGTATCATAGAAAATTATATTCAATCTTCAGAGCCAATCGGTTCACGTACACTTTCAAAATCGATTGGAGTCACGCTTTCACCCGCTACGATTCGCAACATTATGTCGGATCTTGCAGAATTGGGCTTTCTGATTCAGACCCATACCTCAGCAGGACGTGTACCTACCGATAAAGCCTACAGATTTTACGTCAATTCCTTGTCTACACCAAGCAGTGTTCCTGAACAGATTAAACAAAAAATAACTCTGGTTTCCACTGAACAGGGAATGCAGGTGGAAGGAATTTTGGCAGAGGCAGTTCATATGTTGGCAGATCTCACCAAATTTGCCTGTGTAGTGAGTACACCCAAGGCTTCTGTCAGTCGTTTGCAACGGATTGAATTAATTAAAATTAGTGAAGACAGAATCTTAGTGATTTTAGTCACAAAAGCAGGTGTGGTTCGTGACAAGATTATTTTTGTAACGGACAGCCATTCACAAGAATTTCTTAACTCAGTAGCCTCATTCCTGAATGAAAAATTTAAAAATCATTCTATGCAGGAAATTAGAGAAAAGATACACCAATACCTGGTGGATGATCGAAACCGCTACCACGATCTTTTAGCTCAAGCAGTTCGTCTGGGTAAAAAAGCTTTTGAACTAAATAATCCAGGCGAAATGTTGATAGACGGACAGATGAACCTGTTGCTGGATTCACATTTTCATGAGCAGTCCTCAGTACGATCTCTAATGGACGCTTTTAATCAGAAAAGCGAAATAATGAAAATCCTTGATGATTCAATGAGTCAAAAAGGTGTTCATATTTTTATTGGCATTGAAAACGACTTTGAACAATTGCAGGGTTGTTCACTAATCACGACTAGTTACAGGAACAATCAAAATGTTTTAGGTTCCATCGGAGTTGTTGGCCCCACAAGTATGGATTATAAAAGGATAATTTCTATAGTGGAATATACTGCCAAAATTTTGTCTGAAACTATAACTGAACGATCTTACGACTGAATCTGAAACATAGACGTTATGAGTGCAAGAAAATTGAAAGAAACTGCCGTGAAAAAGCAGAAAACAAATAGACCCAAAAAAGAAAAAGCGAATGGAAATATTGAAGAATTGACTGCTGCAGAAATTTCCGGCACTTCCGCAGATAATAAGGAAACTGCATCTGCTGAAGAAGATCTTTTGGAAAAGGAACGTATTCGTGCACAGAATATGGAAGACCGCTTCCTGAGAGTAAATGCAGAGTTTGAAAACTATAAAAAGCGTATGATTCGCGAAAGCTCTGATCGCTTGAAGTATTTTCATCTCGATTTGATTAAAGAACTGTTACCGTCTCTGGATAATCTTGAACGGGCTATCTCCCATGCAAAAAGTGAAAATAATGATGTTGACAGTATGATAGAGGGACTGGAGATGGTCAATAAAATGACTCATGAAGTTTTTGAAAAATTTGGGGTGTCCAGAGTTGATACAATTGGAGAAGTCTTTGATCCCAATTTCCACCAGGCAGTTGGTGTTGTTGAGTCAGATTCTGTTCCAGAAAATCATATTGTGGAGGAATGCCTGGGAGGATACCTCCTGCATGATCGCATCATTCGCCCTGCCATGGTCAGGGTATCAGGAAAAAACTGAGTTATTAAGCAGTAATTTATTAGTAAAAGTTAAACGGAATCCCCTCGTAATTAATGAGTAAGTTTTACCAGGGGAAGTATTAATTAAATAACAAGGAGAAAAATTATGGGTAAAGTCATTGGCATAGATTTAGGAACCACAAATTCATGTATTAGCATCATGGAGGGAGGGGAACCGAAGGTTATTCCTAATGCTGAAGGAACACGTACTACACCGTCGATGGTTGCTTTCAATGACGAAGGAGAACGTTTGGTAGGACAGGTGGCAAAAAGACAAGCTGTTACAAATCCTTTGCGAACAATCTATTCCATCAAGCGCTTGGTAGGGCAGGATTATAAATCAGCAGAAACTAAGCATACGAAAAAGATGGTGTCTTATGAAATTGTTAAAGGAAATCAAAATTTAGCTTATGTCAAAGTGGATGACAAAAATTATTCTCCTCAGGAAATTTCTGCTTCCATATTACAAAAAATGAAACAGACTGCAGAAGAATATTTGGGTGAATCAGTAACAGAAGCTGTTATTACTGTACCGGCATATTTCAGTGATGCCCAACGTCAAGCAACCAAGGATGCAGGAAAAATAGCTGGGCTCGAAGTGCTGCGTATCATTAATGAGCCTACGGCAGCTGCAATGGCTTATGGTTTGGATAAAAAACATGACGAGAAAATAGCAGTCTTTGATTTAGGCGGCGGTACTTTTGATATTTCTATATTGGAAATTGGCGAAGGGGTTTTTGATGTAAAAGCTACCAATGGCGACACATTTCTTGGCGGCGATGACTTTGATAACCGGCTGATAAGTTATTTTGCAGATGAGTTTAAAAAAGATAACGGAATCGATTTGCGCGAAGATAAAATGGCACTTCAACGACTCAGAGAAACTGCAGAAAAAGCCAAACATGAATTGTCAAGCAGCTCTGAAACAGATGTTAATTTGCCCTTCATTACGGCCGATGCATCTGGTCCAAAACACCTGAATCTTAAAATAACACGGGCAAAATTTGAATCACTAGTGGATGATCTGGTTAAGCGCTGTCTTGAACCTTGCCGTAAAGCACTAAAAGACGCAGGATGCACCGCAAAGGATATCAATGAAGTAATTCTGGTAGGCGGGATGACGCGAATGCCTAAAGTACAGGAAATGGTCAAAGAATTTTTTGGAAAAGAGCCGCACAAAGGCGTAAATCCGGACGAAGTTGTGGCCATCGGCGCTGCTATCCAGGGTGGTGTTCTAACTGGTGATGTGAAGGATGTATTGCTTCTCGATGTTACTCCTCTTTCGCTTGGAATTGAAACTCTTGGCAGTGTTATGACGAAACTGATTGAACGTAACACGACCATTCCTACCAGAAAAAGCCAGACTTTCTCAACTGCCGCAGACAACCAGCCGGCGGTTAGTATTCATGTCCTGCAGGGTGAGCGGGAAATGTCTTCAGATAACAAGACCCTGGGACGTTTTGAGCTGGTCGGTATTCCTCCTGCACCAAGGGGTATGCCTCAAATTGAGGTGACCTTCGACATTGATGCAAACGGAATTGTACACGTCAGTGCTAAAGATTTGGGAACAGGGAAAGAACAGGCTATTAAAATTGAATCTTCAGGAGGTCTCTCGGAAGAAGATGTCGAAAAAATGATAAATGATGCAGAGCAGTTTGCAGATGAAGATAAAGCAAAACGAGAAAGTATTGAAGTAAAAAACCAGGCGGAAACATTGATTTACAGTACAGAAAAATCTATAAGTGATCTCGGAGACAAGTTGCCGGAAGAAGATAAAACTAAAATTGAAGCCTGTAGCGAGCAGCTTAAGAAAAGTATGGAAACAGATGATATGGAAGCCATTAAGAGTGATCTTGAGGCCCTGACTCAGGCATCACACAAAATGGCTGAATTATTATACAGTCAGCAAGCAGAACAGCAGGGAGATGGTTCTGGAGAAGGAAGCGAGGATGCCCCCGGAAATGATGAAAAATCAGGCAAAGATGATGACGACATAGTTGATGCAGATTTTGAGGAAGTAAAAAAAAGTGACAAGTAGCAGGCAGTATGGTGTCAATGTTCGATGAGCTTGGAACTTGAATTTTGTAACTTGAGATTTTGAACTTGGTACTTGGTACTTGGTATTTGGAACTTTAAATGGCAAAACGCGATTATTATGAGGTGTTGGGTGTATCCCGTAATGCTTCTTCAGACGAACTAAAAAAAGCGTACCGTAAGGTCGCAATGAAGCATCATCCAGATCGTAATTCGGGAGATAAAAATTCTGAAGAGAAATTCAAAGAAGCATCAGAGGCATTTGAGGTGCTTGGAGACAAAGAAAAAAGATCGCGTTATGATCAATTCGGCCATTCTGCAGAAGGTTTGGGCAGTGGAATGGGAGGATTTAGTGCTGCCGGAGGGAGCGGATTTGGGGATGTTTTCGGAGATATTTTCAGTGAGTTTTTCAGTGGCTCTCCTGGGAACACAGCAAGTCGCGGTGAGCGTGGTTCAGATTTACAGTATAATATGGAAATTCCTTTTGAAGATGCCGTATTTGGTTCGTCAAAAGAAATTGATGTTCCACGCATGGAAACCTGTGATTCATGCAGTGGTCTTGGTGCAGAATCTGAAAAAGATATAAAAATATGCGGCACCTGCGGCGGGACAGGTCAACAACGGGTCCAACAGGGTTTTTTTAGTGTAGCCACAACCTGCAGCAGTTGTAGGGGGCGCGGCAAAACCATTTCCAATCCATGTAAAACCTGTCAAGGACGTACCCGGGTTTCAAAAACAAAACTTATAAGGGTAAACATTCCTGCCGGTGTTTCCAGTGGATCCAGGATTAAGCTTACCGGTGAAGGTGAGCATGGTGTAAATGGCGGATCTAGCGGAGATCTTTACATAGTTTTGAGTGTAAAAGATCACTCTATTTTTGAGAGAGACGGTGCAGATATCTTTTGCGAAGTCCCAATTAGTTTTGCTCAAGCAACACTTGGTACTGACCTGGAAGTTCCTACTTTGGAAGGAAAAGCAAGGCTTAAAATTCCTGCAGGTACTCAAACTCACAAAATATTTCGTCTCAAAAACCAGGGAATAGCACACCTGAGAGGCGGCGGACGTGGTGATTTGCACGTCAGGATTGTTGTAGAAACTCCGACTAAACTGTCTGAACGTCAAATAGAATTGTTGAAGGAATTCGATGATTGCTGTGACGACGAAAGCAATCCGATTCGTGATAAATTTGTCAAATCCATTAAAAATCTCTTTACCTGAGATTATACTTCTTGACAGTGTCCTGCAGAATCTGTCACTCCTGTTATTGCAGTAATTCCAAAATTACTCGTCTTCCAGAATTTTTCAAAACTGTTTTTGCAAACAGGTAGAGACCTAATGTCAATAGCAAATTCGATTCGGCAATCCATTGAGAAAGGCTCGTGGATTCGTCAAATGTTTGAAGCAGGAGCACGTCTCAAAGCAGAGCATGGTTCAGAAAATGTGTTTGATTTTTCCCTGGGAAACCCCATCCTTGAACCTCCGGAAGAAGTACATGTCAAATTAAGGCAACTTTTGGAAAATCCGGAACCGGGAATGCACCGCTATATGCCAAATGCCGGATTTGCGGAAACTCGGGAATACGTTGCTGGCGTGATGCAGGATGAAACCGGCCTTCCTTTTGAAAGTGAAGATGTGGTCATGTGCGTAGGAGCAGGAGGCGGCCTGAATGTGGTCTTCAAAGCCCTGCTTGAGCCGGGTGATGAAGTGTTGGCTCTTGCACCGTTTTTTGTAGAATACGGCGCATATGCTCAAAATCACGGCGGCAGTCTGAAAACAGCACAAACTACTGCGGAATTTCAACCGGATCTAAACTCCATCGAAGTAAGCTTAAGTGAACGAACAAAAATTGTAATTATCAACAGTCCAAACAATCCCACCGGTGCAGTTTATTCACAGGAGACGTTGGATAAATTAGGGCAGTTACTGCTTCAAAAAGAGAAGGAATTTGGTCATCCGATTTATTTGGTCTCAGATGATATTTACCGCTATCTGGTATTTGATGGGTTAACTAACTGCAACGCATTTCTGAGCTATCCGAATTCAATTTTAGTTAATTCACACTCAAAAGATCTGGGACTTCCAGGTGAGCGAATAGGTTATATTGCTATTCATCCGGACATTTTTGAACGTGAAGAGTTGCGTGCAGCACTCGTACTTTGCAACCGTATTCTTGGTTTTGTCAATGCACCTGCGATGATGCAAAAAATATTGCCTCTGCTTGGAAACGCGAGGGTTGATATCTCCGTATACGAACGATCCCGTGACAAAATAATGTCTATGATTACAGACCTCGGCTTTGAAGCAGTCAAACCTCAGGGTGCATTTTACATTTTTCCTAAATCACCTGATTCTGATGATGTTGCATTCGTGAAACGGGCACAGCAGGAAAACATTTTACTTGTACCTGGAACCGGTTTTGGTGGGCCGGGACATTTTCGGATTTCACTTTGTTGTACTCAGGAAACAATCGAAAATTCCCGTCCGGGATTTGTGCGTTTAGCAGAACACTATGGTTTATAAAATATTTTACATAAAATAAAATGGCACAGAAAAAAGTCAATTATCCTTTGGTTGGCGTTATCATGGGCAGTACTTCGGATTGGGAAACCATGAGGGAAGCCTGCGAAGTGCTGGACGAATTAAACGTCAGCTATGAAAAACGTGTAGTTTCGGCCCACCGTACTCCGGAATGGATGTCTGCTTATGCGACACAGGCAGAAGAGCGGGGACTGCAAATTATTATTGCTGGAGCCGGTGGCGCAGCACATCTTCCGGGAATGGTTGCTGCGCAAACTCTGCTTCCTGTAATCGGCGTTCCGGTAAAATCTTCCACTCTAAACGGGCAGGATTCGCTGTTGTCGATCGTGCAAATGCCGCGTGGTGTTCCGGTTGGGACGGTTGCTATCGGAGGTGCAGGTGCGCACAATGCCGGACTGCTGGCAGCACAAATTCTCGCAAATAATGACCCTGAACTACGCAAGCGTTTGATTCGGCGTCGTGAACGAGTCCGTAAAACCGTGCTGGAAGCAGAATTACCATGAATTTAGATCCGGAACCTTTACAGCCCGGCGCAACGATTGGCCTTCTTGGAGGTGGACAGTTGGCACAAATGCTGGTACTCGCCGGTCATGCAATGGGATTTCGGTTTATGGTTCTCGAACCAAATCCTGACTGCCCGGCTGCGCTAGCAGGAGCTGAACAAATTACTGCAAGTTACACTGACCCTGAAGCACTGGCAAAATTAGCCGAGTCATGTCAACTTGTTACCTACGAGTTTGAAAATGTGGATGCAGAAGCGGTTTCCTGGCTGGAGGAAAGAGTGGATGTTCCGCAAGGCAGTGAAATACTCCGGATTGCTCAAAATCGTCTACGTGAAAAAAAAACACTTGTACGACTTAATATTCCCGTTGCTCCTTTCCAAAAAATCACTACAGAAAACGAACTTTCACTGGCATTGAAATCGCTTGGCGAACTGATGCTGAAAACCGTTACCGGTGGATACGATGGCAAGGGCCAAGTTCGTATTTCTAAAGTAGAACAAATTCCTGAAGCATTTTCCACTTTATATAGTACAAAAACAGAAATTGTTGCAGAACAATTTGTCTCGTTTGAAAGAGAAGTATCAGTGATTGTTGCACGGAATCGTCTGGGTGAAATTAGTTGTTTTCCGGTTGCAGAAAATGTTCATGAAAAAAATATACTGACCATCAGCCGAATACCTGCTAGGTTAGATTCCAGAGTACGCGAACAGGCACAATTATTAGCAAAACAAATTGCAGAAGGATTGGAACTTGTAGGTGTACTTGCTGTGGAAATGTTTGTTTTGCCTGACGGAAAGCTGATGGTGAATGAGTTGGCTCCTCGCCCACACAATTCAGGACATTTTACTCAAAACGATTGCGCAACTTCTCAGTTTGAACAGCATTTAAAGGCGATTACAAATTTTCCGCTGGGCTCTACGGAAATGTATAAACCTGCCATAATGCTCAATATTTTGGGTGAGCACTTACCCTTGCTGCTGAAAAGATTAAAAGACTTGCCTCCAGAAGCAAAACTGCATCTTTACGGAAAGCAAGAATGTCGTCCGGGCCGCAAAATGGGACACTTAAATTTAACGGCAGACTCACCGGAATCTCTACTGGAACCTCTGGTCAAACTGGGTATTTGGGATGAGGCTTTGCTTTACAAAATGCTGTAATATTTAGCTGTCAATAATTGCGGTAAAATGTATTTTATTTTAGAATCTTTAGCGCTTTTAGCGGCTGACAATAAATCATAAATAACCATGTCCGAGACTCTGCTCTACGAAGGCAAAGCAAAAAAAATATTTTCTTCAGATGATCCAAACATTGTACGGGTTGCCTATAAAAACGATACGACAGCGTTCAATGGTGAAAAATTTGAAAAACTGGAAGGCAAAGGACAGCTCAATAATGAAATTACTACTTTCTTCTTCAAATATCTAGCTGAGCAGGGAATAGCGAGTCATTTTGTTAGAAAAATTTCTGACACTGAACAATTGGTGAAGCGCGTGGAAATTGTTCCACTGGAAGTTGTGACTAGAAATTTTTCAGCGGGTTCATTGAGTAAGCGCCTTGGCTGGGAAGAAGGCCGAAAACTTCCGGAACCGATAGTCGAATTTTATTACAAGGATGATGAATTGGGTGATCCACTGTTGGCTGATGTTCATATCCACACGCTCGGATTAGCAACAGATGAAGAATTAAATGAATTGCGTAAACGAGCCTTGGAGGTCAATGACTGTTTACTGAAATTATTGTTACCACGGGGCTTATTACTGGTTGATTTCAAGCTGGAATTCGGGCGCGATTCTTCAGGTAATTTATTACTGGCTGATGAAATATCTCCGGACACCTGTCGATTTTGGGATGCGGAAACTCGTGAAAAACTGGACAAAGACCGTTTTCGCCGCGACCTTGGCGGTGTAACTGAAGCCTATGCTGAGGTTTTACGACGCTTAAATTCCAGCTAAAAAACTCATTCACTTTCCACTTACATGCTTAAAGGAATTGTTACTGTTTCTCTGAAACAAGATGTTCTGGACCCACAGGGTCAGGCTGTGCTGCATTCATTACAAACACTTGGGTTCCCGGAAGCACAAAATGTACGCATCGGAAAATCGATCGAAGTCTGGCTGGAAGAAAGCGATTCTCAAAAAGCTGAATCCCGGCTGAAGGAAATGTGTGAGGCACTGCTTGTCAATTCTGTGATTGAAGATTACAGCTTTGAAATAGTGGAGGATTGATGCGTTGTGCGGTTATAGTTTTTCCGGGTTCAAACTGTGATTTTGATCTTTACAAAGCCGCCAATTACATAGAAGGAATCCAGGCTGAATATGTGTGGTACACCAGTGAATCACTTGATGGTTTTGACGCAGTTTTGGTTCCGGGAGGATTCTCTTATGGCGATGCTCTGAGAGCAGGAGCACTTGCTGCACGTGCTCCGATTCTGAAGGCTTTGCAGCGTGCCGCAGATGCTGGAACCCTTGTGCTCGGCATTTGCAACGGATTCCAAATTCTTACTGAATGCGGTCTGTTACCGGGCGCACTGCACCGCAATTCCGGACTCCGATTCATTTGCAAGACTGTTAACCTGGAAGTCTCAAACACAACAACTCCCTTCACGTCAGGATACGCTGGAAGAACAAGCACTTATGTACGTTTAGCGATTGCACATGGGGAAGGCAACTACACTTGCGATTCTGATACTTTGCATAAACTGGAAGATAACGGGCAGATCGTTTTTCGTTATTCAGGTGACAATCCAAACGGTTCCGTAGCCAATATTGCAGGGATCACAAATGAAGCGGGTAATGTCCTGGGCATGATGCCGCATCCGGAACGAGCCATGGCTGATTGGATGGGAAGTGCGGATGGTCGAATTCTATTTGAATCTATGAGGAACTAAGGTACAGAGTTAGAATATGTGTGATGTATGTGTCCAAAGTTTTGTTAAAACAAGAGATCAAAATAGATACTGAAATTTAATACACCTGATGCACCCTGACGAACCCACCCCGGATCAAATCCACTGCAAAAAAGTATACAAACAAATGGGGCTCAACGATGAAGAGTACTCGCTCGTTGTCGAATTGCTGGGGCGACGTCCCAACCTGACTGAAACCGGAATATTTGGCGTGATGTGGTCAGAACATTGTTCCTACAAAAATTCAAAACCGCTTCTTTCACGTTTTCCGGTTGATGGTCCGAAAGTGCTGCAGGGACCGGGAGAAGGTGCGGGGGTCGTCGATATTGGTGACGGAAATGCAGTGGTTTTCAAAGTCGAAAGCCATAATCACCCTTCGGCAATCGAGCCGTATCAGGGTGCAGCAACCGGAGTTGGCGGGATTTTACGGGATATATTTTCGATGGGTGCGCGGCCGGTGGCGGTACTCAATTCATTGCGTTTCGGTCCGCTTTCGGACAGTGAAGCAGACAAAAACAGTATCAGCCGGACACGCTATCTATTTGGAAATGTTGTGGCGGGAATAGCCGGATACGGCAATTGCATCGGTGTTCCAACAGTAGGAGGCGAAGTTTGTTTTGATGAATGCTATACAGGTAACCCATTAGTCAATGCAATGGGTGTAGGCATTTTACGCCACGATCAACTTCAGCACGGTAGAGCTGAAGGTATTGGAAATTCAGTAATTTATGTAGGCGCAGCGACCGGACGTGACGGTATTCATGGAGCAACATTTGCGTCGGAAGAACTCAATGAAGAATCTGATGCTAAACGTCCGGCGGTACAGGTTGGTGATCCGTTCATGGGAAAATTGCTGATTGAAGCATGTTTGGAAGTTTACGAAAGCGGCGCGATATACAGCGTGCAGGATATGGGAGCTGCGGGGCTGACTTGCTCCAGCACGGAAATGTCGGACAAGGGCGGCGTGGGAATGGAGATGAATTTGAATTTGGTACCGCAGCGTGCAGAAAATATGTCTGCTTATGAAATCATGCTTTCTGAATCACAGGAAAGAATGTTGTTTGTGACCAATCCAGGACGTGAAGAAGAGGTTTTCGCGATTTTCAAAAAGTGGGATGTTCCGGCTGTCACCGTCGGACATTTGATTGAAGAACAAGTTTTGCGACTCAAACATCACGGAGAAAAGGTTGCAGAATTGCCTTTGAATACAGTTTGCGGCGCTAGTCCGGTTTATCAGCGTGAATCAAAAATGCCGCAAGAAGTTATTGAGCGGCAACAGCAAACCGCAATAACTTGGGGCGTTCCGGAAAATCTGCAAATCGTTTTTCAGCAGCTGATTCAAACTCCGGAATTGGCTTCAAAATCATGGGTTTATCAGCAATATGATTTTATGGTACGTACCAGCACATCGGTGCGTCCCGGATCAGATGCGGGAGTGGTACGTGTGGAAGGTACCGACAAAGCTCTTGCCATGAGTATTGACGGCAACTCACGTTATGTTTTTCTTGATCCAAAAACCGGAGGTAAAATTGCGGTGGCTGAAGCCGCGCGTAATGTAGTTTGTTCAGGTGCTCATCCCTTGGCAATTACTGACGGACTGAATTTCGGAAATCCGGAAAAACCGGAAATATTCTGGCAGCTCGAACAAGCCGTTTCCGGAATCGCTGAAACTTGTAACTTTTTGAAATTGCCTGTTACCGGTGGGAATGTCAGCCTCTACAACGAAACCGAGGGTGAGGCGATTTATCCGACTCCGGTGGTCGGCGTGGTTGGTTTGATTGAACATAATGACCATACAACGACTCAGTTTTTTCAAAATTCAGGAGATGTTTTGCTCCTGCTGGGAGATACAAAAAACGAGTTGGGAGGAAGTTCCTATCAGCAAATGCAGCTGGGAAAAATCACGGGAATGCCGCCGGAACTGGATTTGGATAAAGAGCGAACTTTACAGCAAACATTACTCGAAATAATTCGTTCTGGAATTGTGAATTCGGCACATGATCTTTCGCAGGGTGGTTTGGCTTTGGCATTGTTGACTTCATGTACAGAAAATTTTGGAATATTAGTAAACTGGGAGATTGATTTACGTCCCGATATTGCTTTATTCAGTGAGTCTCAATCCCGAATTTTGCTGAGTATTTCTCCTGATAATACGGAGTTGGTAGAAGTCGTCATGCAGAAAAAGGGTGTACCATGCGCCCGTATCGGTAAGGTGGTTTCCAGTGGAACTTCCGGTTCGAACTGTGGGGGCAGTACTGGAAGCTTCGATATTTCACTGAACGGCACTCCGGTCATTCAGGCTGAATTGAATCCATTACGAGAGTTATGGAAAAATGCGATTGGGCGGGAAATGGAAATTTCGGTATAGTAATTTATTACGGCCTTGCAAAAAGTAAAAAATCTTTATGATATTAGTGTAGTAGTTTGTGCAAAATTTCTCGCTTCGCTCAAAATTGACACTGTTTTAGGAAATTTTACGAAATTATTATTATTTATTTAACATCTTAATCAAACTTTTTCATGTGCGGCATCTTCGGCGTTTTTAATCATACTCAGGCAGCAGAGTTGACCTATTTCGGATTGCATTCGCTGCAGCATCGTGGTCAGGAAAGCGCGGGGATATGTGTTTCCGATGGAGAAAAATTTCATACGCATCGCGGTACAGGACTGGTGACTGAAGCATTTGGGCAGGATCAACATCTCCAGCTTGCAGGGCACATCGGAATTGGGCATGTGCGCTACACCACAGCCGGTGACACCGGTTTGCTGAACGCTCAACCGCTTGTGTTTCGTTACACCGGTGGACGAGTCGCAGTGGCGCACAATGGAAATCTGGTTAATG
>Ga0257112_10000339_pt1 | contig 20192 bp, 13 predicted proteins | sample LP_taG_5_FD_191565 | JGI IMG/M metagenome (GOLD analysis project Ga0257112, IMG submission 191565) | Marine microbial communities from Northeast Subartic Pacific Ocean, Canada - LP_J_2015_P26_1000m | ecosystem: Environmental > Aquatic > Marine > Oceanic | place: Canada: Northeast Subartic...
CGTTCTCGCGGCCGGTGGTCTCCGGTGATCTTTTTCTGGATGGGGGAACCCTCTTCTACGAGGAGTTCCAGAGGTCGGCCCAGGTGGCCGATCTGTTCTTCGAGCGTTCCTCCGGGCTGGCGGACTTCCAGGTCGTCGATACGACGGCTTTCGGTTTCGCCCCGTTCGTTGCCGTCGAGAATCCTTTCATCCAGAACATCCGGATGGAAAACACGACGTTGACCGCACGGCGGGACAATTGGATCCGCAGTGAGCAGATGAACGTCGAGTTGGAAGGTGACCTCGACCTGCTCTATGATCGGCAGACTCAGGACTTGGTTCTCGTTGGAGCTTTGGAGGCTGTACGTGGATCGTTGTCGTTCGGCCCCCGGAGCCTCCGGAAGCAGTTCCAGGTGGACGGGGGTACCGTGCGTTTCCTGGGGGCGTCAGTGTTCAATCCCGACCTTGATATCACCGCAAGCGAACCCGTCAGGACGCCGGAAGGGGACCGGCTCACGATCGTCGCCGGAGTCACCGGAACGCTCCTGGCTCCGCGGGTCACGCTCAGCAGTGACGAGCCGGGATTCAGCGAAGACGACCTGCTGAGTTACCTCTGGTTCGGCCGCCCGACCTACGCCCTGAATTCGGATCAGAGCGACCTGGTAGGCGCAGGGATGGCCGTGGGCCTGAGCGTCTTCAACAGCGGGCTAGGTACGGTGATGACACAGGGCTTGGGGCTCGACTTCTTGGACTACCTTTCCATCACACAGCAGGGTCTGGGTTCGCTGGGGTCGCTCGGCGCGAACAGTGGGCAAGGGGCCCTGAGTACGACCGTGGTCGAGACTGGCCTGTACGTGGCCGACGATCTCTTCTTGACGTTGCTCTTCCGGCCTGCGGCAGCACAGGGAGGCGGCCTCGAAAGCTGGCCCGGAATCCGCATGGAGTGGGTGGCGTCCCGGGGGTACACGATCCAATCCTACTTCGAAGACCAGTTCTTCAGAGGTCGTTCTGTGGGCTTCGGTGCGTTCGGAGTGCAGACAAAGAAGGGGTTGGGACTCTCGATCTTCCGAAACTGGGCCTACTGACCCAACCACCGTTCGGGACCCATACGCTGCCATCGGAAAGCCTGTGGCTCTTCCGCGCGAGTGAAATCCCGCGGCCTCAGCCGACTCTTCAGCACTTGCCCGCCTACAGCTGAGCGCTTCAAGCGGCCCCCCCTTTGAAGCAAGACCCCGACTTCGATAATTTATAAGGCTATGGCCCAAGAATTTCTCGCCGTGCGCGGAGCCCGGGAGCACAACCTCCGGAACATCGACGTCGAGCTCCCCCGGGGGGGCTTGATCGTGATCACGGGACTGTCCGGGTCCGGAAAGTCGTCCTTGGCGTTCGACACGATCTATGCCGAGGGTCAACGCCGCTACGTGGAGTCCCTCTCGGCGTACGCCCGCCAGTTCCTGGGGCTCATGGAGAAGCCCGACGTCGATTCGATCGAGGGCCTTTCTCCGGCGATCTCCATCGAACAGAAGACGGTGAGTCGAAACCCACGGTCGACGGTGGGGACCGTCACGGAAGTCTACGACTATCTGCGGCTCCTTTGGGCCCGTGTCGGCGTCCCGCACTGCCCCGAGTGCGGCAGGCCGGTTCTTCGGCAGTCGGCGTCCCAGATCGTCGAACGGCTGCTGCTTCTGGACGAGGGTGCCAAGATCCAGGTGCTGGCGCCTCTGGTTCGAGGTCGGAAGGGCGAGTTCCGCGATCTCTTCGAGAAGGCTCGAAAGGGCGGCTTCGTCAGGGCCGTCGTCGACGGAGAGATGATCGATCTCTCCGACCCGCCCGCGCTCAATCGATATGAAAACCACGACATCGCGATCGTGGTGGATCGGCTGGCCATTCGGTCGGAGGAACGCGAGCGGCTGGCCGACTCGGTGGAGACTGCGCTGCGGGCCGCCGAGGGAACGGTGGAAATCTTGGGGGCAAAGGGCCGTTCACGTGTGTCACACCTCTTTAGCGAGCACTACGCTTGTGCCCACTGTGGCATCAGCCTCCCCGAGATCGAGCCTCGACAGTTCTCCTTCAATTCGCCCTACGGGGCTTGTGAAGAGTGCGGTGGTCTCGGGACCAGCAAACACGTCAATCCGGACCTACTCCTGGCGGACGGGACTCTCTCTCTTCTGGAAGGTGTCTTGCTGCCATGGGGCGAACCTTCGGGACACCTTCGGAGCTCGGTGATCGCGGGGCTGGCGGAGGCCTACGAATTCGACCCAGGGAGTCCTTGGAAAAAACTTCCGGAGGAGGCGCGTCACGCCATCATGTATGGTTCGGGTCGGATGAAGATTCGCTTCCCGTACCGCTCGGGGTCCGGAAACGCCAAAGGCCACTACGAGGACACCTGGGATGGTGTCATCGAAAATGTGGAGTCTCGCTATCAGGAGACCAAGTCTGATGCGGTCCGCACGCAGCTTCATGAGTACATGTCCACGCTCAGGTGTACGGCCTGTTCCGGGAGCCGGCTGAGGCCGGAATCCCTGGCCGTGACGATCGCGGGGCGATCCTTGGGTGAGATCGTCGACCTTTCTATCTCCGACGTACTCGAGTTCTTCCGGAGCCTGGCGGTGGACGAGCCGATAGGCTCCGGGGCGGACCGGCATGTGTTACACGGAGAGATTGCGACGCCAATCCTGAAAGAGATTCAGGAGAGGCTTGGCTTTCTCAAGGACGTGGGCCTGCGCTACCTGACACTCGGCCGTTCTGCCGACTCTCTGTCCGGTGGTGAGTCTCAGCGTATTCACTTGGCCACGCAGATCGGGAGCCGTCTCGTGGGTGTGCTCTACATTTTGGACGAGCCCTCGGTGGGGCTCCACCAGAAGGACAACCAACGGCTTCTGGAGACCCTGCAGGCGCTTCGTGACTTGGGCAACACCGTGATCGTGGTCGAACATGACGAGGAGACGATCCGGGTTGCCGACCACATCGTAGACCTGGGACCCGGAGCCGGACGTGCGGGTGGCGAGGTTGTTGTGCAAGGGAGCCTGGCCGATGTGCTCGCAGAAAAGGCTTCTCTCACGGGAGCGTATCTGGAGGGTCGGCGGCAGATTCCGATTCCTGATAGACGCAGGAAGGGTAATGGGGATCGCTCGCTTTATCTGCGAGGGGCGAGTGAGCACAATTTGTGTGATCTCAACGTGGCCATCCCGCTCGGCTGCTTCGTTGCGGTGACCGGCGTGAGCGGATCGGGCAAGTCGACGCTCATCAACCAGACGCTCTATCGGGTGTTGGCCCGTCACTTGTACCGGAGCAGGGTGGTCCCGGGGCGCCACGAGGGAATCGATGGAATCGAATTGATCGACAAGGTGATCGAGGTCGACCAATCGCCGATCGGCCGTACACCGCGGTCGAACCCCGCGACCTATACGGGCTTGTTTACGCCGATCCGGGAGCTGTTCTCCGGCCTCCCCGAGTCCCAGATGAGGGGGTATGGGCCCGGCCGCTTTTCCTTCAACGTGAAGGGAGGACGCTGCGAGGCCTGCAAGGGGGACGGCCTAGTGAAGATCGAGATGCATTTTCTGCCCGACGTGTACGTGCCGTGCGACGTATGCCGCGGAAGGCGTTATAACCGGGAAACTCTGGACGTTTTCTACAAGGGAAAGAACATCGCCGACGTGCTGGACATGACGGTCGACGAGGCCCTCGGTTTCTTCGAGCCCGTGCCAAGGCTCAGGGCCAAGCTCGAGACACTTTCGGACGTGGGCTTGGGCTACATCCACCTCGGGCAGTCGGCGACCACACTTTCCGGTGGAGAGGCTCAGCGGGTGAAGCTTTCCAGCGAGCTGTCCAAGCGGGCCACCGGGAGCACGCTTTATATTCTCGACGAGCCCACGACCGGCCTCCACTTCGAGGACATCCGGGTCCTGTTGGAGGTGCTCCACCGGCTCGTGGAGAAGGGTAATACGGTGGTCGTGATCGAACACAATCTCGAGGTGATCAAGACAGCGGACTGGATCATCGACCTTGGCCCCGATGGCGGAGAGGCGGGCGGTCGAGTTGTGGGCGAGGGCCCACCTGAGTCGATTGCCGAGGTGCCGGGTTCACACACCGGGAGATATCTCGCGCCGCTTCTGGGAGTTGCCAGGAGTGCCGGATCACCCTCCTAGAGTCGCAGGGGCCCGGCCATTCGTGTTAGAATAAGAACCCTAGTCCGGAACTTGGTGTGTGCCCCGCACGGTGCGGAAACCGCGTACATCAGTTTTCCGTGGGGAAAGGGCCCGCAGGATTGGGGTCTATCGTTAAACTGTCTGGCCGCGGCTCCGATAACGAGCTGCACAGAGCACGGAGTCGACCATGGTAACTCGAGAGGATCTCGAGAGCTTCCTGATCCGGATGGATTTGGACTGGAATGAGGTGGATGAAGGGATGTTTCTGATTAAGGGCCAGAGCGGAGGTGTGGTCGTCCACCTCTCCGATCCGGTGCTGCTGGTGCGCCTCAAGGTAATGGACCTTCCGAACGGTGAGTCGGACTTGGGCGAGCTCTACCGGGCTCTGCTCGAGCTGAACGCCACCGACGTCGTGCACGGGGCGTACGGAATCGAAGACGGCGAGTTGATTCTGACAGACACCCTCGAATTGCAGAATCTGGACTTCGAGGAGTTACAGGCTTCGGTGGAGAGCCTCCAGTATGCGGCGTCGAGTCACCTTGGACGAATCAAGGATCTCGCTGGGGCTGCCGACAGCGGTTCGGAAGGAGGGGGCTGATGCCATGAGCATTTTTACGAAGCTGTCTACGGTCATCAAGTCGAACATCAACGATCTCATCTCCCGGTCTGAAAATCCCGAGAAGATGTTGAACCAGATCATTCTGGACATGCGGGACCAGCTCGCGAAGGCCAAGCGGGAAGTGGCGGTGGCCATCGCGGATGAGCGGAAGCTCCGTGCGTCGCTCGACGCCGAGGTCAAGCAGATGCGTCAATGGGAGCACCGCGCCGTGCTGGCCGTGAAGGAGGGTCGGGACGACATGGCGAAGCAGGCGTTGGTGAGGCAACAAGAGCACAAAGAACGGGCTAGCACTCTCGACGAGACCTGGAGAACTCAGGCTGCGGAGATGGAGAAGCTCAAGGGCTCGCTGCGCCAGTTGAATGACAAGATCGAAGAGGCAAAGCGGAAGAGGAATCTTCTCGTGGCGAAGCAGCGTCGGGCTCAAGCCCAGCGGCGGATCCACGAAACCATGTCGGGGCTCTCCAACACGTCGGCGTTCGATGCGTTCCAACGCATGGCCGACAAGATCGATGAGCAGGAGCGCGAAAGTGTGGCCCACCAGGAGGTAAACGAGGCGCTCGGTCCCGGAACACTCGAAGACGACTTCAAAGCGCTAGAGAGCGGGGGTGACGGCGGTGACGTCGAAGACCGTCTCCTGTCGTTGAAACAGGAGATGGGATTGATCGCCGCGCCTGAGGGCGAGGCGCCCATGCAACTGGAGTCGGGTGACGACGATGACGCTGCCGGGGACGCTGCCAGTGCTGCTGATTCGGCCGGGTCGGCCTCGTCACCACCGTCCGAGGAGTCGGTCATTCATGAAGCGACGCTCATCGAAGAGCTCGACAAGTTGGAGACGAGCGACTGAAATCTGATTGAGATGAGCACGGTCTACGTGCCATGAGCACGGTTTACCTGAACGGAGAGTTCTTGCCCAAGGATCGGGCAACGATTTCGGTGGATGACCGGGGATTTCTGCTTTCGGACGGCATCTACGAGGTGACCCCTGCCTATCGGGGCCGTCTCTTCCGCATCGAGCAGCACATGCGCCGGTTACGGCACGGGCTCGATGCCCTCCGTATCGAGTACGATTCGGCAGCGCTACCGGAGATGCACGCAGACCTGATCGCCGCCAACTCGCTCGATACTGAAGACGTCGCGATCGTATATCTCCAGATCACACGAGGGGCCGCGCCGAGAACCCACCATTTTCCACCAGAGGGAACTCCGCCCACGGTGTACGCCTTCGCCCAGGCCTACCACCGGCCCGAATCGGCGCGCTGGGAGCAGGGCTACGAGGCCGTCACGGTTCCCGACGACCGCTGGGCTCGAGTCGACATCAAATCGATCGGCCTCTTGCCCAATGTGCTGGCCCAACAAGCGGCCGCGGAGGCAGGAGTGGCGGACGCTCTTCTGGTGAAGGACGGTGTCGCGCTCGAGGGCTCCCACAACAACCTCTTCGCGGTTTTTGATGGTGTCGTGACCACGCATCCTGCCACGCACCAGATCCTGCACGGGGTCACTCGCGCATATGTGATCGAACTGGCCAAAGGGCAGGGGCTTCCGGTAGAGGAAAGGCCGGTGCCCTTGGAGGAGATCCGGGCTGCAGACGAGATCTTCTTTACGGGCACGACCACCGAGGTCCGGCCAACCGTTCGACTCGACGACCAACCGGTAGGGAGCGGCAAAGTAGGACCCGTCGCCAGAGCTCTCTACGAGGCCCTCCAAGCGGGGACTCAGGCCTAGGTAGGGTCAGGTGGGTCAGGTGGGTGATCGGAAGGCGCTACGGCTTCGCCCGCTGCGGCTTCGCCGGGACTCACGGATAGATCAAGTACTGCTCCCGAACCCGCATGAAGGCCTCCAACTCTTCCTGCCATCTACTCCGTATCTCATCGACCCCTGCTCCGGCGTCGATAGCCTGCCGTAGAAGATCGGTGCCAGCGAGGCGATCGAAGTGGGCTTGGAGCCATCCCCACTGGGCACCGGACATGCGGTGAGTCTCGACCAGGAGTGCGACCGCGGCGCGGGTTGGATCGTACTCGGGCGACGTGGCCACCAGGCGGACACCCGACACCTCCACACCGTCGAATTTGCCATCGGAGGGCGCGTATGGGACGAACGTGACCGGCTCGAAGCGAACTCCGCTCAGTCCGTAGCCGTTCATGGCTTCGGCGAGGGCCTCGCCGTCCAACCATGGGGCACCGATTTGCTGGAAGGGCGCCGCGGTGCCCCTGGCGACGGATAGAACGGTGCCCTCGAAAAGGCATGTCCCGGGGTAGTGCGTGGCGCTCTCGACGTCCGGCATGTTGGGGGATGGCTGGATCCACGGCAACCCGGTTTCGGCGAAGGGCATGTCCCGACGCCATCCATCAACGGGAGCGACACGAAGCTCGACTCCGATTCCGACCTCCCCTCGGTAGTATCGAGCCAATTCCCCCAGAGTCATGCCGTGGCGCATCGCCAGAGGATATCTACCTACGAACGTGGCGAACGCAGGGTCGAGGACGTTGCCCTGCACGGCGCCACCGATTGGATTCGGACGATCGAGTACAACCACGGGGATCCCTTGTTCAGCAGCCGACTCCATGGCGAGGGTCATCGTGGATACGTAGGTCCAGTAGCGGGCCCCGATGTCTTGGTAGTCCACAAGGAGGACGTCGATTCCGTCAAGCATCTCCGGCGTCGGACTGAGCACCGCGCCGTACAGGGAGTGGATCGGTACACCGGTCTCGACGTCCACGTCGTCCGCAATCGTAGCTCCCGGGTCGGCCGTGCCCCTGATGCCGTGCTCGGGGGCGAAGAGGGCCACCAGGTCCACATCAGGATGTTCATGAATCCGATCGATCGAGGAACGGCCCGAACTGTCCACGCCGGTTTGATTGGTGATCAGCCCGACTCTACGACCCGCCACCAGGTGAATCGAGTCCTTCAGGAGGACCTCAATTCCCGGGCGAATCAGGCCGAACCCTGCACCGTCATCCTGGTATAATGAAGCGTCGAGTTGTGCGTCCGGCCGTGAGCAAGCGAGAAGGAGCAACAAAGAACAGGATTGTGGTGCCCTGCACAACCCCATAACTTGCTCTCCTAAAGACATTTGGGCAGTTCTCTCCACTGTTGCAGAGGTCTTTAAATTAACCTAATGACAATCCAGAGCATTCCGCGCCTCCCCCTGAGTAACCCTACGGGAAGCTTCTGGATCCTAGTTCTGTTCTTTTCCGCCTGCTCCGGGCAAGCTCCAGTGACCGTGCCGGCTCCTCAGCAGGAGGCTCCGGTTGAGATCGATCAAGCGGAAGCCAACCTTCCGGCGGCCTCCTCGACTTCAGCCTCTCCCGCACTCTCCTGGGCGGAAAGCACGCTCTCCGGGATGAAGCTCCGGGAGAAGGTCGGGCAGCTGATGATGCCCTTCGTACTGGGCAACTTCGCACCAGAGGGCAGTGAGACGCACGACCGCATCGTCAGCGTCATCGAAGAGGAACACGTGGGAGGGGTGATCATGTCCGTCGGATCACCGAGCGAGGTCACGGTCAAGCTCAACGACCTCCAGCAACACTCCAAGTACCCACTGTTGGTGGCTGCCGATCTGGAGACGGGGGCGGGATTCCGCTTCAGAGGAGCCGTTCATATCCCGACAAACATCGTGCTCGGGGGGGCCACCACGTTCCCGTCGCTGATGGCGTTCGGCGCTGCGGGTGATCTCAGGTATGCTTACGAGTTGGGAAGAATCACTGCGCTGGAGGCCCGCACCATGGGTGTCCACGTCCCGTTCGCCCCGGTCCTGGACGTCAACAACAATCCTGATAACCCGATAATCAACATTCGCTCGTTCGGCGAAGATCCGAGTGCGGTCGCTGATTTGGGTGTGGCGTTCGTCCAGGGACTTCAGGAGCACGGCGCCGTGGCGACCGGAAAACATTTCCCGGGACACGGAGATACGGAGACCGACTCTCACCTGGCTTTGCCCATAATCCGAATCGATCGTGAACGCCTCGATGCCGTTGAGTTGGTGCCCTTCCGTGCAGCCATCGACGCGGGCATCCAGGGAATCATGACTGCGCATATCGCAGTGCCGGAGATCAGCGGAGAGACCATACCCGCGACTCTGTCCGAGGCTGTGCTCACTAGCTTGCTCCGGAACGACCTGGGATTCGACGGGATCATCTTTACCGATGCGATGGACATGGACGCAGTAGACCGGCTCTTTCCCCGGGGCGAAGCTGCGGTCCTGGCGGTACTGGCGGGAGCGGACGTTATTCTCATGCCGAGGGATGTGAAGCAGGCCATCGATGCGATCGTCAAAGCTGTCGACACGGGGCGGCTGACGGAGGCTCGTATCGATGAATCGGTCGGCAGGTTGCTGCGCCTCAAGGAGAACCTTGGCCTCGCTGAAGAGCGTTCAGTAGCGCCCGAGATGGTTCCGCGTGTCGTGGGCGTGCCCGAGCATATCGAAATTTCGCGCGAGATCGCTGAACACTCGATCACTCTGATCCGGAACGGGCGCAACCTGCTGCCTCTCCTGGGGACTCGTAGCGCCCGTGTCTTGTCCGTGAGCTTCCGCAATCCCAACGACGTACTGTCGGGGCGGTATTTCGACAGGCGGTTGCGCGAGACCTATCCCCGGCTTGTGACCAGAACGGTGGATGAGGGTACGAATTCGGAGGCGTATGACGATCTCCTCCGTCGGGCGGGCCAGTCGAACCTCGTGGTCGTATCGGTCTATTCGAATTTCGCCGGCCGGGTCGACCTTCCTGACGCCACCGTGGAGTTTGTGAATGAGTTGGCAAGAAGGAACGTCACACACGTCGTGATCTCGTTCGGGAATCCGTACTTGATTTCGCTGTTCCCCGACGCTCGGGCGTATATGTTGGCGTGGAGTTCGGCACAGGTCAGCCAGGAGGCGGCGGCGGGCGCCCTGTTTGGCGGAATCGCGATCAGCGGCCGGAGCCCCATTGGGATGGACCCATACTTCGCGGTGGGTGACGGAATACAGGTACCCCTCAAGGCAGGTGTCGGTGGGCGATAGAAGGTTCGCTTTGGCAGCGGTCCTGATCGTGCTGTGGTCGAGTGGGTGTGGTGGGGTTAGGCCGCCGGTGGGTACGGCGGGCGGATCGCCCGAAATCGGTGCGGCGTCTTATGGTGCCGCCGGCCCGGTGACTCCCGGCAGAGCCTCGTTGGATCCAGACGCTTTGCGGTGGGTCGAGGAGACCTTGTCTTCGCTGACCCTCCGGCAACAGGTGGCCCAGCTCGTCATCCAGTGGATGCCCGGGTCGTACGCGTCGACCAGTAGCGTCGAGTTCCAGGAATGGGCGGGGTGGGTGGAGAACGACGAGATCGGCGGCCTCTATCTGTCGATTGGGCTCCCGCATTCGTATGCGGCCAAGCTCAACGAGCTACAGGCCAGGTCCAGGATCCCCCTGTTGGTGACGTCCGATTTCGAAAACGGCGGCCCCGGTATGCGGATCAACCACTCCTATGCCTTGCCGTCACTCCTTCCGCAGGGTGGCGGGACGAGCTTCCCTCCCACGATGGCGTTCGGGGCCATCGGGGAGGAACGCTTCGCCCGGGAGTACGGCCGGATAACGGCGTTGGAGGCGAAGGCGGTCGGGCTGCATCTCAATTTCGCGCCGGTTTTGGACGTGAACTCGAATCCGGAAAATCCGGTGATCAACACGCGTTCCTTCGGAGAGGATCCTGAAGCGGTGGCGCGCCTCGGAGTCGCCTTCATCGAAGGTTCTCATGAGGGGGGAGTCCTGGCGACCGCGAAGCACTTCCCCGGACACGGCGACACCCAGACGGACTCCCATGTCACGGTCCCGGTGGTACCGGCTGATTTGAACCGGCTCAACTCGCTGGAGCTCGTGCCCTTCCGGAGGGCCGTCGACGACGGTGTGGACGCCGTCATGACCGCACACGTTGTCGTGTCCGGGGTGCAGGGGTTGGAGGCGGCGCCGGCCACGCTCGATGCGCGGTTCATGACCGACCTACTGCGGGGCGACATGGGTTTCAACGGGCTCCTCTTCACGGACGCGCTGGTCATGGGGGCTCTCTCGGAGCGGTACGGAGCGGCAGAGGTGTCAGTGATGGCTCTCGAGGCTGGCAGTGATGTGCTCTTGATGCCGACCGATGTGACGGAGGCTATCGACGCGGTGATGAATGCCGTCGGTGAAGGGCGGCTCGATTCGGCACGCGTTCGTGGGTCGGCACGTCGGGTCCTAGAGACCAAGGCTCGAGCCGGGCTGCACCTCGGGCGGATGGTCGATTTGGACGCTGTGGACGAGGTGGTCGGGTCGGCCGACCACTTGGCCTTCGCGGATACGGTCGCGACCCGGTCCATTACGCTTCTCCGGGATCGCGACGGTGTGCTGCCCGTGGATGCACACCGGTCCAGGAGCGTTCTGAGCCTGACGTATGCGCGCACCGACGATCTTACGGCCGGTAACACGTTCGACCCCGCCCTCGCCGGCAGGGTCGAGGTGGCGCGCCGAGTGAGGGTCGGTCCCGAAACTCCGTCGGAGGTCTACGACTCGCTCAGGGCTTCGGCGGGCGCAGCCGACCTCGTGATCGTGAGCGTTTATGTCCCCCCGAGGTCGGGCTCGGGTGAGGTCTCCGTGTCGGAGGACATGGCTGACTTTATTGCGACGGTGGGGCCGGAGCGTCCGATGATGGTGATCTCTTTCGGCAATCCTTACCTGCTGACCTCCCTGCCTGAGTCGCCCGGGTATCTGATCGCCTGGGGGCCGCACGCCGTCTCGCAGAACGCGGCGGTGAGGGCCCTCTTTGGCCGGGCGGCCATCAGTGGCCGCCTCCCAGTGTCCATCCCGCCCTACCACGTGATCGGTGACGGACTCAGCCGCTCAGTGCAGCCAAGTCCGGCCTCCGCGGTGGAGGTCGATCCGGAGTCGGTCGGTATTGACGCCGAGCGTCTCGCGGGAATAGACGTCCTCGTGGCCACAGCACTGGCGGACTCGGTAGCACCTGGAGCGGTCCTGGCGATCGCACGGCACGGGCGGTTCGTGCGCCTCCGAGGCTACGGGAAGCTGGATTGGGCCGAGTCTGCCCGCCGTGCCGGCCCCAACTCGATCTACGACGTCGCGTCTCTCACCAAAGTGGTCGGAACCACCACGGCGGCGATGATTCTGGTGGACGAAGGACGTCTGGATCTCGATGCACCGGTGGTCGATTATCTGCCCTGGTGGGCAGCGGGGGATCCGGCCAAGGAGAGCGCCACGGTCCGTCATCTCCTGCTACATCGAGGCGGTCTGCCTCCGTTTCGCACCTTCTATCTCGAGATGGAAGGCAGAGACGCTTATCTGAGTGCGATCGGCCAGTTGCAGCTGGATTACCAGCCCGGGACGCGAACTGTCTATTCGGACATCGGCTCGATGACAATGGCTTTTATCATCGAGGAAGTCAGCGGCCAACGGCTCGATGAGTTTCTGCAGGAGAGAGTCTGGGACCGCCTCGGGATGCGCGACACGGGATTTCTGCCCTCCGAATCACTCAGGGACCGGATCGCTCCCACGGAGGTCGACACGGTTTTCCGGAACACGCTTGTCCATGGGATCGTCCACGATGAGAACGCCTACGCGATGGGTGGGGTCGCGGGGCATGCGGGCCTGTTCTCCAGCGCCCTGGACCTGGCGGTTCTGGCGCAGACGTTACTGGATGGAGGGGGTATTGCCGGGTGCGAGTCGCAGGATGCCGACGCTTCGGGCGAGATAATCTGCGCCCCCGGCATCTCGGATTTCGTGCGACTGGTGTCCGAAGAGACCGAGCAGGCGTTCACGAGGCGGTTCGATTCCGAGTCCTTCCGCGCGTTGGGCTGGGACACCCCAGACGATCGATCCTCGGCGGGCGACTACTTTACGCCCTTCGCGTTCGGGCATACCGGATTCACCGGAACTTCGATCTGGATCGATCCCGAGCTCGACATGTTCGTCGTGCTGTTGACCAACCGAGTGAATCCCTCGAGGGACAATACGAAACACGTAGCTTTCCGTCGTGCGGTCCACGATGCTGCGGCCCTGACGATCACCGACATGGAGGTTTCGCCTCGTGCGCGTTGAGCCCACCGGACGCCCCTTCTGGTCGAGCCTCCGGGGGCACGCCTGAACGCCTTCACCCCGCTCGACTTCGGCGTACTCCTGGTGTACCTCGTGGGGGTCACGGCGTGGGGGGCATGGCTAGGACGTGGGCAGACCGGCGGGCAGGACTACTTTCTCGGAAACCGGGAGTTGCCGTGGATAGCAGTGATGCTGTCCATCGTCGCCACCGAGACGAGCACCCTCACCTTCTTGAGCATCCCCGGTGTTTCGTACCTGGGTACGCTCGGATTTCTGCAACTGACCTTCGGGTACCTGGCCGGTCGGGTGGTCGTGTCGATGTTCCTGCTGCCGGCCTACTACCGCGGCGAGTTGAGCACCGCCTACGCCCTCCTCGAAGAACGGTTCGGGCAAGGGGCCCGACGGTTCGCCTCGGCGGTCTTTATGGTCACGCGGCTACTGGCCGATTCGGTGAGGCTCTTCGCCAGTGCAATCCCACTGGCCCTGGTCACGGGGTGGGACTATCCGGTATCCATCGCGGTGATTGGGGCCGTGACGCTGGTTTATACCTATTTCGGCGGAATCAAGGCGGTCGTCTGGGTGGATGCCGTTCAGATGGGCCTGTACCTCTTGGGTGCCGTGGTTGCGATTGCTGCGCTTCAAATGCTCACGCCAGACGGGTGGACGGGTATTCTGAGTAGCGCGGGTGAGGCGGGTAAGCTGGACGTTTTGGACTGGTCGCTCGACTTCTCGTTGGCGTATACGGTTTGGGCGGGCGTGCTTGGAGGTGCCGTCTTCACGATGGCGTCGCATGGTACCGACCAACTCCTCGTGCAACGGCTGCTCACCTGTCGGGACGTAGAAGCGAGCAAGAAGGCGTTGGTTGGAAGCGGTATCGTGGTGATGGGCCAGTTTCTGCTGTTTCTGGTCGTGGGTCTCGGCCTTTGGGTTTACTACGAAGGCAGGGCCTTCGACACGACCGACGAGATTTTCGCTCGGTTTATTGTGGAAGAACTCCGCCCGGGGATCAGCGGGCTCATCGTCGCGGGTGTCTTTGCAGCCGCGATGTCGTCTCTCTCTTCGTCGATCAACTCGCTCGCATCGGCTTCGGCGTACGACTTTTGGGCTCCCTGGGCCGGCGCCGAGGACGACGAAGCCCGGACGCTCCGAGCGGGGAAGGTATTCACACTTGCCTGGGCCACATTGCTTGTGGGTGGGGCCATCTTGTTCATCCAGCTCAGTGAGGGGAACACGGCTGTCGAGGTAGCGTTGGCCATCGCTTCCGTGGTCTATGGCGGCCTTTTGGGGACCTTCATTCTGGCGATTCGTTCGCAGAGGGCTGATCAACGTAGCGCCATCGTCGGGATGATCACCGGCATCAGCGTGGTCGCGGCCATCTGGTGGTTTGCTCGTGCTAGCGTCGCGTGGCCCTGGTTCGTGCCCATCGGCACGGCCGTCACGATGGCCGTAGGCTGGGCCCTGGGGCGGGGCTCGACGGCGGGCCCGGCGGGGGGCCCGGGCTCCACGCTTCCTGAATCAGACCGCGCCCACACATCTCCATCACCTTGACCCGAACGTGAGCTACTTCTTGGGTGTCGACGGGGGAGGAACTCGTACCCGGGTGGCACTCGTCGACCAAGCGGGCACTGAATGCGCGCGTGCCGACGGTCCACCGACTCTGATCGATCCGGCGGACCCTGCTGCGACCGTTGGCGTGATCGCGGATCTGTGTCGTGAGGCGGCCTCGAAAGGCGGAGCGGATCTGCCGGTGGCGGGCCTCTGGGCCGGAATCGCGGGGGCGGGTATCGAGCCCACCAGGAGCGTCGTGGAAACGGCTCTTCGAGAAGCGGGGCTATCCTCACTGACGTCCGTCGGTGCGGACGCCGAGGCCACCTTTTACGACGCGTTCCCGTCCGGTCCGGGAATCTTGCTGATCGCAGGCACGGGATCCATCGCTCTGGGCAGGGGGGCCGACGGCTCCCGACTGCGGGTCGGGGGTTGGGGCCTTCACTTGGGGGACGAGGGAAGTGGCTATCGGATCGGGATGTCCGCCCTTCATGCGTTCGCCCGTGGCGAGGACGGCCGCGGCGTTTCCACAGAGCTTCGGGATTCGGTCCTGAAGGTGCTGGGCTTGGCCGGGCCCAGGGACCTGATCAAATGGATCGCGTCGGCGCAGAAGGCCGACGTGGCTTCTCTGGTTCCACTGATCTTCGAAGTGGCGGAAGCCGGGGACCAAGCCGCCCTGACCGTCATCGAGGAGGCCGTGGACGAACTGGTCGGGCATGTCCGGACCCTTGTGCGGCGCCTAGAGCCCTGGCCGGCAACTCCCGAGGTTGCCCTCGCCGGAGGGTTGCTCAAAGAGAACCGGCCGCTTCGGGTCCGGATGATCCGAGCGATCGAGGTATTACCCTGCCGCCATCAAGCCCGTGTGCTGGATGGGGCGAGGGGAGCTTGCTTCCTGGCGATGGGCTTGGCGGGTTTGACCGACGGGTCGCCGGCTCCCTAACCGGAATTCCCTAGCCGGAATTCCTCAGCGGGAACTAGCCACGTATTCGTCGATCGCATCACGGAGTGACTTTTGGATCCACGCCCGCTTCTTGTCGTCGGTTTCGAGAAGCGTGGCACGGAAGCCGTGGTGTGTGCACTGAAAGCCTGTCAGGGGGACCACCACGATGCCGGTGGCTCCCATCAGATAGTAGACAAAGCGTTTGTCGGGCTCTACGCCCTCAGTCATTCGCTCGATGGCTTCCCTGATCTTCGGATTCTCGATGGGGAGAGACTGACTTTCGTCGAGAAGTCCGTCCTTGAACATGACCGTGTAGTAGAAGGCGCCCCCAGGCTTGTTCACAATGGTGTGCTCGCAACCCGCGAACACTTCGCTCATCTCATCAGCCCTCTGGGAGAACTGGTTCGCACGCTCCTCCAGATGCCCGGGATAACGTGCGTCCCCCATGATGCGAGGGATCGCCATCTGAGGGAGCGTGGTGGATGAAACTTCCAAGCGTTTCGCGGCGAGTAGGCTGTCCACGTACTGAGCGAAGTTGTTGTCCTTGCCCTTGTTGAGGATCTCCAGCCAGCCACAGCGCGCACCGGGCCACGGGAACTCCTTGCTGATTCCCCGCATGGCGATACCGGGAACGTCTCCGATCCACTCGCTCATGTTCAGGCGGTCCGCCCCATTGTAGACGATGTTCGCATAGATCTCGTCCGCGATCAGAAACACATCGTTTTCATGGGCGATGGAGGCGATGGTTTCCACGATCTCGCGAGGGTAGACAGCCCCGGTCGGGTTGTCCGGCGTAAGCAGTAGAATGCCGGCGATGGAATCGTTGTACTGGATCTTTTTTCGAATGTCCGCGACGTCCGGCATCCACCCGTCGTAGGGGTCCAGGTCGTAGGTGACGTGATCATACCCGGAGTGGGCCGCTTCGGCCGAGGAGTGCGTGCTGTACGCCGGAGAGGGACCCAGGATGCGAGCCTCACGGTTGAGGAAGCCGTACACCTTCGCCACGGCATCGCCGAGGCCGTTGAAAAACATGATTTCGTCCGGAGAAACACGGACCCCGTCTCGCTGGTTGACCGCCTCGGCGAGGAATTCTCGTGTTTCGGCCACCCCCTGCGTGTCGCAGTAGGCCCAGGAAGGTGCCTCATGCACCAAGTCCGAAATCGTGTCGCGGATCCACTTTGGAGGGGTCTCTCCCTTCTGTACTGGGTCTCCGATGTTCTCCCAGGTGAGTTCGAGGCCCAAGTGTTCGAGATCGTGCGCTGCGACGACGATCTCGCGGATTTCGTACTTGAGGTTCGCCGCACCCATGTGGAGGAGGTTTCTTCGCATTGTGGTCTTTCTGTTAACGGAGCGCTTCTTCGAGGGCCGTGGCGGCGTCCGTCGAAGCGTCGCGGTACTTCACGATGATCGGGGCGTACAAATGTATCCCGTGTTGGCCGGCGAACGGTCCCGAGGCTTCGCGCGCGCCGGGCACGACCACTGATCCATCCGGGATGGTGAGGGGTTTTCCTGGCGCGGCGCGGTAGGTTTCCTCCCGCACTAGGTCGTACACCGTGGTGGACGCCGTGAGTTGGACACCCGGCGCCAGCACCGCACGCTTTCCGACCAGCGTCCCCTCGAAAACGCCCACGTTGCCGCCGATCATCACGTCGTCCTCTACGATCACTGGGCGTAGCCCCACCGGTTCCAGGACGCCACCGAGTTGGGCCCCGGCGCTCAGATGCACACGCTGGCCCACCTGGGCGCACGATCCAACCAGGGCGTGCGAGTCGATCATGGTGCCCTGGCCCACGTAAGCCCCGACGTTGACGAACGCCGGGGGCATGATGATCACGTCCTTGGCCAGGAAGGCGCCGGACCGGACCGAGGTACCACCCGGCACGAGACGGATGTTCTCCTCGACGCCCCGGGTTTCACGCAGAGGCAACGTGTCCTTATCGAAAAACGGAGCCGGAGCGGCCGGAAACTCGCGGACCCGGCCAATGCGGAACGCCAGAAGGATACCGGTTTTGACCCACTCGACGGCCTGCCATTCGTCGCCCACTCTCCGCGCCGAGCGCACGACGCCCCGTGTGAGAGCGTCCATGAGGGCGGTGACGGCGGTTTCCGCCTCATCCGAAACCGCGGCTTGCCCGTCCTCGAAGCAGCGCAGGATCTGGGCCTCGAGTTCTTCCAGGTCTTCCTGGTTACCCGCCCTCGCTCGGGTCACGTCGCGCCCTCTGCGTCCAACAGACCCGCGTTGATGAGGGCACTCCGCAGGAAGGTTTCCACCTCGGCCGACGGCCGAACGAGTGGTAGGCGGTAGTGGGCTTTCCTGTGCCCCATGATCTCAAGCGCAGCTTTGACCGGGATCGGGTTCGTTTCGACGAAAATCGCGCGCATCAAGGGCAACAGACGGTAGTGCAACTCCCGGGCTCCCTCGTAGTCCCCGCCCAGCGCTGTTTCCACCATCTGCGACATCAAAGCAGGTGCCAAGTTTGCCACGACCGAGATCACGCCGTCGGCCCCTGCCGCGAGCAGGGGGAACGTGAGAGCGTCGTCGCCTGAAAGGATGGTGAACCCCTCTGGGCGTTCCCGGATGAGCGTCATGACCTGGTCGACATCACCGGAGGCCTCCTTCACGCCGGCGATGTTTTCGATTTCCGCCAGAGCAAGCACCGTTTCAGGCAGGACGTTGGACGCCGTACGACCCGGGACGTTGTAGATGATCACAGGACAGTCCACGGCACCGGCTACGGCTCGATAGTGCTCGATGAGTCCACGCTGGGTGGGTTTGTTGTAGGCGGGACTGACCGAAAGAATGCCGTCCGCTCCCGCCTCGCGCGCGGCCCTGGCTTTGCGGACCACGTCAGCGGTATCACTTCCACCGGCTCCGGCGAGGACGGATGTCCTCCCGCGGGTCGCCTCGACCGTGCTACGAATCAGGAGTTGGTGTTCGTCGGTCGATAGGGTTATGCCCTCCCCTGTCGTCCCGCCGGGGACCATGACGTTGACACCGTTATCGATCTGGAACTCCACGTGCTTTCGCAGGTCCTCCACGTCGATGGAGCCATCGTCGCGGAAGGGAGTGACCAGGGCCACGCCAGTGCCCGAAAACCGTGTGTTTTCCATGTCGGTAAAGGACTGCCTATAGGATGTGAACTAGGATGTGAACGTTTCAGCCAACATGTCGTCCAACGTAAACACGCCCGACCTCCCCTGAATCCATTCGGCCGCGGCGACGGCGCCCCTCGCGAACCCCACTCGGGTTCGGGCCTCGTGGCGCAGCTCGATCTGATCGTCGGGTCCCTCCATGCCGACGACGTGCGATCCCGCAGTTTCTCCGGCCCGCTCACTGGCCACATAAAGAACCTGGGCATGCGGTTTACCGTCGGGTAGGGTAGCCGACCAACTCTCCTTGCGTGCCAGCTCTTCGATCAGAATATCCGCGAGGGTGATGGCCGTTCCACTTGGATGGTCGATCTTATGACGGTGGTGGGCTTCTCGAACATGGACGTCGTACTCGCTCAGCGCGTCGGCCATTCTTGCGGCCATTCGGGCCAAGCGCAAAAAAAGGTTTACGCCCAGTGAAAAATTGGCTGCGTGAACCATCCCTGTGCCGGCGCCGTCCACGGCGGCAACCGCCTCGTCCAGGCGTTCATGCCACCCCGTCGTGCCCACTACCGCATCCACACCGGCGGCTGCGAGCGCTGTGATATTTTCCACGGCGACGTCCGGAGCGGTGAACTCGATGGCCACGTCCGCCCCTCCTAGAGTTTCGGCGCCGATGGCGTGTAAGCCCAACGTGGGGTCGATCTTGGCGACCACCTCGTGACCTCTTTCCATCGCCATGTTCTCGACAGCACGACCCATTTTGCCATATCCCACAAGCGCCAGTTTCATCGCCGATCCCCTTGTTTCGAGGCCGCCACTTCCTTCGAGGGCTCTTCCTCTCGTGCCCCCTCCTTCAACTCGATGAGGGACAGATGGAGCCGGCGCACGAGTTCCGGAGCCTCAGCCTCATCGACAACAAAGCTGATGCTGACGTCGGACGCCTGGGAGATCAGATAGACGGGTGTCTTCTCGACGGACCAGAAAACTAAAGCATCCATCCCGGGCTCTCTGAGCATGCCTCGGCCGACCACCGTGACCGTGGCCACGTCCTTCAATACGTCGACTTCCGAGAAGACTGACAGGGCACGGCGGACTTCACTGAGATCCTCGTCACGGTCAATGGTAAACGCGGTGCTGCTATGTGAGGTGGCCACGAGATCGACTGGCACTCCGTGGCGCCCCAGGACACCGAAGACCCTCGCCAGAAAGCCGTACGCGAGAGCGGTCGGGAAAGCCCTCACGCGGATGAGCACCACGTCCGTCTTGTGTGCCACTGCCGCGAAGGCCACCGCCGCGCCCCGGTCGGAGTGGATCAGCGTCCCAGGCCGCTCGGGCGCGAACGAGTTCTTGACGCGGAGCGGTAGGTCGCTTGCGATGACGTGTTTGGCCGCAGCCGGGTGAACGACGCGCGCCCCGAAATACGAGAGCTCGACCGCCTCCTCCGATCCGACATCCGAGACCACCCTCGATTCTCCAACCAAGCCGGGGTCTGCGGAGTGGATGCCGTCCACGTCGGTCCAAAGGACCACCTCGGGCGAGCCCAAGGCCGCGGCCAGCAAAGTCGCCGTGAAATCGGATCCACCCCGCCCGAGCGTGGTCGTCGTCCCACCGGGTTCGCTTCCGATGAATCCTTGCACGACGGGAACCAGACCCTCTTCCACGAGCGGAAGGATGCTGCCGGGAACCAGCTTTCGGATGGACTCGAAGTCCGGCACGGCTGCGCCGAAGTCCGAATTCGTCCAGACTATCTCTCGTGCGTCCAGGACGGCTGCCGGAACGCCTTCGGCCCGGAGAGCAACCACGGTCAGCTCGACCACCAGGTCTTCACCGAT
>Ga0257112_10000343_pt1 | contig 20067 bp, 20 predicted proteins | sample LP_taG_5_FD_191565 | JGI IMG/M metagenome (GOLD analysis project Ga0257112, IMG submission 191565) | Marine microbial communities from Northeast Subartic Pacific Ocean, Canada - LP_J_2015_P26_1000m | ecosystem: Environmental > Aquatic > Marine > Oceanic | place: Canada: Northeast Subartic...
TTTACATTATAATAAACTATGGATAGATTACGTACAAACAAAAATACTGTAAAATTAATGTGCCCGGGACTGGAGTCGAACCAGCACATCCTAAAGGACACTAGATCCTGAACCTAGCGCGTCTACCAATTCCGCCACCCGGGCGACTAAAATGGGAGAGGATTTTAGCGGGTTCTACCGGATTTTTGCAAGGATTAAACTTGTGTGAGCCGAGGGAAAACTCGTATCTTGATATTTAAATTATTACCATGGATCGAACACTTGTTGCTAAAAATAAAAAAGCGTTTCACAACTTCCATATTATTGACCGCTATGAAGCGGGGCTGGTGCTAACCGGCAGTGAAGTTAAGAGTATCCGGGAAGGAAAGATGAGTTTGCGGGAAGCCTATGTATTAGTCCGCGATAGCGAAGCGGTGTTAATCGGTGCTCATATTAGTTCCTATTCCAGTACTGGGTATAAGGGGCATGACCCGAAGGCCAATCGTAAATTACTACTTAATAAAAGGGAAATTCTTAAACTGAAACACAGTATTTCCCAAAAAGGACTTACTGCAGTACCCTTGGAAGTATATTTTAATGAAAAAGGATGGGCAAAGATAGTTATCGCCACGGCTAAGGGGAAGCGCCTTTATGATAAAAAAGAAGCCCTAAAAGAACGGGATATTCGACGGGAGATGGATCGCGATTTGGCAAAACATAAATGAGTTTTCCTAGCATAGATAAACAACTGTCGCTTATTCAGCAAGGCGCTGAAGAGATAATACCGGAAGATGAGCTATGGGATAAACTAGAACAATCTCGCAAAAATAGCCAGCCGCTTGTAGTGAAATTGGGCTGTGACCCCAGCCGTCCTGACCTGCATATTGGTCACGCGGTGGTCCTAAGGAAGTTGCGACATTTTCAGGATCTTGGCCACCAGGCAGTGCTGGTTATTGGTGATTTTACGGCTATGATAGGTGATCCATCTGGAAGGAATAAGACACGACCTCAGCTCACACTGGAAGAAACAAAAGTTAATGCTGAGTCCTACATTGATCAGGCCAAAGTTATTCTCGATATAGATTCTTTACAGATCTGTTATAATTCGGAGTGGTTAAATGCAATGAATTTCAGCGATGTAGTGAATTTAGCGAGTAAATATACTGTCGCAAGAATGATGGAACGGGATGATTTTAAGAAACGATTTAAATCTGAGACAGCTATATCTATTCATGAGTTTCTCTACCCATTGGCACAGGCAATGGATTCAGTCCATCTTGATGCAGATATAGAACTGGGCGGCACAGATCAAAAATTCAATTTACTTGTTGGTCGTGACCTACAGCGGGAACATGGTCAAGAAGAGCAGGTAATATTGACAGTTCCGTTGATCGAAGGTACTGATGGCGTTGAAAAAATGTCCAAATCCTACGATAATCATATAGGCTTAACTGATACACCGGAAGATATGTATGGCAAAACAATGTCCATCCCTGATACAATGATCGAAAAGTATTTTCTACTGGCCACTGATGTTGATGCGGCTGCAATGAAGCGCATACATTCACAACTCGCTGATAACAGTGTCAATCCTCGTGATTTGAAACGGGAATTGGCAAAAGAAATCGTTACAATGTACCATTCCGCAGAAACAGCCTCGGCTGCAGAACAGCATTTTGACCAGATTTTCATTCACAAGGATATTCCTGAGGATTTACCTGAAATTAAACTGGATGATGACATTGCTCTTGTTGATCTCATTTTTACCCATAATCTTGTAGCCAGTAAATCAGAGGGACGGCGTTTAATTGAGCAGGGAGCGGTGAAACTGAATACTCGTACTTGCAGTGATAGAGATCAGGTAATTAAAAAAGGCGAAGCAATAGTAATAAAAGTGGGTAAGAGACGGTTTTTAAAAGTTTCATAAACTTGTCCAATCCAAATTAATGTTAAATTGATGATGGAAGGTGTTGATTCCTGTTTCCAAGGGAACTGAAAGCAGGTAAATTGAAACCCCATTATTCATTATAATCAAATATTTTAGGAGTAAAAATGGCAGAGAATCTAATCGAATTCACGGATGATAATTTTGATACGGAAGTTCTGAAATCAGATCTACCAGTTTTGGTTGATTTCTGGGCAGAATGGTGCGGGCCATGCAAAATGATCACTCCAATCATTGAAGAAATATCCAGTGATTATGCTGGAAAAATAAAGGTCGGCAAGGTAAACGTCGACTTCAACAACCAAGTGGCAATGCAGTATGGAATACGAGGTATTCCCGCATTGCTAGTTTTTAAGGATGGGGCAGTAGCTAATCAGATTGTTGGTGCTGTTCCAAAAAACGACATAACTCAAATACTAGATGAGGTTATTTAAACATTAATCAATATGAACCGGAAAGTCATAATTATTGGATCCGGCCCGGCAGGACTCACTGCCGCAACATATGCTGCCCGCGCCAACCTAAAACCGTTGGTTTTTGAGGGTAGTCAACCTGGTGGTCAATTAACTATTACCACTGATGTTGAAAATTATCCCGGATTCCCTGATGGTATACTTGGACCGGACCTGATGGATAAATTTCGTGATCAGGCCAAACGTTTTGGTGCAGAGTGTCATTTCAAACATGTAACCAAGGTTGATCTGAGTGACCATCCATTTAAGGTGTGGGTTGTAGATGAGACCTATACCAGTGATACCATCATTATTGCGACTGGAGCTACGGCACGTTTATTGGGCCTGGAATCTGAAACAAGACTAATGGGTCACGGAGTCTCAGCTTGTGCAACGTGCGATGGATTCTTCTTTAAAGATAAAAAGGTGCTTGTTATCGGTGGTGGAGATTCTGCCATGGAGGAAGCGAACTTTCTTACAAAGTTTGCAGCGGAAGTGCAAATTGCGCATCGTCGTGATGCCTTAAGAGCATCAAAAATCATGCAGGACCGCATAATGAACAATCCCAAGATCACTATACAGTGGAATACAGTACTCGAGGAAATAGAGGGAAATGAAGAGGACGGTGTAAGCGGTGTGAACCTGCGAGATACGCGCACAGATGAAGTTAGACAGGAGCCTTGTGATGGTGTATTCCTTGCAATTGGTCATGTCCCTAATACGGAATTATTCGATGCAGTGCTGGATCTTGATGATCAAAAATATATCCGTACCGTTGATGCCAGTAGCAGGACTTCCATTGCTGGAGTATTTGCCTGTGGAGATGTCCAGGATCATGTCTATCGACAAGCAATTACTGCTGCAGGAACAGGTTGTATGGCTGCCATGGATGCAGAAAAATATTTGGAGTCCTTAGAGGCTTAGTTTTCAGCGCAGACTTTCCTGTTCATAACTCACAATATGGAGGTATGAACAATGAATCAAAGAGCCACACTGATATATGAACTGAAGAACCTTAAAAAGGTTTATCAGCAGCACCCTGTAATAAGTATCGGTCGATTACAAATCCATCGCGGTACTATCTATGGTATTTTAGGACCGGTTGGATCAGGAAAAACCACATTGTTACGGCATCTTGCAGGGCTTGAGGGGCAGACAGAAGGTATCCTGAAATATGATAACAATGAATTCGAGCGTACCTGGCTGGGTAAAATCAAAGTACCGCAAGAAATATATTATGTTGGTGAACAATTAGTCAGCGCGAAAGAAACAGTAGAACAACTTATTAAATCAGTTTATCCAGATAAATCAAATAGAATAGTAAAGAAGTATTTTAGAGGCAGTGTCAGCAAACAGATTTTGCCCCTGCGCCTTAATATTTTATCACCCGGACAAAGAGTATGGTTTGATTTAGTGCTTGCCCTGGAGAGTGATCCCAGAGTATTAATTCAAGATAATTTTGCCACCTTGTTTGATAATGAAATGGAATTCATAGCCCGCAATGAATTGAAAAGGATGAATAAGGATTTGGGGACCACCGTTATATTATCATCCATCAATGACCATGCTTTGAAAAAGTTTTGTTCTGTACTGGTCTATCTTGAAAACGGACATATTACAAAGGTACGATCTGGACATCCCAAACAGCAGCGCGGTGATTATTCAAAAAAGTAAAGATTTCTGCTGTAAACAACCATTAGAGACAGTTAGCCGTGATATTTATTTTCTTTACAAATCTATACAGCTTGCCTTACTTTAAAGAGATAATCAGTTATATAAACAACTTTGAAACGTTTAGTAAGAACCAGAGATGACAGTGTTTTGGCCGGTGTTTGCAGCGGCTTTGGCCAGTATTTCAATCTGGATTCCGCATTAGTGAGGCTTTTATGGGTGTTCTTTACCATATTTGGGGGTTCCGGAGTTTTGGCCTATCTAGTGGCTGTCTTTATTATCCCAGATGAATCAACCGCCAAAGATGTCACACCCAGGAGGCTGATAGATGGGCTTAATGAAAAAACGATATTATGGAGTGTACTGTTGGTGCTGGTGGGTATCATCCTTTTCTTTCAGCATGGTAATTTTATTAACTCGATTTGGAGACATTTCTGGAACAGTGGTATTAACGTATTATTATCATTGATCATTATTAGTGTGGGTGTGTATCTCTTATATCAAAAACGGCAAAAGATATCAACCGTATTCGGTTTGGGCTCGGAGATGCCACTTTCTTTATCAGAAAAGGACAAACAACTTGCTGGTATTTGCGGCGGAATTGCAGAATCAATCGGTATGGATTCTACAATCATACGCTTTTTTTGGGTGTATGGAACCATCATGAGTGTGGGGATCGGATTGATCTTATATTTTGTATTGGCTCTTGTCCTACCTAACAAGAATGCAGAAGTTAGTTAAAATGAATAAAAAAAGGTTTCAGGATATAAGCTCTACGTTTGCCAAAAAGTCTATTTTGGTCGTGGGCGATATTATGCTGGACTCATTCATGTGGGGGGTAGCTGACCGGATATCACCAGAAGCCCCCATTCCAATTGTTGCTGTAAATACAGTGACTCATTCTCCGGGAGGCGCTGGGAATGTTGCCTGTAATCTATCCAAATTATCGGCAAAAATTCGGATTATTGGCTTGGTCGGTAATGATAATGAAAGTGAAATCTTGACCAATAAACTGCAAGACGCAGGCGTAGATACTAATCCCATGATCAAGGATACCATTAGACCGACAACAGTGAAAATTCGGGTCATAGCGCATAATCAGCAGGTTATTCGTATCGACCATGAAGACACCGGCAATATTCATGAAGACAAGGTGGGAGAAATCGGGATCATCCTTGATAATGTTTTAACCAAAACGGACGGAATAATCATTGAGGACTATAATAAAGGTCTTTTAACGCCGGAATCCATAGCGCTAATACTAGCCAAGGCAGCCACCCACGATATACCAGTATATGTTGATCCAAAAAAGGAAAATTTCTTTGCTTATCAAGGCGTGCGTCTGTTTAAACCAAATAGGTTGGAATTTGAGTCGGCTCTCAGCGGAGAAAATGACTACAAAGATTTCAAAAATTCAGGAACAGAGTTACGAAAGAAACTAGGTACCGAAATTCTTATGGTAACCCAAGGAGAGCGGGGGATCAGTCTCTTTTCCGATCAAGGAATGCATACTATTGGAACTAAGGCACGTAAAGTCCATGATGTCTCAGGAGCAGGTGACACAGCCATCAGCGCTTTTGTTCTTGCGGATCTGGCAGGCGCAACCATTGAAGAAGCCGCTCAGATATCCAATTATGCAGCCGGTCGTGTTTGCGAAGAAGTAGGTGTAGTACCAATTACACTGGAAATGCTCGATGAAATCGTTGAGCATTACAATGATCATTAGTTTATTAAAGATATAGTATATGGCCACCATTATTGCCAAAGCTAATCTCGGCCGCCACAATTCAATATATTTTCGTTATTGCAAGTGGGTATTCACCTTTGTCAGTATACATTATCTTGTTATTTGTCAGCCAAGTTCGCGGCATGATCCATTTGACTGGATCATATACAGAAAGCCTGGCGCGATTCGATCATTTGCAGAAGGATTCTCCTACGTCTACATCGGGACTGAATCTGCTGGTATTTATCGCTATTCCATCTATGGTGACCGTTTTGAAGCACCAATTACCCGAGCCCAGGGACTAGCCAGTAATGAGATTACCGCCATCCACTTTGATAAAAGAACAGGGATCTTATGGGCAGCAACTGATGAATCACTGGATTACACCTACACCAGAGAGGGTAACTGGTCAAGTAACAAGTTGGATAATTATAACCTGCTCAGTGGCGTTAAAATTGAACAGTTAGGTTCGAGCGAAAATTATCTTTGGGCACTGGCGGGCACATTATACCTTAAACTGGATCGGGTATCCGGTATCTTTTTGGGATCCATGCCTTTTCCTGATGAAATGGAAATCAATTGGTCCAGCGGTCCCATACGCTACGCTGAAGGTATTGATGACCTGCTAATGGAGTATACCGTAATGGACGGCTGGCTACTTAATCTTAATACGTTCATCAGTCCGTCTGGCAAACCAGTTAGGGCAACCTCCATTTACAAAGGAAGTACGAATGCATTGTGGGTGGGTTCTGACAGCGGTATCATTTTTCAGGGAGATCCCTATATAAAATCATTCTATCCGCTTACATATGGGTTGGCCAATACAGATGTACAGGCAATGACGTATGAATTTCCTTCCTGGGTCGGCGGCAGGGCCTACCCTGGTGATCCAGGTGCGGTGACCCTGGCTGACCCTGAACGTGGCTATTTTACTTGGTATGAGGGAGAAACGGCAATTAACGTTGATCAATTAGAAGTTTTTGGAAACTGCAGTGTAGAAAATGAAGTATGGTTTGGTGGTCAAAACGCGATTTATGTATATAATCAAAAAGATGACTTCTGGAGAACCTTAGATGCGGCCAGAGGATTACCGGTTGGTAGGATCAAAGCACTCGAACCCGATACACATTTTGTCTGGGTCGCGTCAGCGTATGAAATCAAAAAAATAAATATCAAAACGAAACGATCTGAAGCTTCAGTGCTAAGCAGCTCACTGCAGAATAACTTTGTTCATGATATTGCATTGATCAATAATAAACTGTGGGTCAGTACGGAATATATGCTTTTTTGCTACGATATTAATTCTGAAACACTATTGCCATTCAGGTATGTCGGAAACGTAGATTCGATAATTAACCGTATTGAACCAATGACCAAATTTTTTGCCCTACATGCTGATGAAACCAAATTATATGTGGGCACAAATCAAGGAATTATTGCCTATAATAATGTAAATTCTTCCTGGAAACTGATTGCGGAACCGACAATATATAATAATGATTTCGTAAGGGAATTAAATGTCTATAAAAAGCAATTATTTATTATTACCGGTCGGGGATTGACCAGAATGAATTTGAAAAAACAGTTTCAGCGACAATATAATTATCCATTCATTGGCAATGTCAATGACCTTTATGTGACCCGTGACATGTTATGGTTAGCCACAGATAATGGGCTAATACAGTTCAGTTGGAAAAAAGACTTATAAATGGGACGTTATTTTAGAAGTTTATTAATTGTATTCATCCTTTTGGGTACTGTTCTTTTTGCACAGGAGCGGAGCCGAAAAGGACGGGATTCCAAACGCAATGTAGATCAATTTAAAGTAAATGTATACCCGGTCGTTAGTGAAGACGATAATATTCGTCTTCTTGTATACGGTTTAATCCCTTACCAGTCATTACAATTCTTAAAGGATGAAGGCGGCTTCAGTGCTGGTTACGAAGCCAGTCTTGGTATCCGAGATAAAGATGGAAATCAAATTGACCGCAAAACATTTCAATCCACGGTAGCTGTGGGTGATTATGTTAGTACAATTAATCGATCTGCTCGAGAAGTTGTCATGGCTGAATTTATTATTAAAGCCACCGAATATACGGTTGTTGGTGAGTTGATCGATGAAGACACCCGACTCAAAGGCATTGTCCGTGAAAAAATTGATATGACTGGATTATTAAAGCCGTTGGCAATTTACCCTCTATTTATCATTGGTGAATACCCTGGTAATTGGGGATTTGAAGAAAACGAGATTCCGTTATCTACCAAGGACATTAGTCATAAAATCAAGAAGTTCCCTTTATTTTTATCGGGTAGGGTAAACCCGGGTAATTTTACACTGAAGATCGTGGCAAAAGATGCAAATAAAGATGTTTTTTGGAAAGAGGAATTAAACCTGACGACTGAAAACACAACGTTTAGGCGCCGTATCCTGATTGATCAAAAACCTGATGAAAATTTAACCATGGCTATTGATGTAACAATTACTCAAGAAAATGAGAGTGATTCAAAAGCAATGGGACTACGGATTAGGAAACCAGGCCTTTCATACTTCATCAGTAATATCGATGAGGCACTAGATCAGATGCGCTATGTTGTTACAGATGAAGAATATAAACGTGTTAAAAAGGCAAAGCGAAAAGAACGGGAGAAATTATTTTATCAATTCTGGAAAGACCGTGATCCGTCACCTGGAACTGTAGTGAATGAATTGATGGATCAGTATTATTACCGGGTAAGTTATACAAACGAACATTTTGCATCTTTTAGCCCAGGATGGAAGACTGATATGGGCATGATATATATTCTTTTTGGGCCACCGGATGATACGCAACGGTCATTTAGTAGTGGGAATCGCAATACGTACGAAACATGGTATTATTATACCATAAGCAGAAATTTCAGTTTTTATGATGAAAACGGTTTTGGGGAATACAAACTTACCACCCCATATTACCGAGGTGTCGGATGGTAGCGTCCGCAACTCCAACCATTTATTTTAAGTGATCGATCGTTTTTCCCATAGCGGTTTATCTAGTTATGAAAAATGTCCAGCCCAATTTCGCATACGATACATTGATCGTGTTGCGAAACAAGACGAAGGTATCGAAGCCTTTATGGGCAAGCGGGTTCATGAAGCATTAGAATTCCTTTATAATGAAATACTAGCTGGTCAAATTCCACTCCTTGATACAGTGCTTGATAAATATGATGCGTTATGGACGGAACATTGGCATGATCGTATCGCCATTGTAAAACGAGAAATTTCCATCGAACAAACCCGCAGTATTGGTGTAGCATGCCTAGCCAGGTATTACCGCAACCAACGCCCCTTTGAAACACCTGTAATCCACAATGAACTGAACATGAAATTTTCTATCGATCCGGATGGTGCATACAATTTACGAGGCATTGTGGACCGAGTAGACCAATACGGAAACGGTAAATACGAGATCCATGATTATAAGACATCTGGCCGGGCCATGAGTCAGAGTGAAGCAAATAAAGACCGTCAATTGGCACTGTATCAGATCGGATTAACAGAAATATTTTCTGATGTGCAGGAGGTAAAACTGGTATGGCATTTTCTAAGGCAGGGTATTAGAAGAGAAGTAGTAAAAAGTGCAGCGGACCTAGATAAGTTAATAGATAAAATTAAAGCGCTGATCAACACCATCAGGAAAAAAGAAAAAAGTGGCGGACAGTTTCCCGCAAAAGAATCAATATTGTGTAACTGGTGTTATTACTGGGAAGAATGTCCCGCTAAGAACGGTAGTAATCCGTACGTAGATTAATCTCCGTCAACGATAGATGCAATAGCCAGAGCTGTTTTTTCCAACATTTCCTGGTGCAAATGACCATTTGTGGCTAATAACTGTTGGTCATGGATCGTAAACGCTTTACCATCCATACGGGACACTTTTCCGCCGGCTTCCATAATCAATAATATTCCGGCAGCACTATCCCAAGGATGGAGGCCGATTTCCCAAAAACCATCTGCTTTGCCGCAGGCCACATAACATAGGTCCGCAGCCGCTGATCCAAGGCGGCGCACCCCTTGACTGATGTTAGTGAACTCCTTAAACAGGTTCATATTCGTTACCCATTTGGAATCATGTTCATAGGCAAATCCAGTGATCAGTAACGCATCAGCTATCAATCTCGTAGTGGAAACATGAATGGGCTCGCCATTGCAATAGGCACCTTCATTGCGTACGGCCCAGAACAGGTTGCCTATGGGCAATTCAGAAACAACTCCAAGCAGTGGTTCATTATCTTTCATCAGAGCTATGGAAACGCAAAAGGGAGCAAGGCCATGTACGAAATTGGTGGTGCCATCCAGAGGGTCAATGACCCACTGATATGCTGAATCTGAAGAAGTTTCCCCTGATTCCTCCGCAAGAATACCGTGGTCAGGGAAATTTGTGAGAACATCCTCTTTAATGGCCCGTTCAGCATGTTTATCTGTGGCAGTTACCAGGTCAGTAATGGTTGATTTACTGGACACCTCGCAATCCAAATCCTGAGCCTGCATAATGAGCTCCGACGCGTTTCGGGCCGCTGCCTTGGCTACCGACAGCAATAGTCTCCTATTTTCCACTAATTACTATTGAAACGGATCGGGATCCTGGGAAAAATAATCCTTGGTCATGGATTTCAGTGCTGTAGAGAGTAAAATAATGGAAATAAGGTTGGGAAAGGTCATAAAACCCAGAGCAGCATCACCGAAGGCCCAAATGGCCTCCAGCTCAGCTATCGACCCGATAAAGATAAATAAAAGAAACACCCACTTGTAGGGTAGGATCGCTTTTTCGGAAAAAAGGTACACCACAGATCGGTCACCATAAAATGACCAACTGATAGCAGTAGATATGGCGAAAAGAAGGACCGATATGGTGACGATCTTATCACCAAAGTTAAATAACCAGCTTAAACCTTCCTTAAAGGCGAACGAAGTTAGCAGGCTGCTATTCATTAATTTCATACCCTGGAACAATCCTTCGGCCAAGGCGGCGTCCGCCACGGATTTCGATCCAGCAGAAATATTGACGTAAAATTCAGTATGTTGCCAAGCACCGGTAGTAATGATCACCATTCCTGTGAGCGTACAGATCAGGATAGTATCAATGAAGGGGCCCAGCATGGCGACGGCGCCTTCACGGACGGGATATTTGGTTTTCGCAGTGGAATGGGCTATAGCAGCACTGCCTTGTCCAGCTTCATTGGAATACAGTCCTCGTTTTATTCCCCAGAGCATGGTTAAGAGTATTCCTCCGCCAGTACCAGCCACTGCTGCTGGCGGATTAAATGCCATCGATATGACCATGGAAAAACTACTTGCGATTTGATTGAAATTTGCCAAGAGTATCAGTGATGCGAAAAAAACATAAATAACCGCCATTACCGGCGCCAGGAACCCAGTAACACGGCCAATACGCTGAATACCGCCAATGATCACTAATCCAACCATAAGACACATAAATATTCCATTGATAACCTGTTGTACGGAAACACCAAATCCAGACCAGATGGTGTGTTTCAGAGTCAGAAAATGTTCTTCACCAACGATCTGGCTGACTTCAGAATAGATCTGATCTGATACGGTGAAAGATTGAATTGAATTCCCGGTGGCAAATGAACATATTATTGCAAATGCGGCAAAAGAAACTGCCATCCATCTCCACCGAGCACCGAGACCGTGGGCGATAGTATACATTGGTCCGCCTGCCGTGTGGCCATCATTGCGGATCTCGCGATATTTCAGGGATAGAGTACATTCGGCAAATTTCAAGGTCGTACCGAAAAATGCAGTTACCCACATCCAGAAAAGAGCACCGGGACCACCATAATAAATAGCCGTTGCTACACCGGCAATATTGCCAATTCCTACTGTTGCCGAAAGGGCGGTTGTCAAGGCGCGAAAATGGTTTAGATCGCCCTCATCATCAGGATTATCATAAATACCTCGGGTCACATCAATGCCGTGGCGGAAGTACCGGATCTGCGGAAAACCAAGCTTTACTGTAACGAAAATCCCTGTTCCGACAAGTGCGATGATCATTAGTGGAACAGGTGAGAAAGATGGAAAAGACCAAACCTGATCATAAAATTCTACACCAAAGATGATCAGGATAAAAAATATGATCCCAAAAGCAATGGTACCAGCGCGTGCGTTACTCATTCAGATTTCTCGTATAATCAAATAAAGTGAAGAGTTAAGTTTACACGTACCTCTTTGAACTGGCAACTGGCAATTAGTCCAAATAAACGAGTAAATTAAATAAAATTATGGCAATAATAGCTGGCGTAGACGAAGCAGGACGAGGGCCATTAGCTGGGCCTGTTGTGGCTGCAGCAGTGATTCTACCTAATTCGTATAACCTAGAAGGACTTGATGATTCAAAAAAAGTAACCCCCATAAAGCGATCGCAGTTATACATTGAGATATATCACCAGGCCACCGCTATTGGTGTAGGAATTATTACTGCAGGTGAAATTGATAAAACCAATATATTGCAGGCTACTCAACATGCGATGAAAATGGCCTTGGGCCGATTAAAACCAAGACCCGACCAGGCCTTAATCGATGGCCATGTATTGCCAACACAGATAATACCGAACAAAGGGGTCATAAAGGGAGATCAAACAGTCGATGTTATTAAAGCAGCTTCTATTATTGCTAAGGTAACCCGGGATAATATGATGGAACAGTACGATAAAATTTTTCCAATATACGGCTTCAAGAAGCACAAGGGTTACGGGACCAGGGAACATATGGACAAGCTGCGAGTTAATAAAGCATGCGCAATTCACCGCAAGAGTTTCAAGCCAGTCTCCTCGGCAATTCCCACGTTATCCTGGCTGCGGAAAGAAGGCAGAATCGGGCAATGGGGAGAACAGGCGGCGGCTGTTTATTTGGTGGAAAGGGGTTACGAGATACTAACTATGAAAGTCCATTGCGCTCCTTATGGAGAGATCGATATTATTGCTGAAAAGGATGGAATAATAATCTTCGCGGAGGTAAAAACATACAGCAAAAAACAACTGGGCACACCGGTGCAAAATATTGATCGAAAAAAATTGAAAACACTTGAGATAGCCATACAAAAATACGCTGTAGACATGCAGGTTAAAAAAGATATTTCCCTGGATGTGATCTGTGTCTACCTGCAGCCGTCAGCCCCAAAATTCGAACATTTCAAAGGGATACGTTTAGATGCATAATGTTTATTTTTTATCCTATTTGGAAAGATTCTAAATTCAGGAGCAATGAAAGAATCCAAAATTTATAAGGAAGTCCGTTCACTTACTATCCTGGTAATGATCGCCTTTTTATTGAAAGCAACCCTTGTAGAAGCATATATCGTACCCACAGGCAGTATGGAAAACACGATCATGACTGGCGATTTCTTGATCGGGAATCGCTTTGTTTATGGTATGCGAACGCCGGATTGGTTCGGAATTCCATATACCGATATCGGATTTGACCTACCATACATAGTTTTTCCAAAATTTCGCAAAGCCAAACAAGGTGATATTATCATTTTCAAGTATCCACGGGATACGCACCAGAAATATGTAAAACGTTGCATTGCCTTACCAGGGGATACTGTAGAGATTCGGGCCAGGCGTATTTACGTGAATGGCCGCGAGTATGCCCAACCGGAACATGGCAAATTTTATGGTAGAATGGATGAACCTGGCTGGAATAATCCGATGATATTTTTAGGTAATAAGGGGAATAAAGATCATTTTAGACCACTGCGGATTCCCAAAGAAGGTGATGAAATTGCGGTGACTCCTGCCAATGCTCAGTTACTGCTTCATTTGATGGTCCTTGATGGACACAAGCTTACCATACAAAGTGGGTCCAGGGAATATGTATTTACTATGACCGATGCGGAGAACCTGATGCGCAGAAAGAAAAATAAATCCGTTTTAGATGATTATTATCCACTGGGGAATAAAATCAATCCCTGGATGCACAATTTACCTAACGGTGAATTGTATATAGATGGTAAATCAATCAAAGAAATACCATCCTACACGGTTAAACAGGATTATTTCTGGGCCATGGGTGATAACCGGGATGATAGCTATGATTCACGCTTCTGGGGTTTTGTACCGCGGGAATACCTGTTGGGCGAAGCATTATTTGTCTACATGTCACTGAATTTTAAATCCAAACTGCCCAGATTTGACCGGGTTGGGACCGTTTTGAATTAATATATTTGACCTTGCCCCATTTTAGATTGGTGTGTATTTTAACATACATGGTTGGTACATTACTAAACACTGTAACAGCCGTTACCTCGGGTTCCCAATGAACCGCACAATTTTTACCCTGACGGTTTTCTGTGTCTTGACGGCCCAAGACGAGGGCCTCAGTGTTGGGGATCCATCTGCAGTTCCTGACGCTTCCGTGGATACAACCAGTAATGATTCATTAGCCTGGGCTAGCGATTCACTGGGTGTTGCAGTTGATACAATTGGACCACCCATGGATCTCGATTATGGATATAAAGGGTTCATGTGGGGAGTCCCACTGGGTGCTATACCAAACTTGCAATATATGGGTGAACCAGTGTTTATTCGCGATAGTACAGCATTACAGTTGTCTGGTTATCTTGGACAGGAAGCTGTGGTCATAGAATATGTCTTTTCCGATAGCGGCTTCTGGAAAGTAGAAATTCAATATGCCCTGGATCCATCTGATTATGAATCCCACCTGGAATTATTCACACAGGTCGAACGGAGCCTTTCAGAAGTGTATGGATTTCCACAAACAACGGATCGCATTGAATCTGGGGCTATGGGTGTCCATGATGTTGTCAATATTGGCTTTGAAAGGGCGTTTTATTTTTCTTCCTGGAATGTGTCCCCGGTAAAGATAAGCCTGTTGCTGAACAGTATCGTTCAGGTGCCAAGAAACGACTTGAATGTATTTGGCGATGACATGTCCATTTTGAATCTGGTCTACTATAATCCTGATTACATGATCATTGCTGAAGAAATAATTGTGGAAGAACCGCCGCCGTCCATATTTGATATTTACTGATCATACATATTTCCATGCTGCGACCAGTATTCTTTGTCGTTTTAGCTGTACAATTTTCGTTTTGCCCAGAACGGCCGCGAATGATCCGCTATTTCAATTACCAGTGTGCACAAGAAGAGGCTCTGGAACTGGCCAAGAATTCATTGTTGGACTTGGGCTACAAGTTTGACCTGGTCGCACCGGAGGGGTACTTCATCCTGACAAAAATGCAGGGTGTGAAAAAAGATATTCGGCAGTATGATTTCCGCATCGCAGTGTTGGTTGAAGACCGGGTGGAAGTAATTATTGTCGCCCAAAGAAAAGTCTTTAAACGTGATTCTGAGGCTAGCATCGGCGGTAAGGATCTGATCCAGAATGAAGTCGCAGACAAACTGCCTTATAGTTTACAACGCTCCATATTTTATCCGATTATTGATGAATTTACAAAAAACGGCCTGGTGGAAGTAGAAGATATCACCTTGCGTGCCAGTGCTTGAATCCATGAAAAAATATTTGAAAAGCGCTGTTGCTGGCATGAAATTAAATTTCGTATTTTATTTAACTATCGGTAATTTGGAGTATCGTATATGGCTAGTGAAATAAATACTAAAGATCAGATTGCGGCCATGCTTTCTGCTAAATTAAATGAATTCCTGGATGGGGTTAGTGACAGTTATGGCAAGGTTATCCTTGATGAACTTGTGGCCAGATTGGAATACACTGTAACTGATTTCAAGGATGAAGTAGGCGATATAATGGAACAAATGTTAGAAAATGCTGCCAATAAAAAAGAGATCCTTGCCGATCTTATCGCAAGAGAAACTAAACCGACCGTAGCTGAAGAAGCAACGAATGGGGAAGCGTCCGCAGGTTCTACAGGAGAAGGTGATCGAGAGATGAGTGAGTGGGAGAAAAAGTTAGAACAACTAGGATAATTTAAGGAGTGATAGTAACTAATGAGCGCAAAGGACAAGATAATTTTTGGAGTGCTGGTAGTATTAATAGGGGCAGCTGGTTATTTTCAATATATGGCTACTAATATGATAGCGCGCATGGACCAATTAAACAAGAATGATTCGGAACATGTAGATGTTGTTCACAATGAGTTCAGGGAAGATCTACGCATACTAAATTTACAATTCATAGGGCGGGGTAAGCACCTGCAGAAAGCACAACAGGATATCATCGCCAATACCAAATACATTGAATATGTCACTGATTCACTGGGCAACGCCATTCAAGAAGTACAATACAATCTTGATGAACTGGATCGTACGGTAGCCAAACAGTTTGCCAATGTTGAGGATGATATTCAAGACCTGACTGACAGTTTTAACCGTGAGCGGCGTCGAAGTAAGAGTGAACGGGCGGAAATTAAACAGACGATCACGGTCATGCAAAGTGAGATCAAAGCACTTAATGACAAGGTCTTTGGTGTGCCGGAAGAAGAAAAAGACAAGAAATAATTTATATATCTAACTGTTCGATTATAATGCAACGGCTGATGAGATCATCAGCCATTATTTTTTCCTAGGCTAGTTACAGATTCTAGGATTTTGGAACCAAATATTTAATTTAAGGCAAATGATTAAACTAACAATTCAGGTAGTTTTCTGCATCAAACAGGTAGTACTTAAAGTAAATTATTTGCAGTGACTTTTTTTGTTATACAGACGGTAAAATTGGAAAACACACAGAGATACCCGATAGTTTGTAAGCGATTAAACATAAAAAAGTGGGGTAGATTTCACAATGACCTCGGAACAAAGTGAAGATCTACCCCTTCCACATACCAAAGGTACCAAACCAGCACCTTCTTGGTTTAAAGTAAAAGTTTAATAATCTATTTGCAAGTTAATTTTTTGAAACAGAATTCGGTGCCGAGGGCCGGAGTCGAACCGGCACGGGGTTGCCCCCATCGGTGTTTGAGACCGACGCGTCTACCAATTCCGCCACCCCGGCTTTGTTCAAATAATTAATTTATTAGTCTGAACTTATTAAGTTAGATATTTAGATGTCAAGGTCGTAGAATTGTTTAATCATAGAATTAAAACTATATTTGTATTAGTTAAATAATACAAATTTATTATGGAAAAAATAAAGAACAAAAAATGATAACACCAAAAAGACTCATTAAAAATGCGGAAGAATATCCAAATGAACCTGCATTTTCATTTAAAGATAAAAATGGAGATTGGCGTACGGATACTTGGTTAGAATTTCGTGATTTTGTTTTTCAAATAGCAAAATCCTTGATAGCACTTGGCGTAGAATCCAATGATAAGGTTTGTATTTATAGTTATAACCGGAAAGAGTGGTTTGGTTCTTATGCAGCTACGCAAATGATAGGGGCTGTTGTCGCAAGTGTGTATCATACTTGTTCCTCTGATGAGGTTGAATGGATCGTCCAGAATTCCAACTCCAAAATTGTTTTTGTAGGAAATAACCCAAATGATAATGGTGAAAAGAAAAAAATGCCTCATCTTCGGATCCTTCCTGTTCTAGAAATTTTGGATCACATTCAACATGTTGTTTTAATGAAAGATATATCACTTTCGAATCATGAAAAGATGGTCGCCTGGGATGATTTCATAAACTTTGGAAACGATATAAATGAATCTGAGATTCATACTAAACTTAATAATATCAATAAGAATGATACTGCATCCTTAATTTATACTTCAGGTACAACTGGTAATCCAAAAGGTGTGGATCTTACACACGCTAATTGGAGTTTCGTGGTTTCTAGGGCTGAAGAAATACTACAATTTAACCAGGGTGAAAAATATGTATCCTGGTTGCCATTAGCCCATGTTTTTGGACAGCTGGTAGATAATCATTCATGGATAAAAGACGCTACGCATCTGCATGTTGTTGATAATCCTTTGAATGTTATTGATTACGCGAAGGAAGTCAAGCCGCACCTGTTTATTGGCGTTCCAAGAATCTATGAGAAAATATATTCGAACTTAAAATCAGTTATTGATAGTAAAACTGTAATTAGAGTTGGACTAAAGATTCCATTGGTATCATCAATATTCAAAGGATTATTAAAAAATGCTGTTGGTTTTTCCAATACCCGTTATGCTGGAACTGGAGCGGCTCCGATAAACCCTGAAATATTAAAACTTTTTCTTTCATTAGATATTCCAATTTATGAAGGGTATGGAATGACTGAAAATACGGCGATCGCTACAACAAATTATGAAGGAAACAATAAAATTGGCACGGTTGGAAGGGCTATTAATGAAACGGAGATCAAAATAGGAGAAGATGGTGAAATATTAATTCGTGGAAAACATGTAATGAAGGGTTATTATAAAAACCCGGAAGCAACAAATGAAACCATGATTAATGGATGGCTACATACTGGTGATATAGGAAAAATTGATTCGGAAGGTTACTTATCGATAACAGGTAGGAAAAAAGAGATTTACGTCAGTTCTGGAGGAAAGAATATTGCTCCGCTTGTAATCGAAGAAACCATGAAGTCCATACCCCTGGTTTCGCAGTGTTATTTAATTGGAGATAAAAGAAAATACTGTACAGCATTATTTACTCTTGATGTTGGAGTGATTTTAAGAGATAAAGTTCATGTTGAAAGAAACAAGATTCCAAAAGATCCAAATGAACAATTAGCCCTGCTTAAAGAAAAAGGATTTAGTCTTCCTGATTTTACGGATAGTAAGGATTTTTTTAAAGAAGTTGAACAGGAAGTTAATAAACTCAATAATCGTTTTTCCAACCCCGAACAGTTAAAGAAGTTTTCAATTCTGCCACGAGATTTTACGATAGATGATGGTGAATTAACGCCCACTTTAAAAATACGCAGAAAACAGATCAATCAAAATTGGTCTTCAGTGATTGAATCTATGTACGTAGATTAATTTTATGGATAAAATATCACTTTTGGGCTGTGGCACTTGGGGCAGTGCAGTCGCCCAATTGCTAGCGGAAAAAGGGTTGGCAGTTACTGCCTGGCAGCGCCATGAGGAAAAAGCAGCGGCGATGACCCGAACACGTAAACACCCCAACCTTACCGATTTGGAATTCAATGACAATATTGTATTTACGTCTGACCTGAACGACGCCTTGAAGAGTGGCGATATTATTGTACTAGCCACACCGTCCCATAGCATAAGGGAATTGATCCGTCGGGTGGAAAGGGGCATGAAGGACCAGAGTATCATTGTTAACTTGGCCAAGGGAATTGACCTTAACAGTTTAATGACCATGAGTCAATTGATTCAAGCGGAAACCAATATTGGAAGCGATCGGATCGTTTCGCTTTACGGCCCCAGTCACGCGGAAGAGGTGGTCCGCAAACTGCCCACGACACTAGTGGCGGCCTGTCCGAAAAAAACTACATCAAAAACGATCCAGAAATTGATGTCTTCTGAAGTATTACGGGTGTATCGGAACAAGGATATCCTTGGGGTGGAAATAGGCGGTTCGCTGAAAAATGTTATGGCTATCGCCGCCGGAATTTGTGATGGTATCGGCTATGGAGATAATAGTAAAGCAGCTATCCTGACACGCGGTATCACAGAAATGACCCGCCTCGGTGTCATCATGGGGGCCAAGAAGTCCACTTTTGCGGGCCTGACCGGCATTGGCGATTTGCTGGTGACCGCTCTAAGTAAACACAGCAGAAATCGCTACGTAGGCGAAAAAATAGGCCGGGGCAAGTCCTTGCAGGATGTAACAGAGAGTATGGATATGATCGCGGAAGGGGTCAACACCTGTCGAGCTGTTCCGCGTATTGTAGAAAAATATGATATTGAAATGCCCATCGCTAAAGCAGTGCACGGTATCCTTTTCGAAAACAAGGAACCGCTAGCAGCGGTAAAAGAACTAATGACCAGGGACCTGACCGCTGAAAAACGCTGAAAAATTTTTCAAACCTTAGCTAATTTCGCGGCCAGCCCTTGTAGTTCAATGGATAGAATAGGTCCCTCCTAAGGATTAGATGTAGGTTCGATTCCTACCAAGGGCACAGGAAATTAAGATGGAGACAACATGTTAAAACCAAGAAGAAAGATCATTAAAAAAGAATTAAAAAAAGATCCATATCTAGAATTCCTGGCTAAAGCCAAGAATAATGTAGATGAAAACAAAACACTATACATGCGCTGGGCGCTGGGTACAATGGCTGTGATAGTTGCCGTGGCATTTGTCAGTAACAATTTACAGAAAAGCAAAGACGCGGCGAAGGAGTCCCTGGGCAAGGCCTTGGTCACCTTGGCTAGCGGCGACATAG
>Ga0257112_10000346_pt1 | contig 19999 bp, 12 predicted proteins | sample LP_taG_5_FD_191565 | JGI IMG/M metagenome (GOLD analysis project Ga0257112, IMG submission 191565) | Marine microbial communities from Northeast Subartic Pacific Ocean, Canada - LP_J_2015_P26_1000m | ecosystem: Environmental > Aquatic > Marine > Oceanic | place: Canada: Northeast Subartic...
TAGCATGTCCCATAATCGCTTTGCAGATAGATTCAGGGTAACCCTTGTCTTTCAATATTTCATTGCCCTTATAGGGGTGTTCTTCCATGGTGGGGTACATTTCATAATCAAAATCATGGAGCAAGCCCGCTATACCCCATTCATTAAGGTCTCCATCATATTTCTCTGCCATTTTGAGCATGGCTTGTTCGACGCCCAGGGCGTGACGCCGCAAAGAATCAGATTTGGTATATTCATGCAATAAGGCTAGTGCGGCATCGCGAGTTGGGTGATTGGGCATAGCCTAAAGTGGATTAGGATCCTATCAAATCCAGGACCAAACGAATAACGTTACCCGTAGCTCCACTTGGCGTATATGGTTTTTCTTTTACTTTACCTTGTGAAGTAGTTTCTGTCTCTGCCCAGGCAGTGCCAGCAATATCAAAATGACACCAGGGAATACCATCCTTAACAAATTCCTTCAGGAACGCACCGCCGGCAATAGATCCTGCCTGCATGGGTGCCCCAATATTCTTCACATCTGCTACCTTAGATCGAACCTGGTGACAATAATCATCCCAGAGGGGAAGTTCCCATACCTTTTCAGCTGTAGTCCGAGACGAAGCTTTCACTCTTTTGATCAATTTTTCATCCGTACCCATAATCCCTGTCGCTACGTGTCCCAAGGCAACTATAACTGCACCAGTAAGTGTTGCGAAATCAAGGATGTATTCCGGTTTATAGTGTTTGCTGGCATAAGCCAGTGCATCAGCTAAAATCAGTCTACCTTCCGCATCGGTGTTAAGCACTTCAATCGTCTTTTTGTTATAGGCTTTCAGAATATCGCCGGGTTTATAGGCCTTTGCTCCGCTTAGATTTTCTGTGGAAGGAACTATCCCAACCACATTGATTGCCGGTCTTAAATCAGCTATAGCATGCATAGTACCCAAAACCACGGCAGATCCACACATGTCAAATTTCATTTCATCCATTTTCGAAGCTGGTTTGATTGATATCCCACCAGAATCGAACGTGAGCCCTTTGCCAACAAGCACTTTTGGCGCCTCAGACTTTTTGGTGCCCCAGTATTCCATGACAATAAATTTGGGTGGTTCATCGGTCCCGGCAGCAACTCCCGCTAAAGCGCCCATACCCATTTTCGTAAACTTTGCACGATCAAAGACCCACACCCCCATGCGACCTCTCCTGCCAATTTTCCGTGCTTCCTGAGCCAATTTTGTAGGCGTGGCAACATTACCTGGGTGGTTTCCAAGATCTCGGGCAAAACACACGGCATTGGCTATCACTGTGCCCTTTTTCAATCCAGCACGGTCCCAACTGCGAACTGTAACTTTTTTTAACAAAAATTGATCATCCTTATTCATGGTCTTGTAATCTAAGAACTGGTATGAGCCTAGAATGACACCTTCTGCCTGGGCCTGGGCCGCACCTTCTTTATCCTGGGAAAAATCTTCCATTAATACAGTGGCCAGTTTATTTCTTATAGCAGTTCGCGCCACCGTTCCGCTAGCCCGCCGAACCTGTTCCAAGTCCAGTTTCTTTTTCTCGCCCAAGCCAACCGCCATTAAACGGTAGTTTTTACCAAAAAATATTCTGGTTTCACCGGCACGGCCGGTGATATCGCCACCTTTAATTGCTAATCGCAACTGACCGCCTACTGCTTCATCTACATCCTTGGCCATTGGTGTTAATTTTCCACCACTAAAAATACCAACCGCTATCACATCTGCTGATAATTCAGACCATGTTTTTGTTGTAGCTGAAACGGTTTTTAAATGTGCCATATAATGATCCTTTTAATTCAAATAATTTACTTTTTACCCTTAACCAAGTTATCAACCACACTGGGGTCTGCAAGTGTAGATATATCACCCATATTTTCTGTATCGCCTTCCGCTATTTTCCTCAATATACGGCGCATGATCTTTCCTGATCTAGTTTTGGGTAATGCCGGCGTATATTGGATTTTATCTGGTTTTGCATGGGGACCAATATCCTTTTTAACACTTTCTAATATTCCAGTATTTACTTCTTCATTTTCAGCAACCCCAGTCATAAGGGTTACAAAAGCATAGATCCCCTGGCCTTTGATATCGTGCGGAAAACCAACTACCGCTGCTTCCGCCACACCCGATGCTTTTCCTATCGCACCTTCAACTTCTGCGGTACCTATGCGATGTCCGGAAATATTCAATACATCATCTACTCGTCCGGTAATCCAATAATAACCATCCTCATCCCGACGAGCGCCATCGCCTGTAAAATAATAACCAGGCACTTGTGAAAAATAGGTCTCAATAAAGCGTTGATGATCACCATATAAAGTGCGCATTTGACCTGGCCAGGACTCTTTAATTGCTAATAGACCCTGTACGTCATTGCCTTCGATTTCTTGCCCATCTTCAGTCAACAACACGGGGTGAATACCAAAGAATGGATTGGTCGCGGAACCTGGTTTGGTAGGCGTTGCCCCTGGTAATGGTGTAATCAAGATACCACCAGTCTCAGTCTGCCACCAGGTATCGACAATGGGACATTTCCCTTTACCAACAATATTATGATACCACATCCATTCCGGTTCCTTGATCGGTTCCCCAACGGTGCCTAGCAAACGCAGACTCGATAAATCTCGGCTGGTTACGGGCTCATCGCCTTCTTTCATCAACGCGCGCAAGGCTGTAGGCGCGGTGTAAAACTGTTTAACCTTATGCTTATCAACCACATCCCAGAAACGACCAAAATCGGGGTAATTTGGGACACCTTCGAACATGATAGTGACAGCTCGATTAGCCAAAGGCCCATAAACGATGTAGGAATGGCCGGTGATCCATCCGATGTCCGCCGTGCACCAGTAAATATCACCCGGTTGATAATCAAAAATATTTTCATGGGTAAAGGACGTATAAACAAGGTATCCACCGCCAGTGTGTAGAACACCCTTAGGCTTACCGGTAGAACCAGAAGTGTACAGGATAAACAATGGATCTTCGGCATTCATTTCTTCCGGCTTACACTCTGCTTCAGCTGTTGCCATCTCTTCATGCCACCAATGATCACGTTCATTGACCATTTCCACTGTTTCACCGGTACGCTGGACCACAATTACATGTTTGATTGATGGTGTTTCAGCAACCGCTTTATCCGCATTTTTCTTCATGGGAATATTCTGTTTTATACCGCGAACGCCCGTATCCTGGGTAATCAATACCTTACAGGCCGAATCGTTGATCCGGTCCCGCAGAGAATCTGGACTGAAGGCGCCGAAAACAACTGAATGCACGGCACCGATGCGGGCACAGGCCAGCATGGCAACTGGTAATTGGGGGATCATCTGCATATACAGACAGACCCGATCACCTTTCTCCACACCAAGACTTTTCAAGACATTGGCAAATTTCTGTACTTCAGCCAGCAATTCGCTGTAAGTAAAGGCCTGATCTTCTTCCGGGTTGTTGCCTTCCCATATAATGGCAGTCTGGTCACCATGACCAGCTTCCACATGACGGTCCAGACAATTATAGCTTACGTTTAGTTTCGCGCCATCGAACCATTTTATATTGCCCTTTACAAAATCAAATTCCCGAACAGTATCCCATTTTTTATACCAGGTGATTCGATCCGCAACTTCAGACCAAAATGTATCAGGATCAGACATAGATTTTTCATATAAGTCCCGGTACTGATCCAGAGAGCCTATTAAAGCACGGTCAGAAAATTCCTGATTAGGATAAAAAACAGGGTCGGCCATAAGTCAAATCCTCAAATAATTATACGGTTACAATACATCCTCGGAAAAATCCCTCTAATTAAGCAGATATAATTTATGGTAAGGAATATTTTATTGAATGTTTTTTTAGCCTATTTCAGGAATACCATTTTACGGGTTCTGCTGAAACCATTGGCTTCCATCCGGTAAAAATACATACCAGAAGGAACGGCACTACCGTACGTATCCCTGCCCTGCCAAACCACCTGATGATAGCCTGCATTAAAGGGCCTATTTTCCAATAGAACTATCTCTCTACCGAGTAAATCATATATGGCAATGCGTGTATGGGCATCTTCTGGCAATTCAAAATGAATGGTTGTAGTAGGATTGAACGGATTAGGATAATTCTGCCCCAGGGCATAGCGAGCGGGTACAGGTGTTATCTTAAGCAGTGCTGTTCCGGCCAATATCTCTTTACCTTCTTGATCATAGAAACGTACCTGAATCCCCTGATGGTAATCCGTTTCCGTATTTAGATTGGCATTGATCGCAAAAACTGAATCCTGTGTTTCGCCAAGTGATGCAAACGTATAAACTTTGACACCGATGGCACTGTCTTCATTTACAAAAACGAGTTTTGGCGCGCTGGAACTCGATCCGGATACATTGATCAAATCATAATTCAAATCGGTGAAGATTATTTGTCCTGCGGAAGTATTTTCAGGTAATTGGATCCGTAACTGACCTCCTGAATAGGTCGCTGATACATCCACGTTATTGCCTGGAGTCATTAGCATTGTGGGAATATATGTTTGGTAGTACCAGTTCCACATTCGGGAAAATATGTACAGATCCCTTAGATTGGCTTCTCCATCAGGTGTGGGCGTGTAGTGTGGCGGTTCAGTAGTATCAGCAACAGGAGCAAGGTCAATATCGCCCCAGAGAGTGTTAAACCGAACTACGTCAGCCACATCCAACACATGATTGCTATCCAGGTCCCCCCATAACATACTATACATGGTGATGGTCTCACTCATTACCAGATCGTTTAAACTGGTTACACTATCAAAGTTGAAATGGAGCGTATCGGCTGTCAATAGCTTGTTAGATAAGGTGACAGTTACTGTACTATCCAAATGGTCAATATTATAGGGGAGTGTGTCCATACCAATATTACTAAGGCTAAATGAAAAATCGGTCACATCCTTATTAAACTTAAAATTGATAGTTTCTGCAGATAATACATCAAGATAATTATTAAGTGATGGCGTTACTGTATCTAATCTGGCAGGCTGATTATCAAACGATATTCCATCTGTACGTACCGAATCAGATATATTCCCAGCCATATCTACCGCCCGTACTGCCACAAAATATTCCATATTCTTCTGTAGCGTTAATCCAGTAATGGTTTCAGAATGTAGCGTTATACCATCATTGGTTACAGAATCTGCCAGTGTATCTACCATAAACCAATCCAGGACCTTTACGGTATCCGGTTCATCGAGTATACTTAAATAATAACTTCCAATTATTCCACTTTTTGGAGGGGTATTTGAAGTATTATCTGAAAATCCCTGCCAACGGACTTCAAGCTGGGTCGAATCAATTGTCCAATCAAGGGAATCATTTAGTAGATCAAAACCATCTTCTATGGTACCCTCAGTAGGCGCAATAATATCGACTGTAATACCATCACCCACAATTGTGTCCGATACATTACCGGCGCCATCCATCGCATAGGCTTTTGCATAATATTTATTACCAGTTTCCAGTGAGAGGTTATCTATCAAAGTATCCCCAACTTCAGATGTAAAATTTTCAAATTCATTCCATATTATGGCATCACCTAGCTCCGGGGAGGAGAATGTAGAAAGAGCATAATAATAACGATATATTCCTGAAATAAGGTCTCCCCCATCCATAACCAAACGTAACGAATCCGTGCTAGCAGTGTAATCCTTATCTATAATACCACCCTCATTTATATTATTGATGAAAGGTGGCGAATAATCATAAATGACCCGCGATCCATCGGTGGTTTGTATGGATGTACCTCCCTGGTTTCCCGACAGGTCAAATGGTGTAAGACTAAAGTTCACAATACCTTCTACGTCACTTGAGTCCAATTTTTTAAATGCTTCCCAAGCATTTATGTCAACTTCATAGGTATTATCGGCTGTATCCCCTTCAATTATTACAGTTGGTGTATTTATCTCTTCCTGAACACGGAAAAATATAAATACATCTTCCTCGTATGTAGCTCCCTGGTTATTATAAGGATTATTTGATTTTATTGCGATACTATCAATGACAGGACCCACTATGTCAATTTGCAGTTGATCATTACTGGCTGTGCCAATAGTGGTATATCCTGCAAAATCGTTGATGCGGGCCGTAAATAAAGCAGTCGCACCCTGAGCAAAGTCTTGTGAAGTCACAAAATCGATCCGACTTATATCAATAGTCTCATCAGTATTAACTGAATCAATTGTTAAAGGATCACCAATTTCCAGTGTATCGCCGCCATTAAAACTGACTAATACCTGCACTGCACCATCAAATAAACTTGAATCATTATCAATGGGTACGGTAACCTCAATTTTCTGGTTTGTAGCATTCCAATAATCTGGCACTTCTGTTCCTTCTTTACTAATGACCTGCCCTACCGTAAAATTTGATGGCGGTGTTTGATCAAATACAACGTATGAATTATTGGTAGTACTATCAATACTGCCGTTATTACCGGCCAAATCTGTTGCGGTAATGGTAAATCGTACCTTGCCCTCACCTTCTGTACCTGTAATCGCATAACTGGCTCGAAAATAATTGTTATTCAACGCGGTTATGGAATTCGCAGTATTATTTAGTATTATTGCGGACGAATCAGAAACAGCTTCATCTACATGAAATGTGAGATTAATGGTATCGTTTGCTCCGGCAATGGTTGGATCTGAACCCGTTGAAGAAATTGATACATCGGGAAACTCTGGATCTGTACCATCCAAGCGCACATAACTGCTATCCGTAGTGGTGGTATAATCACTATAGGGATTGCCATTCAGGTCAGAATAATCAATGGAAAATTGAACAATCCCATCCTGGGCATTTTCTGCGACAACGATATTATAAATATATCGATTACTACTGGGTGACTCGTCTGCGGCTGTTTGCCCACTGATGGAAGCGCTATTCAAACTAATTGGCATATCGGTCCTGATATCAACAATAATGGAATCACCAGGCTTGGCCAGGGTATCCCCATAGCTGCTGTTAGACCTGATATTTGCCAATAGAATTTCAGGGCCAGCCGCACTGAAATCCACACTGTCAATTGCTTCCGTATAGATTGTACTCATATTTCGTGCTGTATCTCCTGCAGTAACACTAAAGGGTAGTATCCCCTCTGGTTCCGTACCGGTCATACGCCGCCACATCAACACACTGGAAGTAACACCATTTACATGTTGAAAAGAATCAATTGGCTGTCCCCCAATAGTTGCATTCACACTGTCAATTGCTTCATTTCCAGTGAATTCTACAAATACAGTATCCCCTAAAATTGCTATAACCTGGTCGTTGTTGCTTGAATAGATAGATATATTAGCTAGATTTGGCGGTATTTGATCCACATGTATACTAATATCATCGACAACAGCACCCGTGGCTGTATTTCCAGCTGCATCTGATACAAATCCATAAAATGTAACATTTTTTTCTTCCCCAAACTGACTTAGTCCCTCAAAGTTTTCCTGGCCTGCTACTGTTTTAGGGATTCCTATATCACCAGCGGATAAAACATAAGTTCCCAAAGCACCGGCATTATTACCGTTGACCATTGTTAAAATTTGAAACTCTCCTTCAATTAAGGTTGGATCATTGTGGATGTTCACTGCTATCGAAATTCCAGTATTGGTGCTATTCCAATAATTTTCTGCTACTGTACCTCCTGTGGCAATTACATTATTAATGGCCAGCGGCCAAGGATCCTCACTATCAAATTTGACCCAACTCATATCCGTAGTATTATCGTATGCTACAGTACCCGGATTACCTGCATAATCCGAAAAAGTTAAAATTTGAAATCCGATTGGTCCCTGAGGATCGCTACTATTATTAGTAACGATATAATAACTAAAAGTTTGATCTCCTTGATTATTATAAATCGTTGATGCATTCCCTGGCCTATTAAATATTGGTATGTTTATTGATGCGGGTCTGAGAGCCTCATTTGCTGTAAAATTGACCCATACTGTGTCATCTACCTTAGCCCAATTAGAATTACTATTGCTGGATGAAATCTGCCTTATATTGATTTGTGGTGCGGATTTATCATTTACAACTTCACTGTCATCTGTTGTCGTTGGGTGTGGATCCAAAATATTAGCCATTGTATCAATGTAAGATAGGGAAATGGATAAAGGACCTGAAGGTTCAGTACCATCCAAAACAAGTGTTGCCTGATAGTCATTCCCACTGATTGCTGTTACGGTCGCTGCCCGGTCAGCAATATATACAGTTGAACTGTTAATCGGCTCTCCGGAGCGGAAAAAAAGGGTAATATTACTCCCTGTATTAGCTACTTGATTACTATATATATTATCGGATATTATATTAACTGAATCAGGCAATTCAGCCACATGTTCCACGTAAATAGTTCTTGTACTATTTGTGCCAATTGTCGTATTTCCAGCAGCGTCTAAAATTTTAGCCCCTATTGTTATTGTAGAGGTATTAACCAGGCCTGGTGTACTTTCGAATGAAGCCTCAATCGCCGTAGCCACTTTAGTTCCCGAATTGGCGTCAGCTATCAATATTTCAATTAGATCACCAATGTCTGTCATTTCATCAGCAGGATTAACACCTTCCTTCGCAATTAATTGTATATAAGATCCGGCAATCGTGGAATAATCATAAACTGGTGTCTTGAAATCAATTGGTGAATCATTTACCCATAACGCAGCGTTGATTTGAGCGTTATTTCCTGAAGAGGATTCATCATTTACATAACCATTGCTCTCTTCATCAATTTTCCAGTAGCCAACCAAATTTGTCTCATTACCAGTTAAGGATATACCCATATAACCCTGAATCTCCACTTTGGTTCGAGCAGCATCCCAGACTCGTACTTCATCAATTTTTCCATTGAAATAATGATCCGCCCCATTACTGTTGTAAGATCCAATAATAACAGGGTCAGCAAGGTTTGTATAATGTATTGAATTAAACGATGTTGATGCTGAATCAACCACTGATCCATTACGGTAAATATATATCTTGGACCCATTGTATGTCGCTGCTATATGGGTCCAAACATTCGTTTGAGTTGCAACCACAGGAAAATCATTAACTGTAGCTGAATTATTACCCATACCAGTGCCCCCAATGACAAAATGCCAACCCGATCCAAAATAAACCCAACCATATCCGCTAATTGTAGTATTAGGTGGAGTAGATTCATAAGTAGCTTGATCAAAGAATCCTTCCCAATCATTATAACCTGTTGGTTTTACCCAAGCCTCAACCGTCAGCGCTGACAAGGGCCGCAGTTCTATAGAATTCGGTATTATCAAAGACTTATTATCATTAAATCTTAAGGAATTCCCAGTTGTAAAATTAAAGCTTGTAACTGCAGAGTCTGGGGGCAATGGAATACTAACGTGGATGGAGTCGTTGGTACTGTTCCATACAGGCCCCACTACAGTCCCACCTAAGACTACAACTGTATCTACTGCAAACGGCCCTGGCCCTGAATTATCAATAAGAACCAGTGTTTCATCCGTAGTTTCAGATACAGGTGTTCCATCAACATTTGAATTATCTGTAAACATAATTACAAACGGAATTGGTCCTTCATCATCTATATCCTGCTGCACCGTATAACTAGTTTGCCATACATTACCTTGAAGATTGATTGGATAAACCTGCGTTACCCCAATAATTGCTGCGGCAGAAGACAAAACAGTACTTCCTTCAAAGGTTAGTAAAACAAGATCACCTACTGTAGCCTGTGCAGAATTGATCTGATTATTAGAAATAATAGTAACATCGATTAAACTAGGAATATTTTTTACTTTTACATTATCAATATCCCAACTATTTATATTGTAGCTGTTTAATCCATACGCTCTAAAACCCAATTGAATAGAATCGGTCACACTAGCTATATATGCTTGAGTACTTAAACTAAAATTTACACTTACCCCTGCAGCAATTTCATAACTCAGGACCTCATTCCATGACCCATCACCTGTTCGGTACTCTATGGCTAATCCTTCTAAACCACCTGGTGCATAGAAATCCAGTTCCATATCAAAAAATACTTTAACCTGTAGTGCCTCATCTGTATCTATCCACGGAGAGGTCATTCGTTCAGAATAATTTGTAACAGCAGGAGACCAATAAAAAAAAGCTGCCGGGGGTGGATTCCCAACTTGGTGACCGGAATAACCAACACTTCCGACTTGCCAATTACTTGGAAATGTCCAGCCCGCAGGCGTACCGGCACCAAAATCTTCAACAAACGGTAATTGGGACCTTAAAGTTACCGGCAATACCATTACGAGAATGACCAAATAAACTGCCAGGTTTTTCTTCACTCGATTATAACCTCGGAATGTCTAAAACCTTGAATTTCAACCGTTCCATACAAAGGTGTAACCAATTCGCATTGAGTGGTGTCGTATTCCACTATTGTTTCGCCAGTGGTAACCGCTGTAAAATACATTTCAGCGATATGCCCCGTTTCTGTAACATAACTCAAGGCGCCTTCCGCACCCAAATACCAGACAAAGATATCAATCTGGCCAAAATCAGTGGTATACGTAAATAATGGCGTGCTAACCCCATCATTTGTGAATAAAACACCCGGTAGAATTGTATCCAGTTGTAAAAATTCTGCGTTATAGGTAACATGGGTATGCACCCCAGCGAGGGCTGTATCATGTTCAACGATGTAGGACCCGATAGTTACGGAATCACCATTTGAAACCGTCTGGGTTAATGGATGCATCGTTAATGCCGGCGGGAATACACCCGCAATTGAATCAGCAATAACGTCTACTGGATTATCAAGATTTATTTCATAGGTCTGGCAGGATAACCAAAACAAAATCAAGCAGGTGCAAAGGATAAATATATTGGGTTTTTGTAGGGTTGATTTTGGCGGTTTTTTTTGGTGCTTCAAGATGTTGATAGCTATTAAACCAACGGTTTGAAATGCACCATAACCACTGGCTAACTACCGGGGAAATGGTTCCGGGCCATGAATATAATTTTGCGGTCTGGGACCAGCAATATAGGCATGGACGGCATTAATGGCCCAAACCGTCCCAATCATATAGCCTGTGTTGATCATTGCTTTATTGTGTCTCTCGTGTGCATTAAAGTAACCAATAGTTTCACTACGCAATTTCAGTACTTCATCCGGATCTGTTTCTGTATCATACAATTTTGCTGTTTTTTTCATGTTATCTACTGCAAGAGTATATTGGGAAAAATTGATCAACAGCAAACCAAATAGAAGTCCTTCGATTGACGGAAATGCAAATCCCATTGCCTTTTTATTCGAATAGAACTGTCCCCAACCAGGTGCTACCGTTGAGCGCCAGAGCGCACCCATAGGTGTCTTTTCTTCCTTGATATTATCGGGATGCTTGGGAAATAGATTGCGGCGGTTCCGCATCAAATCAACGGGCGGATCTGCACCGATTATGGCCCAGGAGGCGATGTTGGACTCTGCGGCTAGCGCATTGACCACATCCAGTATATTTATTTCGATCGTACTGACCGTACCTTCGGACTTTACAGAAAGTATTTTCCCGGTCAGAATAGAGCCATATTCACCAGCTTTTGTGCCACCATACATCACGTAGTCCGCTCCCAGCTCCTGGCCAATGCCAATTATTATATCCCGTTCAGGTAACTCTCGTTCAGGATCCTCAAGATCCACGTATTGACTAACTACTTCCAGAACTTCCTGTGGGTCAATAACCCGCATCTGGGCAGTCTCCTGAAGCTGAAAGGACATTGTGGTGAATAATTCACCATATTGCTCAGCCGAGGCACTATCCATTGTCAGATCTATAAAGGCGATCTTGCCCTTATAATCAGCACTCCAACTTGGACTGATAAGGCCTAGGCAAAGAATAATGATTTTACACTTGGAAATCAATTTTCACCCGGTTCTGGCTGATACCGTGTATATATAAATTCTGCATTTCGATCAGCAACTATAACCTGATCATCATATAACTCATCCAGGTAATATACCCGCAATCGATGGGCCCCAGCTTCCAGGTATAGTTTGATCTTTTCATCACGCCAGGAATGCTCTCCATTCAATTCAAAAGCATACCCCTTTTCCTTGGCTCGGAATTTTATCGTATACATAGGATTCATTACAAAATCTGCAACGAGTCGCTTCGCGTCCTGGACTGCTATTTCATGGGTTGCGGGAGCATAGCCATTTTTCTCCAGCTTTATCTCGTGGATCCCCGGCTTCACTGAATACCCCTTAACAGGAGCCGAGCCAATTTTCTTGCCATCCAAGAAAACATTAGCACCCCTTGGCAATACTTTCACATCCAGCGTTACCTGGGCCATTACTGAGACCACAAAAAACTGCAAAACCAGGAACTGCTTCATTGTTTGGCTAACTCCAGATTGTCTTGAGGGCTCATGAAATAATTTCCAGCATAAATCACATCCTGTTCCCGCACCCAACCATTTATCATTTCTCCATTTTCATCTGACCAGAATATTTCTACCAGGCCTTTCAGTCTATTACCTGCCACCTGCGTAACGGCAACAATATCATTCTTCGCAAGCAGGAATGGAGTAAAAGAACCATTGGATGAGGTAATTCTAAAATGGGTGAGATTATTTTTTACTATATATAGATTCCCTCGTTCGACAAACTCTTTACTGGGACCTAATGGAAAATCAATTTCCATATTGAAATTTCCATTAAATTGCGCATCCTTGGTTACTACTGGAAATAACGATCCAACACCAGCCGAAACAACAACGTCATTCCGGTAACCATATTCGTTTGGTAATTCAAACCGATAATCACCATCCAGACGAGATTTTGTGTAAAAATTTCTGCCTGTGGAATCTGTGGCAACCAGTTGAATGCCGCCCAGCATGCGGTCGTCGTAGCGACGAAATACTCTACCATCAACGACCGCTGGTGTCTTGATAATTTTAGTGACTGGCAAGGTAATATCACCATAGCGTTTGCCGGTGAATTTTATTTTGATATCGGGCATATCTCTACCCTGTGGCGAAATAAGAAAAATATTTCCATTTTTATCAGTAGAAAGAGTATTCTGAGGCAAGTAAACCTCAATCTTTTCCTCAGGCATGTACGTAGCAGCAAATAATGCGTCCACTTCATTATCCTTATCAAAGATGTATACCTGATATGCTTCCGGCATGGTATTGACAAGTTGAACAGGGGCATAGATGTGTAAATCCTGGTACTCATACCTGAGGGATATTAAAGGGGCACGCTTTGTATAAATCGGGTCTGAATATTTTGGCGCGAACATATAGCCGCAACCGGATAGGATGAATATCGCTGAAAAAACTAGAAGACTGGTATGTGGTACCCGCATATTTTTCATACCTGCTCTCACAAATATGCGTTACAATTTATTACATTATGGATATACTATTCAAGGCATACTATATCATAACGTGCGGCCATGGGGACATTTACTATATGACCCATCATCTTCTTTTTTTACTGCCACCATGGTAATAATTGCTGTGCAGGCCAATCTTTTCTTGTTTTTTGCCCCTTCCGCATAAGCATCAATGATGACCTGAAATGATGAGGTTCCTGCAGTAGATACATGGCCTTCAAAATTCACCCATTCTCCTGGATAAACAGGTTCTTTGAATTCAACCTGATCAATGGCCCGGGTAAGGGCGCCACTGGCCCCTGTTCCTTTTAAAAATCGGTAGGCAACTTTGGCTGCAGCCAGATCCATCCAGGAAATCATTTGACCGCCAAATAACGTGCCTACGTTATTAGCATCATCCGGCATGACTAATTGACTGTACTTGGCTTTATACTTCATGTTTTACTTTAAGTTATATATATTAATTTCTACCATATAAAGGTATAGCCCCGCTAATAAACCCTCGAGAAAATTTTTTTCTCTGAAGAGCACGCCACACCAGCGAGGCTATGATCTATATTATCTATTTTTTTCACTTCTAGGCAACATTTTTTTTAAATCAAACCAGGTTTGCTAAATAATACTTTTACAGTCCCTTGGCTGCAAGGCGCTTACCTTCCTTTACATCAACTTTATTTAAGAAAAAAGCACCCAAAATAAATAACAATAAAATTGATAAGATACTTAACCGTGCACTACCAGTCACTAATGCGATCGTACCCATAAGTGCCGGTCCAATGATTGCAGCAAACTTGCCTAACATATTATAAAAACCAAAAAACTCTGCAGACTTATCTGGTGGAATAATTCGTGTATATAGACTGCGGCTTAAGGCCTGAATACCTCCCATAAAAAGTCCAATTAATATTGCCAGAACATAAAAATGCCATGCTTCGGTCATGAAATAACCAAGAAGCGTAATGAAGGAGTAGGCTGTGATGCCTACCATAATCCCCGTTTTGGCACCGATCTTAGAAGCCAACCAGCCATAAATCAAAGCAGCTGGAAAGGCAACAAACTGTACTATCAACAGTGCAATAATCAAACTCTCTCCAGGGAAATTCAATGACATACCATAATCAACAGCCATTCTTATTATCGTATCAACGCCATCAATATAAAACCAGTAGGCCAACAGGAAAGTACCTACAACTTTCATGTTGCGGATTTCCTTGAAGGTTTGAACTAACTGTACCCACCCCATCCGAATTGCATTATTAAAATAAATATTCTCATAAGTTTTTGGTTCTGGTACAAATAAAATTAATGGAATAGTAAATACTGCCCACCAAACCGCAACGCTCAAAAAGGACAGTTTAATTGCCGTTGCGCCATCCGGAATACCAAATATTTCTGGTTTCAGATACATAAAGACATTTACAAGGAAGAGTAGCCCACCACCCAGATAACCAAGGCCAAACCCCAGCGATGACACTGCATCAACCCTTTCTTCCGATGCCAGACCAGGAAGCAGTGCATCATAGAAAACATTTCCACTAGCAAATCCAATGGTTGCTATAACGTAAAATAACACTGCCATCTGCCAGTTTCCCTGTGCCACCATCCATAATCCGCCGGTCATGATCACACCTAAAAATGCAAAAAATATCAGAAATTTTTTCTTTGCGGATCCCTGATCGGCAACTGATCCCAGAAGTGGTGCCAGAGCAGCCACCACCATTGAAGCGATTGAATTGGCCATGCCAAGATAGAATGTGCTTTGACTGGGATTGTGTGGATCCGCCCAGTATTCCTTGAAGAATAGTGGAAAAAATCCAGCCATAACGGTTGTTGAATAGGCACTGTTGGCCCAATCATAAAATGCCCAACTCCAAACAGCCCGTTTATTTTCTTTCACGAATACTCTAACGATATGAATTATTCATATAATGAATTTACCATGCTTGGAAATAAGCCCGAATACCCGCCCAAGCGCTGGAAAAACTGTACGTATGTCGTGTAAAATATGGGAACGAAGCACCGAATTCTATATCAAATTGTACTGGTCCAATACTCTTTGTGGGATGCACATTGTGTAATGTAACCAATACATATTGTCGAATTTGCGTTTTACGGGTATCATGTACTGTTTTCCAGATTCGCTGGCGACTCACCATCCAACTATCCCAGCTCGGGTCATTGGAATAGACAAAATCTTTTTGAGTTCTTATGCTATTGATCCCGCCGGTAATTGAAACCCTGTCAGGCCATAATTCCAGCTTACCCATCGCTGATAATAATAATTCATCACCTAACTGACGCAAATAAGTTTTTCCGATCATTGCTATAATTGAATCAGGATTAGTTTCTGCGCCCCACAAAAATGACACGGGTGTATTGACCACTTCCCTACTGTACTTGGCCCGTTCAACCCGCCAGGTGATATTCACCAATCTTTCATTAAAGTATTTGAAGAATTCACCAAATAATGATAAGGAATAACGTGCAAGTCCATTGCCGATTGGCAATTCATTAAACTGGCTGGGTCTTCCTGTTGTATCTTTTACACTCGCACGATATGGCCCTAACCTTTTGGCACTAGGCAAGCGTAATCCGACACCAGCATAGACTGATAATGGTTCTTTACCGGTCCATGATGGAAAACCATATAATAAAATATTCATACCTAACGTTGCATCTCCCAAGCCGGTACTAGATTTATTTGCAGGATAATAAAAAGCCAGCAGTGAATCCAAGTTAGTCGTCAGCGAATCCACCCCTATATCTTTTGACCAACCAATTTCTTCGCTAAATGAACTGTAAGACGGTACGTGTAAACTAAAAGTCATACGAGGTGATAATCCAAATTCGATCTTAATATCACGACGATTAAAACCTATTTTACTAGTTCGATGTACCAGAGCAGCTTCTGTTGAATCATTAGCCATAAAGGCAATATCCCGGATTCCCTTATCAAACAGGCCGCCTGAGCCGATCCAGTTACCACTGCCTACATGGTTCGTCATGGAAAAACGCCAGACACTTCTTGGAACAGTAAAGAAGGTTTGTCCAACTAAAAAAGAGGAAGAGAGAAAAATTACCCAGAACAATTTATTCATAAAGCAGAAAACGCTGCCGGAATTCACTAAAACGAAGCACATCATGCAACCAAAGTGGCGGTAGGTAATCAGAGGGTTTTCCCTGTGCAGCAAAAATCCGTAATAAATCATAGCCAAAAAGTTTGTCCACATACCCACCTGCTATCCATTCAAAATGCTTTTCATATAGTTTATAGATCAGAATCATCAGTGCAGTAGATGTGGCAAGCGGGTCATAAACTTTGCGATTGATCACTTCCATTAACAGACCACTGCACATTTGTCCAGCGTAATAAGGTCCCCGTTCAGCATCGTGAATCGCTTGCGGTTTATAACGTATTTGGTGAAAGCGAACTCCAGGCAAATCCAGATCCTGAGCTTTTTTCCACAGTATACTCCCCGATATCCATGGCGCACCAATACGGAAGAAAGGCTGGTCTGTTCCATGGCCAATGTTCAGGTTTGTTCCCTTAAATAAATACATACCCATATAAGCCAGTAAAGATTCCACATCCTGCACATCGGGTAACATTGAGGGTACAGGTATTCCAGTATCATCTAACCACATCGTCCGCTGCCAATTTGACAATGGAATAATGGTTAGATCTGCGCGTGCTAAATCTTTCAACCATCCCATTTCGTTCACCATCAATGCATATTCTCCAATCGTGAGACCATGGCGGATGGGTACCAAATGGTAACCTTCTAATGACTGGTATGCTGTACGTATCACTGGTCCATCCATTACGTCTCCTCGCAACGGGTTCGGACGATCGAGCAATAAAACTGGTTTACGAAACTTTGCTGCTGATTCCAGCACTTTTGAGATCGTGGTCATGAAAGTAGTATAGCGCACACCGGTGTCCTGCATATCGATTAGAATAAGATCAGCATCACGTATACTCCATTCTGGAGGATACAAAACACGTTTAAACAGATCAATCACCCGGGCTCCAAATATGGGATCAATTGACTTATTCCCCATCATTTTCAGTTTTGGATCTTCACTAGCAAATAAACCATATTGTGGCAAAAAAATCGCCAAAACATGAACATCGTCCACTTCTCTCAATAAAGCCAGCAAATGCTGGCCATTTCTATTTACGGATGCCTGGTTACAGAGTATTGAGATTGTCTTACCTTTTAGTTGCGAAAAATCCATTTGCTCTAAAACGTCCAGCCCTGTATAAACATCTTTCATGAATGACAGATCAGGTATCACCTGTATTTTTGTATGGTTGTAATCCTGGGCAGATATGAATCCTGACAGAAAAAGTGTAATGATAAATCTATTTGGATTCCGCATTAGCTATTGGCTTAAATCGATTTTGAAATTGTGGTAGTATAACGCTGATTGTAAGCATGATAATTGTACCAAAAAATACGTACCAGGTCCATGCCAACGGTGTCGCCTTCCAAAAGTAAATCATCAAGATGATCGATATGGAAAATCCCCAGAAGACCGATTGATTCGAAACGCGCCAGTTAGTCAACCGTAAAATGAAAAATCCAAGAATTGCGCCATAAACCACTGAGGCAATACTTAAACCAATTTCCACCAAGGGGCTTTCCGATGATGTGAATAGCATCGCGCCACCAATCAAAACAATGGCCCAAAATACAGATACCCATCGAGCTGTATTCAAACCAACAGTGGGCTTAATTGGCTTTATCCAGTCTACTACTGTGACAGAAGCCAGTGAATTAATAGAAGAACTTAATGTTGACATAGCAGCTGCAAAAATCCCTGCAACAAGAAAACCTGTAAAGCCTGATGGTAAATGTGTTAAAATAAACCATGGAAATAGCAGGTTTGGCTTGAAAGGTAAACCATCATAAAGGACCCACATGCTAGCACCAAGGAATAAAAATATTGCAAATTGAAAAAATACCAAAAAACCACTTAGAACTAGTGCTTTTTGGCCATTCCTTATTGACCCCGCAGACAACAGCCTTTGCACCATTAAATGATCTGTACCATGAGATGCCATGGACAAAAGAAAGCCGCCCAATACAGCTGCAATAAAATTATATGGCCTGGTCAATAAATCAGATAGTGAAGATGAAAATCCTTGAAAAACAGAAAATTTATCGGCCTCCCCTAAAATGGCTTTTATACTTTCCAACCCGCCAGGAATCAACTCATTAATAACATTAAATGTCAAAATTGCACCAAAAATATATAAAATAAATTGAATAGTATCGGTGTAAACAACGGATCGAATACCACCAATAAGTGTATAAATCAGTGTGAATAAACCAATTACCGCTATGGAAGCGCCGAAAGTCCAACCTGTAATCAGCGTTAAAGGTATGGCCGTCATAAATAGCCTTACTCCATCAGCGAGAATTCTCATCAATAGAAAAATAGTTGATACAAAGCGCTGGAAGCCTATGCCCCATTTATTGCCTATAAACTCGTATGTGGATTCGATTCCCTCTTTATAATAGAGCGGTAGAAAAAGCCAGGCCACGACAATACGTCCAATTATATAACCTATAGCCACTTGTAGAAAACCAAAGTTGGTGAGATAGGCTACACCAGGTATACTAAGAAATGTGAGCACAGAAGTCTCCGTAGCAACTACACTGAAAGAAATCATTAACCATGAAATTTGTCCACTACCAAGAAAGTATGATTTTGTATCCCGTTGTTTTCTCCCCACTATCACACCAATTAGAACAATCAATCCGATGTAGACAAATAATACCTTCATATCTAATGAGCTGAAATTATTTCTACGCGGATAAATCAAATAGCGCTGTCGCACTTTCTTGAATTTTATTAATTGTTCTTCCTGGGTAGCCTTGTAAAGCGATAGTCTGTTCCAATCCATGGTTGCAATACTTTCTCGCACAACCTTACTTCCCACAACTTTATCAAACATAGTCAAAGCATTTTCTGATTGTGTAAATTTAATATTCGGGTAAATGGTTTTTATTTTTTCTGCTATTTCGATAGCTATAGTCCATGGCTCAAGTACTTTTACATCTGTGACAGTAATGGATACACCATTACAGATTTGACCGGCAAATGGACCTGTATTTGGTACGGATACTGCCGGTAGAATATTTACGCCGGGAAGATCCAATTCCTCCAAAGCAAACACAATATTCGATCCGCTGGTTATCTCGGGATGGACAAGAATTTCATATGGACGATGATCCGTACTAACACCATTCTCAAGGATTCCATCTGCACCCAATATACTGGTGATAGTGAATCGTTCAAGATCATCCACTGTAGAAATGCCAGGTGAAATTGGCGTCCATTCCAACCCAATCTCAGACCACGGTTGTCCCTGCCAGTTATCCATTGGAATAATCATTAAATCTACTCCATGGTCATTTTCTGTATTCAATAGACGCGCCAATTCTCCAATAGTCATACCATGCCGATAAGGGATTGGAATGAAACTTGTGAGAGACTCAAGATTTTCCTGAGGTATATTTCCCGAGACCATTTCACCACCCAATGGGTTAGGACGGTCAAGAATTATAATTGAAGTACCAGCTATTCCTCCTGCATGTAATAAATGCTGTAAGGTTACTGTATAGGATTG
>Ga0257112_10000347_pt1 | contig 19967 bp, 15 predicted proteins | sample LP_taG_5_FD_191565 | JGI IMG/M metagenome (GOLD analysis project Ga0257112, IMG submission 191565) | Marine microbial communities from Northeast Subartic Pacific Ocean, Canada - LP_J_2015_P26_1000m | ecosystem: Environmental > Aquatic > Marine > Oceanic | place: Canada: Northeast Subartic...
AGGCCCTGGACGATGTGGTGGCCCGTGGCGGCCCCACGACGCGGCCACGCCTGGTCGCCGTCCAGCACGAGGGCTGCGCACCCCTCGCCAGGGCCTTCGACCGTGTGGCGTCAGCCGATGATCCGATGGCGACGCTGGTCCTGCCGGATGCCACCTCGGACGATGGCAGCGCCATGTGGCCATGGACGGATCCGACCTCCGTGGCCACCGGGCTACTGGACGACGTCGTCTACGACTGGCGGGCACTGGTCCACGACATGCTGCTGGGGCCGGCCCCGGGCGGCCCGGTGGTGGCCACCGAGGCAGACGTGGTCGACGCCCACGCCCTGGTGCTGGCCCACACCGAGGTGCCCGCCGACCCCACCGGAACGGCCGGCCTGGCGGGGCTGCTGGCCGCCCGACGGGACGGCTGCATCGGTGCCGACGAGTCCATAGCCATTCTGCTCACTGGTGTCGAGAGGGCATAGGATCCGGGACCTTTCAAAGACGGAGAGCGCCGGTAGATGTGCTGGCCTTAGATCTGGCCCCTGGGAAGCTCTCCGCCGCACGCTTGAGATAGGACCGGCTGGCAGTGGGTTACAAAATGAGGGGCCGGGCCTTCCGGCCCGGCCCCTAGATAATCCCCAAAGAGGGGGTGGTCAATCCTTCAAAGGGTCAGCCAGCGGCCGTCTCGGCACCGCCGGGCAGTCCGATGCTGTAGTCGATGAAGCGGTTGGTCGACATGTCCGAAGCCGACAGGTCCGCCGGAACTTCCATCCCGGCCGCCCTCATCTGATCCAGCACCGCGTTGGTCCGCTCATCGATGAAGTCGCCAAGCGCCCCGTTGGGACCATTGGAAACCAGACCCAGATCTGCCTGCGCCTGCACCGAAAACGCTGCGATGCCGTCGTCGTAGGTCCAGAACGAATCAATCGTCGTCACCACCTCGACGATCATCGCGTTGGTCCGACCAGGATCTGCCATGAAGTCGACCTGCGCCTGCTGGACAATCGGCACCAACCTCTCCAAGCACGGTGCCATCTCGTCAATCTCGTCAGCCCGAACAGCCAACGCTGACTTGTACACCTCAAAGCCGGCGTCATGGACCAACTGCAGGCGAACGTCTTTACCGAACTCAGTGAACTTGTGCTTGTAGTCCCACGGCTCAGCCGATGCGTAGCCCTGCTGTGCAATGTTGCCCTCAGCAATAAACCGTGCCGGCGACCCGTCGTAGGACGGATCCACCTGGTCTTCGGACAACACGCCCTCAGCTATGAACAACTGCGTCCAGGTGCCACCGCCGAACACACTGACCGTTATATCTGTGTTGCCCAGATCGGCGATCGTGTGAATGTTCGGATGCACCTCGGGATCCCACATCAGCATCTGTGGGTTCTTATCCAGCGGGGTTACAACCTGGACTACCGGAGCGTCGTCCCAGAAGAACGCAACCGAATCCGTGTCCGCATAAGCCATCGTGATGTCAGTGTCGGTGTACATCTGAGCCACGGTGTTCTGGAACCCGATCGCCGGACCACCAGCCCGAACCTGGACATCAACACCGGTATCAACCCCGGATGCCATCAACGAACCGGTCGTCGTCTGATTGTCACCATCGATCACGTAATCGTCGCCGACCATTTCGTACATTCCGCCATGCTCAGACTCGGGGAACCAATCGGTCTGGATCACAACAGTGGCCGGACAAACACCAGCCAGCCCAACGGCCGTCTCGGCACCGCCGGGCAGTCCGATGCTGTAGTCGATGAAGCGGTTGGTCGACATGTCCGAAGCCGACAGGCCCGCCGGAACATCCATCCCGGCCGCCCTCATCTGATCCAGCACCGCGTTGGTCCGCTCATCGATGAAGTCGCCAAGCGCCCCGTTGGGACCATTGGAAACCAGACCCAGATCTGCCTGCGCCTGCACCGAAAACGCTGCGATGCCGTCGTCGTAGGTCCAGAACGAATCAATCGTCGTCACCACCTCGACGATCATCGCGTTGGTCCGACCAGGATCTGCCATGAAGTCGACCTGCGCCTGCTGGACAATCGGCACCAACCTCTCCAAGCACGGTGCCATCTCGTCAATCTCGTCAGCCCGAACAGCCAACGCTGACTTGTACACCTCAAAGCCGGCGTCATGGACCAACTGCAGGCGAACGTCTTTACCGAACTCAGTGAACTTGTGCTTGTAGTCCCACGGCTCAGCCGATGCGTAGCCCTGCTGTGCAATGTTGCCCTCAGCAATAAACCGTGCCGGCGACCCGTCGTAGGACGGATCCACCTGGTCTTCGGACAACACGCCCTCAGCTATGAACAACTGCGTCCAGGTGCCACCGCCGAACACACTGACCGTTATATCTGTGTTGCCCAGATCGGCGATCGTGTGAATGTTCGGATGCACCTCGGGATCCCACATCAGCATCTGTGGGTTCTTATCCAGCGGGGTTACAACCTGGACTACCGGAGCGTCGTCCCAGAAGAACGCAACCGAATCCGTGTCCGCATAAGCCATCGTGATGTCAGTGTCGGTGTACATCTGAGCCACGGTGTTCTGGAACCCGATCGCCGGACCACCAGCCCGAACCTGGACATCAACACCGGTATCAACCCCGGATGCCATCAACGAACCGGTCGTCGTCTGATTGTCACCATCGATCACGTAATCGTCGCCGACCATTTCGTACATTCCGCCATGCTCAGACTCGGGGAACCAATCGGTCTGGATCACAACAGTGGCCGGACAAACACCAGCCAGTTCTCCTGCGGAAGCGGCGGTCGTCTCTCCTGCGGAAGCGGCGGTCGTCTCTGGCGCTGCAGTCGCTGCAGGCGCTGCAGGCGCTGCAGTCGTAGCCGTAGCCGCCGTGTCCCCACTGTCGGAACCACAAGCCCCAGCCACTAACGAAATGCCCAGAATCAGGCTCAAAATAGCGCGGCCGCTTCGATACATATTTAGTCCCCCTAAATAGTCATATAAATAGTCATAAAATCAGTTGGCCGCCTTGTCACCTCGGACAAAACGAGCGATGACCAAGACCCCAGTCGGGGACACTAGGTCCCAATGCTTGAGGTGTCACGTAGAACCACAGACTCACTTCCATGGTCAGGGATTCGTGGCCCGGGAAACTTCCCGAATCCGCAACGGTCCAGATCTGGGCCAGCCGCGATGAGGGCAGCTATTCAGTCACGGAAATCGAAGCCAGCGATTTCCCGAAGTTGGCTGGCCATCGCTCCGATTATCTCATCGAACAGGCGACGGCCCAGCTCCACCGTGGCCCCTGTGGGATCGCCGATATGGCCATGGGGTCCGAAGTCCCGGCTGGTCCAGCCAAACTGAACCGGCCCGCCAAAGCGCACCCACTCGTTGCCCGCCATCCACTCCGGAACGTTGCGGATCGCCTGTTTCATATCGACTTGACCCGGTCGCAGGTAGGCGAAGAGTGACGTCTCATGTAGCCCGCCGTGGATTCCCATCCCGAGTTCCTCCTCCGTGGATGGTCCACCTGAAGCGGGCGGAATAAATGGGTGGACAAGGAATGTGAGCAGGCCATGGGCCACCCGAAGGTCCCGACAGGCGGTAACCAGGAGGGAGGAGTTTCCGCCATGGCCGTTTAGAAGGACCAGTCGTCGGGCTGGGGTGGCGGCTACACAGGCTGCTAGGTCGTCAAGCACCCGCATCAGCGTCTCTGCACTCAACCACAGAGTGCCGGGCGACCATGCATGCTCGTTTGACTTAGAAACGGCCAGCGTAGGCAAGAGCCAGAGGTCGATGTCGTCTCCCACCGCGTTCAACAGGGCCGAAGCAACTTCTTCTGCGATCACAGCGTCCACCGACATCGGTAGATGGGGCCCGTGCTGTTCGATCGCCCCCACCGGGAGGACGACCACCGAGTCCGAGGTCAACAAATCCGTGACCTCAGGCCCCGACAAGTCGGCTAACCGTCCAGACATGAAGAAACCCTACCTTTAGTCCGGGATGTCAATTCTGGTCTGGGTAGGCAGTCAGCCGACTCAACCCGGTACCGGACTCCCATCAGGACCTTCCCAGCGGCCTAGGCCCGGCACCTCCAGGCCTAGCTGCGCCAGCGCCCGGGCCGTCGTGCCAGTCACCAGGCCCTCTAGGTCCGCTGGGTGCTCGTAGAAGGCGGGCACCGGAGGGAAGATGATGCCACCAATCTCGGCGACGGCAGCCATCAAGCGGAGGTGACCCAGGTGAAGTGGTGTTTCCCGCACCATGAGCACTAGGGGTCTGCGTTCTTTGAGGGTCACGTCGGCGGCCCGAGTCAGCAGGTCCGCGCTATGGGAGTGAGCGATGGCCGAGAGGGCACGAATGGAGCACGGCGCGACGAGCATTCCCGACGTCGGAAACGATCCGCTGGCCGGGCCAGCGGAAATATTCCGAATGGGGTGGACAACATCGGCCAGTGCCTCAACCTCGTCAACGGACCGACTCGTCTCGAGTCCCACGGTTATACGGGCTGCTGCCGTGACTACAAGATGGGTTTCGACATCTGGCACGGCAGCCAACAACTCCAATGCTCGGATCCCGTAGGCAACGCCACTAGCTCCGGTCATACCGATGACAATCCGCCGAGGTTCCGACATAGCCGACTTCCTAGCAGGCGGCAGGCTTGTAGGCCCTGCCAATGGGCAAACTAGGGGGGCCGTCTAGGCGCACTATCATCGCCGCGTGTCTAGTCGACCCGCAGAGACAACACCTGATCTGGTATTGGTTGGTGGACGCCTTGGAGATGGCCGCCTAGTCGATCTCCACGTTATAGACGGCCTGGTTTCGGCTGTTATTGAATCTGGGATACCAGTCGCGGCTGGAACCCCTAGAGAAGACCTCGATGGTTGGCTCCTGCTCGGGGCTATGGCTGAGCCTCACGCCCACTTGGACAAAGCCCTGACTGCTGAACGGGTTCCCAACCCAAGAGGCGACCTGATGGGGGCCATCGACGCGTGGATGGCCGCGGCATCGGCCGGGATGTTCAACCCGGAAGAGACCGCCGACCGGGCTACCGACGCCCTGGAACTACTGTTGGCGAATGGGGCCACGGCGGTCCGAACCCACGTCAACATCGGTGCCGGTGCGGAAGCCCTCCGAGCGGTCAGGGAGGCCCGGAATCGGATGGATGGCCTATTGGACGTTCAGATCGTGGCTTTGACAAGCAGTCCCATTACCGGCCCGGAGGGTCGGGAAAACCGCCGGGCTCTAGCCATCGCTCTTGAAGTCGGGGTGGACTTGGTCGGCGGTTGCCCGCACCTCGACCCAGACGGCACCACGCTCATGGCTGACGCCTTTGCTGCTGCATCGGAGGCTGGGATCGGCCTGGACCTACATGTGGACGAGATGCTGAACCCCGAGGTCCTCTTCCTCCGCGAGCTTGCGCGTATGGTGCACGACACCGGTTTTGCACACCCGGTGACAGCCAGCCACTGCGTGACCCTCGGCATGCAATCGCCGGACGTTCAGGCTGCCGTCTCCCGAGAGGTAGCCGATGCCGGTGTGAGCGTGGTGACCCTCCCACAGACGAATCTCTTCCTGCAGGGTCGGAACCAACCGACGGCCACTCCCCGTGGCCTGACAGCAATCGATGCCCTGCGCCAAGCCGGTGTCCTGCTGTGCGCGGGAGCGGACAACGTCCAGGACCCGTTCAATCTGGTCGGACGAAGTGACCCCCTTGAAACAGCTGCTCTTTTGGTCATGGCCGGCCACCGCCCTCCTGACGAGGCCTTCCGCATGGTTGGGAGCGACGCCCGTACCTGCCTGGGCCTGCCGTCGGCTGAGCCCGTTGTTGGGGCAGTCGCCGACCTGGTGGCCATCGATGCTCCCTCGGTGCGTGGAGCCATAGCCGATGCGCCCATGGCTCGGAAGGTGTTCCACCGTGGAAAACTAGTTGCCGCCACTTCCCAATCGAGGACCATCTACCGATGACCAGTATCCGCGATCTACGTACATTCATCGATGCGCTGGAAGATGCCGGCCAGTTGGCCCGGATTGCCCAGCCGGTTTCAATGCAGCACGAACTGGCCGACGTGGGTGCAGCACTCGAACGAGCCGGTGCGGCAGCGGGCCTCTTCGAACGACCGGAGGACAGCCCGTGGCCCATATTTTGTGGTGGCGTGGCCTCCGGTCGTCGCGTGGCCATCGCCCTGGGCTGCCAACCGACCGAGATCGTTGACGTCATGGAACATGTCCTGGAACCGGCTCATGGAATCGGTCCGGTTATGGCCGACGTTGCCCCCTGGCAGGCCAACACCGTGGTGGGAGACGACGTCGATACCTCGCTCTTGCCCATCCCGGTCCACTCCAGGGGCGACGGTGGTGCGTTTATCACCGGTGCCGTGACGGTGGCCCGGGACCCGGTATCGGGACGGGGAAACCTCGGTTACAACCGGATGCTCCGGATTGACCGAACCCACTTCGGCTTCAATGTCAACGAGTGGCGGGACGTAGGAACCTTCTGGAAGTCTCGGGAAGATCCCGACGCGCCCTTTCCTATCGCCCTAGCCATCGGCCTGGACCCGGCAGTCATGATCGCCGCCGGAGTCAAGACGCCGGTAGATGAACTCTTCATCGCAGGAGCTATCCGAGGCCGTGGGATCGAGGTGTGCCGGGCAACCACGGTGGACGTAGATGTTCCTGTCGATGCCGAAGTGGTGGTCGAGGGCCTGTTGCATCCGACAGTTCGAAAATCCGAAGGTCCGCTAGCGGAATTCCACGGGTACCACGGTGAGCCCTGGAATAGCCCAACGTTCGAAGTAACCGCCATCTCGTGGCGGGACAATCCAATCTACCAAACCATCATTCCCGGCTCATTCGAACACATCTACCTGGGGAACGTCCTCCCCCGTGAGCCCCTTCTACGTCGATTCGTCCGCCACCTAGACCCGGCCGCCGACGTTCACATCCCTCCCTACGCCAATGGCTTCCTGGCCGTAGTCCAGATCGACCGGGACAATCCGGGATCACCCAAGAACCTCGCTCTGGCAGCGATGGCTGCCCACATAAATGTGCGCCACGTGGTGGTGGTGGATCGAGACGTCGACATGCACCAAGCGAGCGAAATCCAGTGGGCACTCACAAACCGAGTCCACTGGCCGGAGGACGTCTTCACGGTGCCTGGCGCGCAGGGCCACGAAATGGACCCGGTCGGCAACCTCCGCGGCATAGGGACCAAGGTGGGCTTCGACGCAACCTATAAGCGGGAACGGCGCGAGTACGGCGAACGGGTCAATTACCCCGCAGTGGACCTGGGCAACTACCTGTCCTGACCGGCGACCTCGCCGCCAAATATTTCAGCGGTGCGGCAAATGCTTGCCGCCGCAGCCTCAGCCCCGGCGGCGGCCGACACGGAGGGAAGCTGGAACTCGTCAATTCCGCAGCGAGCCATGGTTGAGAGCATCTCGTCGGCCACAGCCTCCGGTGAACCCATAAGCACGAAGTGCGGGACCCACTCCTCACGCACGAGATGCGCGGCGGCGACCGGTCCACCCTGACGAAGAGCATCGCGGATGGCCATGGTGTCACCCTCGGTCATGCCGATCATGTCCTTTACCGCAGTTGGCGAGTCGACGAGTCGAAACGTGAGGGACTCACGCGCCACTCCGAGGTCAGCGTCAGTGGTGACCAACATTGTGGACCAGACAATTGTGAATTGCCGACCGTGTGTCTGGGCTGCCAACCGCAAGGAGGCCACGTGGTCGTCCATCAGGTCGCGGTGGACCCAACTCAGGACAAAGCCATCAGCCAGGCGACCTCCTAGGTCAGTCATGCGTGGGCCTCGGCCAGCCAGAATTATCTCCATGTCGGCTCGCCCGTAGCCGAGACGGGCTCCCCGAAATCCAAAACTCTCAGCATCAACGTCCACTACTTGGCCTGCGTACAGGTCGCGGAGCGCCCGCACCATGGACTCAACGGTAGCTACCGGTCGACGACGTTCAATCCCCAGCGGACCCAGCGTCATACCGCCACCGGCGCCGATCCCAACAAATGCTCGCTGCCCGCTCAACTCGTCGATTGTCGCGATGGCCGAGGCAGTAGTGCCCGGGTGACGCGAGTAGGGGTTCGTGATCCCGGTGCCAACTCGAATAGTGCTCGTTGCCAGAACGACTGCCGTCATCGTCACGTATACGTCCCGGGTAGCCAAACCCTCGTCGTATACCCAGCACCGGCAGCAACCAAGGTTCTCGGCTAGTTGGGCCAGTTCCACCAGGTCGGCCACCGGACCATGCGGCATGAGGCTGATGCCCAGAGGAATCGTCACCAAACGCCCCCGGGCAAGCGTCGAAGGTCAGACAGCACCACTCTCGCTGCGTTACGTCCCGCCGCCCCGATGATTCCCGCACCTGGGTAGGTCCCAGCTCCCGTGAGGAAGAGGCCGGCTATCGGCGTCCGGTAGCGGGTCAACTCAGGGGCGCGCCCCAGAAAGACATCCAACGGAGAACCGGCCCAAGCTGGCGAATAGCCCTGATGCAGCGAAAACTCCGTCTCGTAGCGATCTGGGGTCATAACACGCCATTCCAGCACCAGATCACGAGCCCCGGGGACCATCTGGTCTGCCCATAGGTCCAACCAACGGTCGGGTTCGGTCGACGACCTCCACCCCCCCGGGTGGTTATAGGGGGTGAAGAGCACCTCCAGGCTGAGCACATGCCGATCGGCCGCCGGGGACATCATCGGGTCCACCAGGGACGGCACATCGATGAGCAGGGTCGGCCGGTCGGCTACCCGCCCGTAGGCCCGACGCTGGTGGGCCTGTATCAACCCATCGGGCGAGGGCGAAACCACCATGGTGTGTCCGACCGGATCGAAGCCCGGGATGTGTTCCCGGAGTCCTGCGGCCGCCATGGGAACCGGAATGCCACCCAACACAGCGTCCACCTTCGACTCATAACCCTTCGGTCGAGACCGTCGGCGCCACCGTCCGACCAGTCGACTAGCCGACTGGGGAGCATCGTCTCCAAGCCAGCGAACAAACACGTCAGACGGGTCACATGCCGCAACCACAGTGCCTGTCCGGAGACGTGTACCGTCGGACAGAACGACGCCCTCGACGAGACCATTGCTCACCAGCAGCGACTCCACCCTTGTTCCGCACCGAATCCGCCCTCCAGCCGCTTCGAACGAACCACGAATGGCGTCCACCAATGCCCCACTGCCACCAGTAGGTCGGCCACTCTGCACCCGGTGTCGGATGGAGTAGGCCAGAGCCGCCAATCCGGTACCCGGAGTCTCGGGCGCTAAGCCCCAGACCGTGGGTCCCATTCCTACAGCAGGCATGACGAGGCGCCAATCGTCAAAATAGTGGTCGAGGATCTCCGAAGCACTCGCCCGTGACCACCGCAGCAGGCGACCCAACCCTCGGGCCCGACGACGGAGCGCCATGGCCGCCATCCGTGGCGCGGTGGGCGGGGTCCTCAGCATGTCCAAGAGCAGGTCGGCTACTGGCAGGCTGTCGGCGAGATAACGGCGATAGCCGGATACCGAACCCGGGTGGGTGGCGGCAAGGCCTTCTATGGTGCGCTCAGCGTCGTGGAACAGGACCCAGGGGTCCCGGCCATCGTGGAAAGAGAACACCGAATCAGCATCCGTCGAAAGGTACGACAGGCCGTGATCGTCAAGATCCAACTCCTCAACTAGCGGGAGTGTCCGGATCAGCGAGTGTGTGCAGTGGCACACGTTGAAGCGGGCCCCGAAACCCTCGACTGTCGAAGCGCAGCCACCTGCAGTTGGGCGGGCCTCTAGCACAAGGGTGTCGACACCAGCCCGGGCCAGGTAGGCGGCACACAACAGACCGTTGTGACCACCACCTACCACTATCACCTCAGCATCCCGAGTCGGCTGGCAACTCACTCTGGCTCAGACCTCAGGAAACTCACTCTGGCTCAGACCTCAGGCAAGGAGCGGCAGAACTTCTTCGGCAAGCCGCGCCATCTGCTCCTCAACGACGTCGTAGGAATCGCCGGGCATTCCGGGGAATAGCAGGAGTTCCTCGAGACCCAGCAGGTCCCGATACCAGCCAATCGACTCGGCCAGGTCTGCCGGTGAACCAGCCAGAAAGATCCGTTGATCGAGCGAGTCCTCGAGAGTCGGGACCAGGCCGGACGCAGCGGGGCGACCATCCTCGCCCATATACCCCTTGCTCCAGCCGTAGGGGCCAAGGAACTTCCAGAACTCGTCGTGGCCAGGACGCAACTGCTCGACAGCCTGCTCGCGCGTATCGCCGACCCGAGTGCACAAGACCAGCATCCGTTTCTCACCTCTCGCTAGTTCCCGACCATGGGCCTCTTCATAGACCTCAGCAAACCGACGCCAACGCTCTGCAAGGAAAGTCGGATGGTTATTCCAGAAGACGCCCCCCCAACCACGCCGGGGTACCTCCTCGAGGGTGGGAGGCGAGGTGATGGCCTGCCAGGTCTCATACGGATACAGGGGGCGAGGCACGAGCGTGAGTTCCTGGACGGTGCCCCCACGGTCTGGGATCCCAGGTGGTGGGAAATCGTATACCTCGCCGTGGAACGCGAAAGTCTCTTGGTCGAGAGCCATCCGGATGACCTGCATGGCCTCGTCGAACTGTTGACGGTTCAGGTCATCAGCCACCACCTGATCGGGATTGTCGAAACTCCCAATCTTCGTTCCCAGCGTCTCAGCTTCCCGTGGCACTGTGCCACGCCCAACCCCGAGGATGGCCCGACCGCCCGAGAAGTTGTGCAAAGTGGCAAAATCTTCGGCGAATCGCAGAGGATTCCATTGGGGAACGATGTTGAAGGCCATTCCGAGACGGATGCGCTCCGTCCGCTCGGCGATAACTGCACCCAGCATCAGACCATTCGGCACCACCTCGTACCCCTCGTGCTGGAAGTGGTGTTCGGTGAGCCAATAGGAGTCGTAGCCAAGTCGTTCGGCTGTGAGCCCCGCATCAACCAGTCGTTCGGTAGCTCGCCAAACAGCGTCGTTGTCATACCGTCGGTCTGTCGGGGCCGGTGGCCCACCGCCTGCGTCTTCCATCTCCACTCCTCCGAAGAGGAATATTCCAACCCGCATCGTCACAAGGTAGACGCCTAACTAGGGAGTCGCTGTATCGGCCGAAACTCGCATCGGGCAACCAACCACGGTTACGGTGCGGCCCGCACTCTCCTGCCGGGCCGCCAGGGGCGGACCAGACCAGTGGCGTCGGAGGATTGATGGAGTCGGAGGATTGATGGAGTCGGATCGAACAGGATCACCAACGGGATCGCTGGCGTTCGAAGAAACAGGCATGGTCTTTCCTGACGGGACCGAAGCCCTCCAGGGCATCTCCTTTACCGTGGACAAGGGCGAGTTCGTGACGGTCGTAGGACCATCGGGCTGCGGAAAATCGACACTCCTGAGAATTGCCTCCGGCCTGCTGGAACCCACTAGCGGCTCCGTGCGCGCAGACCGAGACCAACTGGGCTACGTGTTCCAGGACGCCACTCTCATGGACTGGAGGACTGTCCGGGGCAACGTGGAACTGTTAGCGGAACTCCACGGCATCGGGAGTCAGGAACGCGAGCGGATCGCCGCCGAGGCCATCGAGCTGGTAGGTCTGTCAGGCTTTGAGGGGCACTACCCGAAGGCTCTCTCTGGTGGGATGAAAATGCGTTGCTCACTAGCCAGATCGCTGACCTTGAAACCTCCGGTTTTCCTATTCGACGAGCCGTTCGCCGCCGTGGACGAGATCACCCGGGAGCACCTGAACGATGAAACGCAGCGCCTCTTCCGAACTGAGGAGTTCGCAGGGTTATTCATCACCCACTCGATCAGCGAGGCGGTGTTCCTCTCGACACGGGTGTTGGTGATGTCCGCTCGACCTGGCCGGATCGTGGAAGAGTTCGATATCAGTTTTGACTACCCCCGCCTCCCGGAACTCCGATTTGATCCGTCGTTCGCTGAACTCTGCGGACAGGTCTCTCTTAGACTTCGCGGGTCGCACGCATGACTGGCAGATCCGCAGTCCAGAAACCGGGGGCAGTCCGAAGCCTGACCGAACGAATACTTCCGCCTATCGTCCTCGGTTCCGGGTTCGTGTGCATCTGGTATCTCCTCTCCTACGGGCTGTTGGAACCCCGACGCCGCTTCCTGCTCCGTCCGCCCCACGAAGTGGTACAGGTGGGCTTCCTGGATTGGGACAACTTCTCTGACATCCTCGAATCCCTCTGGTCCAGTACCAAGGTGGCCATGATCGGACTGGCCATCGCCATCTGCATCGGCCTCATCCTGGCGATCATGATGAGTCAGGCCAAAATCGTTGAGCGGGCCATCTTTCCGTTCATGGTCACGCTCCAATCCATCCCGATCCTGGCAATTGTCCCCCTTATCGCCTTCTGGTTTGGAACCGGCCAGAGGTCACGGGTCGTGGTCTGCGTGATTATCTCGCTTTTCCCAATCATCGTGAACACCCTGTTCGGACTGCAGTCGGCTGACCGAGGCCTGCACGATTTATTAACACTGCACCATGCCGACCGGGTGACACGTATGCGCAAGCTCATGTTCCCGGCCGCCCTACCCGCGGTCTTCGCGGGACTTCGCATCTCGGCTGGATTATCGGTCATCGGTGCCATCGTCGGAGACTTCTTCTTCGGAAAGGGAGACGCTGGCATCGGACAACTGCTGCGCCGGTACGCCAACCAACTCGCCGGGGAGGAATTGCTTGCCGCCGTGATCATGTCTTCAGCCCTAGGGGTAACGGTATTCCTGTCCTTTGGCTGGCTTCAGCAGCGGGCTATCGGCCGCTGGCACGAGACAAGCACGGGCGCCAACTGACCCCTGCCCAACTGGCCGTCAGCCGATGGCTATAACCGCGACTTCTACCTTCCACCCCGGCTGGGCGAGTTCTGGTACTACCACCAGCGTCGAGGCGACCAGGCGCCCTTCGAGGGCTCGGTCCCGTTCCGCCATAACCACACCGAGGTCCTGACCAGGAACCACATAGGTGGTTATGGAGACAACGTCTGTCGGCCCCATAACTGCTTCGGACAGGATGGCCAAGACATTGGCCCACACCGTGGATGCCTGCTCTCCGAGGTCCTCAGGCACGGTTCCATCGGGAAGAATCGGTACCACACCCGCCGTGTGGAGGATCCGCCCAGAGGCTTCGGACAGCACTGCATGGGCAAAGGTCGCAACCGGAGCAGCAATGCCATCAGGTCGAATTGGTGTATTGGTCATGGCCGGACGGTAGCCCTACGACGACACGTAGCGCTGTGAGGGTGCGGACTAGCCTCGCCAGCCATGGAGCAACGTATTGCCCTCTACTTCCAGGACAAACACCCTGTCTCCTACGAGTTGGAAATGGCCAGGTACGCGGAGGAAAGGGGTATAACCGAGATCTGGCAGGCCGACACCAGGTTGGCCCGAGACTGCATAGTAATGATGAGCGCGCTGCTGGCCGAGACCCGTACCACCCGTGTCGGATCCGGAGTGCTCCCAATATGGACACGTAATCCTGCGGTAATTGCCGCTTCGTGGAGCACGATGTGGGAACTGGCCGGGCCAACCCCCGACGGACGTAGTCGCACCATGCTCGGTCTCGGCGCCTGGTGGGAGCCCATCGCCTCTCGGGTAGGCGAAGACCGACGGCGCCCTCTGAAGGCCCTGCGGGAGAACATCGAGGCCATCCGGTCTCTGTTCACCATGGAGGAAGTCAGTTACCAGGGCGAGTTCGTAAGCCTCGACCGCGTGCAACTCGACGTGGCCTACGGGGATCGGCGACCTCGCGACATTCCGATCTACCTTGGCGCTACTGGTCCAAAAGCCCTTGAACTCGCTGGAGAGTTGTGCGATGGCGTTGTCCTCAACTATGTAGTCACACCGGATTACATCCGCCAGGCGGTCAACCGTGTAGCCGAAGGTGCCAGGCGCTCCGGCCGGACCATCGACGAAATCGACCGACCTGAACTCCTGGTCTGCTCGCTGTCCGACGACGACCCGGACGCGGCAGTGCGAGCCGGGAAGTCGCTCGTCGCCTACTACCTGGGCACCGAACCACACATCATGGAAGCCAGCGGTGCCGACCCCGATCTGGTGGCCCGGGTCCAGGAGGTAGTTGGCTGGCCAGCCACCGAGGCCGACTACCGTCGGGCGGCTGACCTGATCCCAGACGACCTGGCCCGGTCGCTAATGGCGGTCGGAACAACTACCGAATGCATGGACACGGTCGCCGAGTTCGTGGATGCCGGAGTTACATGTCCGATCCTCTACCCACTAATGGACGACATGATCCCGGTAATCGACGCTTTCGCCACCTGGGCTCCCTGATGCCAGGCCCGGGGGAATCGGACCAACCCAGTTCCACGCTCCTAACGGGTGGAGCGGTGGTAACCGTCAATGACCATGGCACCGTTCATGACCCTGGATGGGTGCTGGTCAATGGGTCGACTATTGCCGACGTTGGTGCTGGCGAACCGCCGAATGCAGCCCGTCGCAGTGCTGAAACGGTCATCGACACCTCAGGCTCCGTCGTGATGCCGGGCATGGTGAACGGGCACACCCACCTGTTCCAAACCCTGTTCAGGGGCCTTGCCGACGACAAGTCCCTTCTGGACTGGCTCAAGGACTGCATCTGGCCTGCTGCTGGAGAGATCGACGCCGAAGCCGCCCACGCTGCCGCCACTCTCGGCCTGATCGAGAACCTTCGGTCAGGTGCTTCAACCGTGATCGACCACCAGTACGTGCACGCAGACCCCGATATCGATGATGCCATCTGTCAGGCAGCGGCCGACCTCGGGATCCGGTTTGAACTAGCCAGAGGTTGGGCCGACCGCAATTACCACCCACCACTTACAGAGTCGGCCGACACGGTGCTGGAGAGAATCGAACCACTGCGCCAGGCATGGCACGGTTCTTGCGACGGACGCATCACCGTCGGCCTGGCTCCCCTCATTCCCTGGGGTTGCTCGGACGAGGCCATGGTGGCCACCACAACCGCAGCCCGGTCGTGGGGTGGCCACATACACACGCACTGCGCAGAGACGGAAATCGAAGTGGAGATGAATCTCAAGGAGCGGGGGTTGCGCCATGTTCCGTGGTTGGACTCTCTCGGTGTACTGGGACCCGATGTCCAGTTGGCACATTCGGTGTGGCTGGACGAAACAGAGATCCAGCTAATTGCCGAGCGGGGTGCGTCGGTAGTCCACTGCCCGGTATCAAACATGTACCTGGCATCGGGCATCGCCCCGATCCGGGCCCTCCTGGACCATGGGGTGAACGTAGCGCTGGCCACAGACGGGGCAGGCAGCAACAACCGGCAGGACATGTTCGAGGCATGCAAGACCACTGCACTGCTCCAAAAGGTCGGACGGCATGATGCCACGGCGATCCAGCCTGAGGAAGTCCTGGCAATGGCCTGTCGCGGCGGGGCCCAACTCCTAGACAGGGCCGACGATCTCGGCGCCGTCCAGCCCTCCTGGAGAGCCGATCTGGTGGTAGTTGACCTCACCAGTCCTTTCGTGGCCCCGGTGCATCGGGTGCCGTCAGCTCTCGTCTACTGCGCCACGCCCCGTGATGTCATCCATGTCTTGGTCGACGGCCGATTCATCATCCGAGATCGGAAGTTGACCACCGGCAATGAGGAGGCTGCTGTGGCAGCTGCGACCGCCGCCGCCAGGAAGGTCCTCGGCCGTGCGGGTATGCCTACCCGTTTGCTCAACGACTAGTTGGCCGAGCATCGGTTGAATCTGGAAGGTTCCCAACAGCCGGTGCTACTGTTGGGGGCAAGATTGAAAGCCATCAGGCTCGACCGCGAGGCGCACCCCCGGGAGAGCTGATCCAGACCGGGAAAGCCGCTATGCCTCGAGCGATCGCCTATCACAGACCCTCCACCGTTGCGGAGGCGCTCGACCTACTAGGCAACGGTTGCATCCCGTTAGCTGGTGGCACCGTCCTCAATGCCGACGATGATCCGACGCCTGTCTCCATGGTCGACCTACAGGCTCTCAACCTGTCCGATATTGCGACCAACGACGACGAACTCCGGCTAGGTGCCATGGCCACGCTCCACGATCTGGCCACCGACCACCAGCTTCCTTCAGGGGTCGCGGAGGCCGCACGGGCCGAACTCCCCAGCACCCTGAGGACCCTGGCCACAGTCGGTGGCACAGTTGCCGCCCGGAACGCCGACAGCGTGCTCCTGGCCGCTCTCCTGGTCCACGAGGCTGCGGTCGAAGTGGTAGGACCTGGCGGCTCCACCACAATCACCCTCCCCCATCTACTCTCGGAAGGCATCCCAGAAGGGAGTCTGATCACCGCGGTACGGATCGCCCTCGGAGGAGAGTCCGTTCGCCGGTCCACGGCCCGGACTCCCGCCGACCAGCCGATCGTTTCTGCTACCGCACGTCAAACCCAAGACGGAACATGGGTAGCGGTTACAGGCGTTGCCGACCATCCCGTCCTCGTGGACCCGGAAAATCCAACGGTGGGCCTCAACCCGTCCGGAGACTTCCGTGGCAGCCGGGACTACCGCTGTCGACTAGCGGAGGTCCTAACGGCACGAGCCGTAGCCGCTGTCGGAGGTATCGCCTGATGGAGGTCACCTTCGAACTCAACGGCACGAGCCACACCGTTGACTGTGCTCCCTACGAAACGCTCCTCGCCTTGCTCCGCCGGAAGGGGATGGTCAGCGTCCGCTTCGGCTCTACCTCTGGTGAAACTGGAGCCTCGGCCGTTCTGATCGATGGTCTCCTCGCTAGTTCTGAGGTTGTTCTGGCTGCTCAGGCAGGTGGCCACTCGATCACTACCGTCGAATCTCTAGACACCGACGAGGACCTCCACCCAATCCAGGCGGCCTTCGCTGCTACTGGGGCGATGCAGTCCGGCTATTCGGTAGGCGCCATGGTGCTCGGAACTCTCGCTCTTCTAAAGCACGACCCGAACCCCGACGAGAACGCCATTCGAGACATGCTCTCGGGGATCCTTGACCGTGAGACCGCTTACGTGAAGCCAGTGGCAGCGGTCCAGCGGGCTGCAGCAGTACTCCGGGGTGAGGAAGTCGAATCCTTCCGCCCCCTAATGGTTACGCCACTGACTGATGGGGTAAATCCCGCAGTTCTCGACCCTGATGACAGGCCACCAATCGGCTCACCGGCTATCCCACGTGTCGTCCCGTCTGGAGACGTACCTACTACCGCTGTCGTAGGCCAACCCGAGGTCAAGGTCGACGCACTTCGACTAGTAAAGGGCAACCCAGCGTTCACTGACGACTTTGAGATGCGCGGTCTGCTGTACGCCAAGGTTCTCCGCAGCCCCTACGCCCACGCTCGGATCATCTCCATTGACGACTCGGCGGCCCGAGCCCTGCCCGGCGTTCATGCTGTTATCCACCACGGCAACGTGCCGCGAGTCAAGTACGCCTCCGGTGGTCAGTCGTATCCGAATCCCAAACCCTACGATCAGGTTTCGTTCGATAACAAGGTCCGACACGTCGGCGATCGGGTGGCCGCGGTGGCTGCTGAGACGGTCGAAATCGCTCAAGAAGCCTGTTCGCTCATCGAAGTCACCTGGGAAGTCCTACCGGCAGTGTTCGACGAGTTGGAGGCCCTATCTGGTAGTGCCCCAGTTATCCATGACGAGAACGACACGACCGATATCGCCGACCCCTCGCGGAACCTTGTGCACTGCATGGACGTTGAGCGAGGCGACGTCGAAGCTGCCCTGTCATCAGCTGACCACTACTATGAACAAACCTTCCGGGTGCACCAGGTTCAACAGTGCCCCATCGAACCTCACATCTCTGTCGCATGGCTGGACTCTGACGAACGTCTCGTAGTCAGGACCGCCACCCAAGTTCCTTTCCACACTCGCCGCATGCTGGCGCCGCTCGTCGGACGCAAAATCAAAGACATTCGCATCATTAAGCCTCGTATCGGCGGTGGCTTTGGCGTAAAGCAAGAGATGCTGATCGAAGACATCGTCGCCCACTTGGCCATTGCCACCCGTCGTCCAGTCCGACTGGAACTCTCCCGCGAGGAAGAATTTGTTTCTAGCCGGACCCGGCATCCGCAAACGATGACCTACCGGACTGGAGTCAACGACGACGGCGCCCTAGTGGCCCAGGAGATGCGGTTGGTCGGCAACACCGGCCCGTTCGGAACCCATGGTTTTGGCGTGCAGGCCATTGCCGGCCTGCGAGGTCTCACGTCATACAACGCTCCCAATAAGCGCTTCGACTGCGAGGTCGCCTACACCAATATCCCGGTACCCGGCGCTTACCGTGGCTATGGCGCGCCCCAGGCCCTGTTCGGCCTGGAATGCCACATGGAAGACATAGCGGCCGACCTCGAACTTGACCCAATCGATTTCCGACGCCAGAACTGGGCGAAAACAGGTGACGAGCTGAACCTCGCTCCCCACATAGGTGAACAGGCGCTGGTAGAGGCCGAGTTTGATGAGTATCCGATCGTGATGTCCGACGGCATCGAAGAGTGTGTAGCTCAGGGAGCGCGAGCCATCGGCTGGCACCGGCGAGAAGACCGGTTGTGGCGAGAGCCTGCCGACCAACCGCACATCCGCCGAGGCATCGGCTACGCCCACGCCATGCACGGGACGGCCATCCCGTTTCTGGATATGGGCGGCTGCTTTATCAAGTTGAACGACGATGGATCGTTCAACATGTTGGTTGGCGCAACCGATCTAGGTACCGGCTCGGACACTGTGCTGGGACAGATCGCCGCCGAAGTACTCGGAGTCCCCCTTGACGACATTCAGGTTTACTCATCAGATACTGACGTAACACCCTTCGACACAGGGGCCTACGCGTCGAGCACCACCTACATCTCTGGCACTGCAGCTCTCAAGGCCGCCGAAGTGGTCCGCGATCGACTCAAAGAACGAGCCGCAATGCTCTTAGACATCAAGCTCCCCGACGCTCATCTACAGGCAAAGGGTGTAACTCTGGAACACCATGACGATGTCGAGGTCTTTGGCTGCGACGTTTGCTCAATCGAGCTTCGGGACAGCCGAGCGTACGCCCCCGATGGTAGATCTGTCAGTCTGGAAGAGATCGCCCTGGACTCGTTGCACCTCAACGACCAGGAGCAAATCATGGGCACCGGATCCTATGTATCACCAACCTGCCCACCGCCATTTGGTTCAACATTCGTCGAAATCGAACTCGACACCGAGACAGGCCAGGTCACGATCCATCACATGGTTATGGCTGTTGACTGTGGAGTAGCTATCAATCCGGTCACGGCCAGTGGCCAGGTAGAAGGCGGACTTCTCCAGGCCCTCGGTTACGCCCACTGCGAGGAATTCGCCCTCGACGACGACGGCCGAATGCTCAACGCTGCCTTCGGTCCCTACTGGATCTACCGCGCTGACGAAATGCCCCGAACTGATGTATTTCTGGTCCAGACCATGGAGGACAGCGGACCGTTCGGAGCCAAGGCGGTAGCCGAGATCCCTAAAGACGGTGTGGCGCCGGCCGTCCGCAATGCCATCGTCAACGCCACCGGGGTCCGGATCGACCAACTGCCATTCACCCCGGAGCGGGTCTTCAACGCGCTGCACGCCAACTGACAATGACCTCCGGCCGAGGCCTCGTCCTTCGACCCGGATGGCTACTGGCCGATGCGACCAGCCCAGCCCGGCCGAAGTGGGGTCTACGCGTTGTTGACGGGATAGTGGCGGCTACTGGCCCTAACGACACCCTGCTGGTTGACCACCCCGACGACGAGGTAATCGACCTTCCAGATCAGGTGATCCTGCCCGGATTCGTGAACGCCCACACTCACCTCTACGGGTTATTAGCGCACGGGATCCCGCTTCACACTGCGCCATCAGGATTCTGGCCCTTCCTGAAGGACTTCTGGTGGCCGCTAGTAGAGGACCACCTTGACCACCCAATGATCGCTGCCGCAAGCGACTGGGCCTGCGCCGAGATGCTGGGATCAGGCACCACAACCTTCCTGGACATTCTTGAGGCACCCAACTCATTGCCCGACGGTCTCTTCGTGGAGCGTGAA